>Ga0123356_10003847_pt1 | contig 15637 bp, 13 predicted proteins | sample TergutEmb28metaG_2_FD_92546 | JGI IMG/M metagenome (GOLD analysis project Ga0123356, IMG submission 92546) | Embiratermes neotenicus P3 segment gut microbial communities from Petit-Saut dam, French Guiana - Emb289 P3 | ecosystem: Host-associated > Arthropoda: Insects > Digestive system > Gut ... | reverse complement strand
TCTTGTACTCGGCCCCCAGGAAGAAGCGCAGGCTGAGGTCGTCACGCATTCCGGCGTCGGCGCTCGGTTGGGCTGCGCCAAGGTCAGTTGCGGCTTCATGGCCATGATGAACGTGGGCTCGCGCCACTCGGGCAGGGACACATGCGCCAGAGTGAGATCGGCCCTCTCGCCCTGGAGGCCGTGAGGCAAATCGCAGGCGACGGCGCCGGTGCAGTTCAGCGACGCCCCGCAGGACCACTCGCCTGCGAACAGCTGACCCTCCCAACGATGCTCGGCAGGGTTTGTGCGCTCCCCCAGCAGGTTCGTGAAGGGGCTGCCGTCTGGCAGGATGGTCTTGCGGATGTCACGCTCGGACGCCCAGCCCTCAACGCCGCGCTCGGTGCGCACCTTGAACCATGTCGTGCGGCGGAACAGGATATCCACGCTCTCCTGGCGGGCGACCACGTGGAACACGGGGTAGCCGCGACCCGGGCCCGTATGCAGCTCCATGTAGGGCTCGGTGACGAAGACTTGCAGCAGCTCGCGCGCCGGGCTCGCACCGGGTAGGCCCCCGAGCAGCATGAGTAGCAGGAGTGCCGTCGAAGCTGAGCGCCGCAAGCCAAGCCTAGTTGACCGGGACGGACGGGTCGAAGGGGTTGTTGAAGTAGTGCGCGCCAATATCCAGCCACTCAGCAGATCAATCGAAGCGGATGAGGTGAGGATCCGTGCATGGATCGTATCACCGCTGCCAGGTGCGAAGAGTGCCAGAGACGTGCTCGAGTTCCCACCTTGTTACCTGTATCCGAGGAACGGTCCGAGCATGAGGGTCGTCGGATGGCCCTGCGCAGCATCGGACCCACCGCGGTCCGGGTGCTCAAGAGATCGATATAAGAGATGCATTCCTTGGCCGCATCCGCTGACTGCGGGCGCGGTGCATCGAGATCAGCGGCGGGCTGCGTCGCAGCACCTGTCCGGGAGGCAGCATCTGCGCCCGGGAAATCGGAGACACTCTTTATACCGCTCCGGGCGCTCGCCGCGGCAGTGGTGCCGGGGCGGATGAGCGCAAGGCGTTTACCCCCGCGCAGCGGCATCGGGCGCGCGAGCTCGATGACGCGCTCGCTCGCGCCGGTCCGCCGGCCGCTGGCCCCGCGGTATGCCGTGACTGGCGCTGTGATGTTGGTCCCGCTCGCGCTGCGGGAGGCGCCGGCGCGCTTGCATAGGTCCATCCCCGGGCACGCATTGCGCATCAGGCGCAGCTCATCCGGCTGCCAAGCGATCGTGCGTGTGACGCGGAAGCTGGGGTGCTCGATGCTGGCGGGTTCCATGGTCTGCTGTTGGCGATCTTTGCGCACCGCGATGTTACGGAATTCCACATGCGATTGCCTCATGTCGCGGGCAGGCTGCGTCTGCTCACCGCGGCCCTCGCGTCAATGCAGCGCCATCGGGCCCGCTGCCACCGGGCTGCCGACGTGACCTGTCTGCACACTCAGACGCAGGGCCCTGGCAGGGTTGTCGTCGTCGGCAGACGTGCCCGCCCAGGGACAACGAAGCCATACGGTTTTGTCACACCCGATGCTGGCGGGTCGAACCAACCCCGCCGCCGGCTTGCACCCCCTCTCCCCAGGCAACCGGAGCACGAGCAGCCGCGCAGGGGATCGGTTCCATGGTAGAAGCTGCTTGTTTGACGCGAGCGCGCGGCCGGGAGAGTTTCGCGGCGCCGGCTCATTCGGGTCAGGCACACCACCCAACCTCCGCTCCAGGGTGCAATCACCCAAGCTCTCCGATGCGCGCGGCGCGGGGCCAACACCGGCAGCGCCTCGGGCGAGGCGCCGTCCATCGCCGCTCTCCCGAGGGATCGGCGTGCGCGCCCCGCAGCAATCGATGACAGCCTGCGCGCCGCTAGTCTGCAGCTCGTGTCAAGGCGAACGCACTGTTGCTGCAGACCTACAGTGACGTCGTCGTCGGGCCGCTCGATGTCGTGCCGGCCTGAACACGCCGCGTCCGGCAACTGCGACGACATCCAAGTCTGCGAGCTGCAAGGAGGAGGAACGCTGCGTGCTACCTGAAAGCCAGGCAGAGTAGAACTGTCGCGCAACGCAGACGAGCCGGAGAATACTACTTCCCCTTTATGCCCATTGGTGGCAGGTTGTGCACCGGCTGCCGCAGCCGGCGCACCAGCGCGGAAGCGGCGATTGTTGCGGCTCCTCGAAGCCCCGACAGTGCGGAAACGGCAGGCGGTTCGTTGACAGTGTCAAGTCGCCTGTGCGAGGGTTGCCCGTGGAGTGCATGGCGGGCCCATGCCTTTCCGCATTAGCTGATTTAGCCCTAAGGACAACCTATTGAGCTTGCAACGGCCAAAGTGCCCCGCGTCGCTGCGCCCAAGGCTCCTGCTGCGGTGCGCCATCGCCGCGCTGGGGCTGGCCGGAATCGGCACCTCCCAGGCGGCGGGGGACTACCCGCTCATCGGGCAGCCGGCGCCGGATTTCGCGCTGCACGCCTTGGTCGGGGGCAATGTGCGCCTCTCCGAGCACCGTGGCGAGGTGGTCGTCATCAGCTTCTGGAGGAGCAGCTGCTCTGCGTGCCGGGGTCAGCTTGCCGCGCTAGATCGCAGCCTCGACACCTACCATGCGGCGGGCCTCTCGATGTACGGCATCAACATCGATGGCAACCCGAGGCGCGCGCGCAGGGCAGCGGGCAATCTCGCCTTTGCGCTGCTGCTTGACCCGCAGCGGCTGGTGAGCCGCAAGTACGATATCGATTACCTGCCGACGACCGTGCTGATCGACCGCAGCGGCACGGTCCGCTACGCGCTGCGCAATTTCAACGCGAAGAGCGAAGCGCGCTATCTGCAGCAGCTGCGCGCCTTGCTGGATGAATGATCGGAACGACCATGCTCAATCTCGAGAGGCCTCATCTGTCGCGCCTGACTGCGCACACCTTCGCGGGTGCTCTGCTGCTCACGCTGCTGATCCTCGCGCCTGCCGGTGCGGCACATGCCCAGAGCCGCGCTGCGGCGCCGGCGGGCTCGCCCGCCAGGCCTGCGCCGGCGGCGGCGAACGCGGCGCCCCCGGCAGAGGGCAACCCCGAGAGCGCTCCCGGGGAGCCCGGTGTGGACACCCGGGCGCTCGATCAGGAAGTGCAGGACCTGAAGAAAGATGTGGTGGATCTGAACAAGGATCTGTTCGTCCTCGAGGAGGAGCTGCTGTTTCCGGCGAGCACCCAGGTGGCCGTGTTCCTGTCGATGGATGTCGGGGACTTCTTCGCCCTGGACTCCGTGGAGGTGAAGATCGACCAGAAGGAGGTCACAAACTACCTGTACACGCCGCGGGAGGTCGAGGCCTTGCTGAAGGGCGGTGTGCACCGGCTGTATCTCGGCAACCTCAAGGTGGGCTCGCACGAGCTGGTGGCCTTCTTCACTGGCAAGGGGCCGGATGATCGCGACTACAAGCGCGCGGCTTCGCTCAAGTTCGAGAAAGGCGTGGGCGGCAAGTACCTCGAGCTGAAGATCACCGACCGGCAGCAGAAGCTGCAGCCGGAGTTCGAGGTCAAGGACTGGGAGTGAGCGGCAGAACCATGGCTTTGACGCCCAAGCGTTCATGGCTCGCGCTCCTTGCCCTGTTCGGGCTCGCCACGGCGCCGACGGGCGAGGCGCGGCTGCATGATCCGGAGAAGCTCCCCACCACGCGCGTCCGCGATCTGCATTACGGCGATGTCCTCTTCTATCTGTACCAGGACGAGGATCTCGAGGCGATCACCCGTCTGCTCGCCTACCAGCAGTGGAACCGCATCCCGCACCACGAGGCCGACGGCCGGCTGCTGCTGGGCGGCCTGTATCTGTCGCTCGGCGTGCACAACGAGGCTGGCAAGCTTTTCGAGACGCTCCTCACCGATGATGTACCGACGGGCGTGCGCAACCGCGCCTGGTTCTACCTGGGCCAGGTCTGGTACCAGCGTGGCTACCTGGAGAAGGCTGATGAGGCGCTGCGGCGTATCAACGGCCGGATGTCCCCGGAGCTCGAGGCGCAGAAGGAGCACCTGTTCGCCAACGTGCTGATGCACGAGGGCAAGTTCGATGAGGCGATCCAGCTGCTGGCGCGCTCGCGCGGCGTGGGAGGCTGGTACGCCTATGCGCGCTTCAATCTGGGCGTCGCACTGGTGCGGGTGAAGCGGCTCGCCGACGCCGATGCCTTCCTCACGATGGTCGGGACCATGCACGCCCCCACCCCCGAGATGGAGGCGCTCAGGGATCGTGCCAACCTCGCGCTGGGCTATGCCTACCTGCAGTCAAGCACGCCGCAGAAGGCCCTGCGAGCCTTCGAGCGTGTGCGCCTGAACGGACCTTACTCCAACAAGGCGCTGTTGGGGACCGGCTATGCTGACATGGCGCTCGGCCGCACCGAGCGCGCGCTGACCCCCTGGATGGCCCTGCACGACCGGAACACGCTGGACTCTGCCGTGCAGGAGTCCTACCTGGCCGTGCCTTATGCCTACGCCAAGCTCAACGCGAGCTCCCAGTCGGCCCAGTATTACCTGAGCGCCCTGGATTCCTTCGGTAATCAGAGCACTCAGCTGGATCAGGCGGTGGCACGCATCCGCAACGGCGAGCTGCTCGATCGCGCCGTCGCTGCGGACCGCGAGGGCGGCCCGCATGACTGGCTCTGGCAGCTCAAGAGCGTGCCCGATGCGCCCGAGTCCCGCTACCTGTACGCGGTGCTCGCTGGGTACGACTTCCAGGCGGGGCTGCGCAGCTATCGCGACATGGCGTACATGAGCGACACGCTCGCGCGCTGGGGCGATAACATGACAGCCTACGAGGACATGATCGCGACGCGCCAGCGCGCCTACGCGCAGGAGGTCCCGGTGGCCGATGCGCTGCTGGCCTCCGGGGCTGTCGACAAGATGCAGCAGCGGCGCCGCGACCTGCAGGCGAAGCTCGATGGGATCGAGAATGAGCAGGATGTCGCCGCGCTCGGCTCCGCCCAGGAGCGTGCGCAGTGGGCGCGCGTGCTGCGCGATGAGGCGGCGCTCGCGGCCGGCCCGCAGAACGAGCAGACCGCCGCGGCCGCCGAGAAGCTGCGCCTGCTCAAGGGTGTGCTGCTCTACCGCATGAGCGCATCTTTCAAGGCACACCTGTGGCAGAACCAGCGTACCGTGAAGGAGATGGACCTCGCGCTGCAGGATGCGCGTAGCCGCTGGGTCCGGGTCGAGAGCGCGCGCAAGAACGTCCCGAGCGACACCGGCGAGTTCAGCGAGCGTGTCGCGGTGCTCAAGCAGCGGATCGCGGCGCTGCAGGTGCGTCTGGCTGCGACCGAGGCGAAGCAGAAGGAGTACCTCGCGCAGATCGCCGTCGGCGAGCTCGAGCAGCAGAAGGATCGAGTTGCGGCCTACCAGGTGCAGGCGCGCTTTGCGCTGGCCAATATGTATGACCGCGCGGCAACGAACACACCGGATGCGCCCGCAGGCGATCCGGCCAGCGCCCCGGGGCCGCAGGGCGCGGAGCCGCAGCGATGAGCACGCGACCGCTGAGCAGCGCAGTGGCGGCCGCATGCGCCTCGATCCTTGCCGCGCCTGCCGCATGGGCGCAGAGCTCACCGACCATCAGGGATCTCGAGCAGCACCACCAGGTCAAGGTCCGCAAGGACACCAAGGCAGATGTCGCGAGCGCCTCGCGCGCGATGGACAACTACCGCCGCTTCCTCGAGCTGCAGCAATCCGACCCGAAGCTGCGTGCCGAGGCGATGCGGCGTCTGGGCGACCTCAGCCTGGATAGCGGGGAGCTCGAGCGTCTGCAAAGAGAGGTCAGCGTGGAGGACCTGCAGGGCGCCGAGGCGATCAAGCTGTACACGACCTTGCTGAAGGCCTATCCGGACTACGCGCGCAATGATCAGGTGCTCTACCAGCTGGCACGCGCCTACGAGACGACGGGGCAGCCCGAGCAAGCGCTCGCGACACTCGATCAGATCGTGCAGCGCTACCCGGGCACCGTACAGACGGACGAGGTGCAGTTCCGCCGCGGCGAGCTGCTGTTCTCGGCGAAGCAGTATCGCGATGCCGAGCTCGCCTATGAAGCGGTCCTGAAGCGCGGCAAGGCTTCGATGTTCTACGAGCAGAGCCTCTACAAGCACGGCTGGTCGCTGTTCAAGCAAGCGAAGACCGAGGAGAGCTTGCCCTCCTTCGAGGCGGTACTGGATCAGAAGCTCCTGGTGCGGGGCAAGGTGGTCGCGCCCGAGCAGCTCAAGCGCGCCGATCGCGAGCTCGTCGAGGACACGTTGCGCGTGATGAGCATCACGTTCTCCTACGGCGAGGGCGCCACCTCCCTGGATGGGCTCCTGAAGACCCACGGCGACCGGCCATACTCGTACCTGCTGTACTCGCGACTGGGCGATTTGTACCTGGACAAGCAGCGCTATCAGGATGCGGCCGCGGCCTATCGCGCCTATGTCGCTCACGACCCCTTCACCGATGAGGCCCCGAACCTGTCGATGCAGGCGATCGACGCCTACGAGAAGGGGGGATTCACCCAGCTCGAGCTGGACGGCAAACAGGATTTCCTCGAGCACTACAAGTTCGGCTCGGCTTTCTGGCGCAACCGCGATCGGGCGCAGTACCCACGTGTCGTGAAGGAGATCAGGACCAACCTGAAGGACGTCGCGACCTACTTTCACGCCCAGGGTCAGAAGACCCATCACATCGAGGACTTCCAGCAGGCGACCCGCTGGTACCGTGAGCTCCTCGGCTCCTTCCCGCGCGACCCGGAATCCGCCTCCATCAACTACCTGCTGGCCGAGTCGCTGTTCGAGAGCCACCAGTACGCCGATGCGGCCGCGCAGTACGAGCAGACCGCCTACGGCTATCCGGGGAACGACAAGTCGGCCACCGCCGGATATGCGGCGCTTGTGGCCTACCAGAAGGCGGAAGAAGGACTCACGGGCGCGCAGAAGAGCCAGATGCACACCTTGGGGGTCGACTCGGGCATCCGCTTCGCGCAGAGCTTCCCGACGCATCCGGACAGCGCGGGTGTGCTCACGCGCTCCGCCGAGGACGTCTTCGCCGCCAAGGACCTGCCGCGCGCGATGCAGGTTGTTGATCTGATTCTCGCCCGCAAGCCACCCGTGGACCCGGCGAAGCAGCGTGTGGCCTACACGATCCTGGCCGAGGCGCACTTCGAGGAGGGTGATCTGCACCTGGCCGAGCTTGCCTTCGTCAAGGCACGCGATCTCGCCGCGACCGATGCCGCCACACGCGCCGACCTCACCGAGCGCCTTGCCGCCACGGTGTACAAGGAGGCGGAGGCCAAGAAGACAGCCGGTGATTTCGATGGTGCTGTGCAGGACTACCTGCGCGTCGGGCGCGTCGCGCCGGACTCCAAGATTCGCGCGACGGCCGAGTACGACGCTGCGGCGCAGCTGCTAACCGAGCAGCAGTGGGACCGCGCCATCAAGGTCCTCGAGGACTTCCGCAAGGAGTTCCCCAATAATCCGCTCGCCGCCGAGGTCACCCGCAAGCTGGCGGTTGCCTACACCCAGGCCGCGCACCCGGATGCGGCCGCGACCGAGTTCGAGCGGGTCGCCGCCAACTCGGGGCAGGACCACAACGTGCAGCGCGAGGCGCTGATGCAATCGGCCGACCTGTACGCACAGGCGAACAACATTCCGAAGGCGTCCGCGATGCTCGAGAAGTTCGTGAGCACCAATCCGACGCCCCTCCCGCAGGCGGAAGAAGCACGTCAGCGGCTGGCCGAGTACGCCTCCCTCGCCGGCGATCGTGCGCGACGCAATCACTGGTACGAGGAGATCGTCAAGGCGGACTCGCAGGCCGGCGCGCAGCGCACCGACCGCACTCATTTCCTCGCCGCGAAGGCCCAGCTGGCCCTCGCCGAGCCGGCCCGGGATGCTTTCCGCGCGGTGCGCCTCACGGCGCCCCTCAAGAAGAGCCTGGTGGCGAAGCGCAAGGCGCTCGAATCCGCCATGAGCGGCTACAAGCTGGCGGCGGGCTACCAGGTCGCCGAGGTCACCACCGCCGCAACCTACGAGATCGCCGAGCTGTACCGGCAGCTGGCGAAGGACGTCATGGGCTCGGAGCGACCCAAGGGATTGGCTGGCCAGGAGCTCGAGGAGTACAACTCCTTGCTCGAGGAGCAGGTGTACCCGTTCGAGGAGGAGGCCATCAAGGCGCACGAGCTCAATGCCGTAAGGGTCAAGGATGGGGTGTATGACGACTGGGTGCGCAAGAGCTTCCAGGCCCTTGCGGAGCTCAAACCCGCACGCTACGGCAAGACGGAGCTGACCCAGGATGTCATCACCAGCCTCAACTGACACTGGCTCCGCGGGGAGCACCGCCGCGCCTGTGGGAAGCGGGATGGGGTCGGTGAGTGCGCAAGCGACGGAGGCGGTCGCTGAGAGCGGGCGCCTGCCGCTCCTTCTGGTGCTGACGCTCACCCTGCCTGCCTGGCTCGCGGCCTGCGGCATCTTGCCCCACGGGCGCGCTGTCGCGCCGCAGCCTGCCCCTGAGCCCACCGCGCCTGCCTCCGCACCCGCGGCCCCGGGCGACACGATCCCCGCGCACGTGCGGGAGAGCTTCGCCCGCGGCCTCTCGCTGATGCGCGAAGGGAATACGACCCAGGCGGAGCTGGCTTTCAGGCAGATCACGCTCGAGGAGCCGCAGCTCGCAGCGCCCTACGTCAACCTGGCTATCCTGTACCGCAAGGAGAACCGGTTCGAGGACGCGGAGAAGGTTCTCAAGGGGGCCGTCGAGCACATTCCGGCGAGCGCGCTCGTCTGGACCGAGCTCGGTGCCACGCAGCGCCTGCGCGGGGAGTTTCCCGACGCAGCGGGCTCCTATGAGAAAGCGATTGCAGCGGACCCGGGTTTCGCGCCGGCCTACCGGAACCTGGGGGTTGTCTCGGACCTCTATCTCGGGGACCCCGTGCGTGCGCTGGCAGCGTTCGAGCGCTACCAGAAGCTGACGGGCGAGGACAAGCCGGTCAGCAACTGGATCGCAGAGCTGCGCCAGCGAACAGGCAAGACGCCCGCGAAGCCGGGTGCGCCGGCCTCTGCCCCTGCGGAGCCGCAGAAGGCAGCCGACCCGGCCACTGCACCACCCAAGGCGGGAGCCTAGAAGGGGAGAGCATCCACATGAAACGACTGCTCATCAACGGCTGCATGATCGCTGCGCTCGCGGGCATGATGCCGCTCACGTGGGCCCAGGACAACACGGCCGCGCCCGCCGCGCCCGCTGCGGCCAGCGCGCCCCGCGCGACGCCCCGGCCCGATGAGCTGGAACCGGGGGTGGATACCTCAGCGAGCGAGCACGCGGCCGCGGCAACCCATGCGGACCGCAGCGCTGCTACCGGTGCGAGACCTGCGGCCGCCGCGACGCCTGCGCGCTCGCGCGCAGCAGGCACGCAGTCAACAGCGGACAGGAACGCCGGGCAGGGCGATGGGAAGAAGGCCGGGGGCCCGAAGAAGGCCGGCGAGGGCAAGGCCCAGGATCGCCTGCAGCTCGATGCCAGCCAGATCACGGGCAACCGCGAGCTGCCGAAGGTGATGTACATCGTCCCGTGGAAGCACTCGGACTTGGGCGATCTCAACAAGCCGATGAACAGCTTGGTTGATGAGGTGCTCCAGCCCATCGATCGCGATGTCTTCAGGCGCACGACGCGCTACTACGATGCGCTGAAGCCCGATGCGGTGCCGCCGCAGGCTGCCTCAGCGCCGGCAGAGAGCGCGAGCCACTGAAGGGGCGCGGCGCGGTCCGTAAATGAGAGCGGGGTCGCAGTTTTTTCTGTCCATGTCATTCAGTTTGCTTATATAGATCGGTCAATAATTTCAGTTCGTGAATCTGCTTAGGACGCGCCTGCGGCCGAAGCGCAACAACGTGCAAGGGCTCGGCCAGGCCTTCCCGCCATCGCGGGCCGTCCTGGTGGGCGCGCATGGGAGTGATGAAGATGGCTCTGTGGGATATTGTGGTACGTTTCTTTCAGGGCGGCGGGACGTTCATGTACCCGATCGCTGTCGTATTCGTGGTAGGGCTCGCCATCGCGATCGAGCGCTACATCTACCTGACGGCGACTGCGGCGCGCAACCGCGGGCTGTGGAACGAGATCGTGCCGCTGCTCTCGCAGGGCAACTTCCGCCAGGTCGTGCAGACCACCAACAAGTCTGACTCGGCCATCGGCCACATCCTCAACTACGGCCTGGCGCGCATCCAGTCGGCGCGCCGCCGCGATGACATCGAGAAGGCGATGGAGGAGAGCCTGATGGAGGTGGTGCCGCGCCTGGAGAAGCGCACGCACTACCTCGCGACCTTCGCCAATCTCGCCACGCTTCTAGGGCTGCTGGGGACGGTGATGGGTCTGATCCGCGCGTTCGCAGCGGTGGCAACCATCAACCCTGCGGACAAAGCCAACCTGCTCTCGGCGAGCATCTCGGTGGCGATGAACTGCACGGCCTTCGGCCTGATGACCGCAGTGCCGCTGCTGTTCATCCATGCCTACCTGCAGACCAAGACCACCGAGCTGATCGACAGCCTGGAGATGGCCTCGGTGAAGTTCTTGAATGCCATCACCGAGCGGCAGCAGCCGACGCCGGCGGCGGCCTGAAGGGCTCGTTCCGCTTGAGCGCTTCAAGGCCCTGACATGCGCCGTTCCTATCAGGCTCGCAAGCTAGCGCGGCGCATGCGTCGGCCCGCCGAGCTGCTGCTCGTGCCGATGATCGACATCTTCACGGTGCTGGTTACCTTTCTGCTGATGACGGCCGTGTTTTCGCGCACCGTCATCCTGCAGCTTGACCTGCCGCCGCCGCAGACCGAGTTCCGCGATCCCCCTCCGGGGCTGCAGCTGGAGGTGATGGTCCGCAAGGACCTGTTGATGGTGGCGGACCGCAACAGCGGCCCGCTCGCGAGCCTGCCCAACACGAATGCCGGCTACAACTACGAGGCGCTGACGGAGTACCTCAAGCGGGTGAAGGCGAAGTTCCCCGAGAAGACAGAGGCGAGCGTCCTGCTGGAGCCGGACACACCCTACGACATCTTGGTGCAGGTCATGGACCGGGTGCGGACCTTCGAGACCACCAATGGGCTCGACACGGTGCAGGCGGAGCTGTTCCCTGACATCTCGATCGGCGATGCGCCCGCGCTCGACGGGAGCCCCGCGACCGCCGCTGCGGTGCCGCCGCAGTCGCCGCCGAATGGAGCCCAGAAACGATGAGCATGTCCAACCGTGCGCGCCGCATGGCGCTGCACCACCTGCGCAATCGCGCCGATGTGCAGCTGAACCTGATCCCGCTCATCGACATCCTGTCGGTGATGGTCGCCTTTCTGCTGGTCTACTCAACCGAGGTGGAGATCATCCAGAACAGCAAGGGCATCGAGATCCCGGAGTCGATCGCCAAGCAGTCCCCGCACCAGTCGGTGGTCGTCATGATCACCCGGACCGATCTGTTCGTGCAGGGCGAGCGGATCGAATCCGTTGCCGAGGTCGCGGCCGACAAGGAGACGATCGTGGCTGCGCTGCGCAATGCGCTCCAGCGCCCCCAGGTCGTGGGCAAGGATGTCGACCAGCATGAGGCCGCGGGGCGCGAAATCACGATCATGGCGGACAAGGCGCTGCCCTATGAGGTGCTGAAGAAGGTGATGGCGACCTGCACCGACTCGGATTACGGTCGCATCTCGCTCGCTGTGATAGAGAAGGAGAAGCCGGTCATCGCGGGCCAGGTGAAGCCGGTATGAGCACCCCGGTCGGCTCTCCCTACTACCGCACCTATGAGCTGCCCTGGGAGGGTGATCCGCAGTCCAGCCGTCGCTTCCGGCGCCTGCTGCGGGTCCTGCTCATCATCCTCGTCATCTTCGGGGTGATCTGCGCGCTGGTGCCGCCGCCAGAGCATGCGGCGGTGACGGAGGTTCCGGAGCGGCTAGCGCGCGTGATGATCCAGAACAAGCCCAAGCCGCCCCCGCCGCCGCCCCCGCCGAAGCTGGAGAAGCCGAAGATCGAGCCAAAGAAGCTCGTCGCGGTCACGCCGCCCCCGGACGCGCACCAGAAGGCTCAGAAGCAGCTCAACAAGTTCAAGGACGAGCTCGCCGACCTGCGCGAGCAGATGGACCTGACCCCGATGCAGGCCCGGAATCTCTCCGGAACGGTCCTGGCGGATGCGCACGCGGAGCGCTCGATGCTGACCTCGAAGGTGGGTACCGGGAGTGGAGGGATCACCGCCGCCCCCAGGAGCCGCAACTTCGGGGGAGCGGCCGGCTCGCTCGGCGGCCACGACACGACCGCGGTGACCTCGAGTATCGGCCGCTCGTCGCTGGACGGTCGTGGCCCGACGCGCTCGGGAGCGAGCGGCAAGGCAGCACGCTCGCGCGAGGAGATCGAGACGGTGTTCGATCGCAACAAGGGAGCGATCTACGCCCTCTACAACCGCGCGCTGCGTGAGAGTCCGCAGCTGCAGGGCAAGCTGGTGCTCGAGTTCACCATCTCGCCCGCGGGTGAGGTCACCATGTGCCGCGTGGTCTCGACCGAGCTCAACGACAAGGAGCTCGAGGAGAAGATCATCTCGCGGGTGCGACTGTTTCACTTCGAGCCCAAGGACGTCGCGCCGATCACGACCACCAAGCCGATCGACTTCTTTCCGGCCTAGCACACCGGCGAGCAGCGCGGGCATGAGACAGGTGTTGCTCGCGTTTCTGGCGCTCCTGCCGATCTTGAGCATTGCGGCAGACGCGGCGCCCACCTTCATCTTGAAGCCCGCGCAGGTGTGGACGGCCGGCGAGCCCGTGCACACGGGTTGGGTCGTGGTGACCGAGGGCAAGCGGATCACCGCGGTGGGACCGGCGGCGAACGTGCAGCGGCCTGCAAATGCCGAGGAGATCGACCTGCCCGGGACGACCTTGCTGCCCGGGTTGATGGACCTGCACTCACATCTCTTCCTGCATCCCTACAACGAAACCATCTGGGACGACCAGGTTCTGAAGGAGCCGGTTGCGTATCGCACCCTGCGGGCGAGCGTGCACGCCCGCGACACCCTGCTGTCGGGATTCACGACGCTGCGTGATCTAGGGACGGAAGGAGCGGACTACGCCGATGTGTCGCTCAAGAATGCGATCCAGGACGGTCTCATCCCGGGCCCCCGCCTCTTCGTTGCCACACGCGCGATCGTCGCGACCGGTGCCTACGGTCCCGCGCCGCGCGGGCTGCGTCCGGATGTCTGTTGCACGCCGCAGGGGGCGCAGGAGGTGAGCGGAGTCCCGGATGTCATCCGCGCGGTACGCGAGCAGGCCGGCCGCGGCGCGGACTGGATCAAGGTGTATGCCGACTACCGCTGGGGCCCAGATGGGAGCACTCAGCCCACGTTCACGGAAGAAGAACTGAAGGCGCTCACCGAGGCGGCACATTCGTCGGGCCGGCCCGTATCGGTCCACGCCACGACCGCCGAGGGCATGCGCCGCGCTGTGCTGGCCGGCGTGGATACTGTGGAGCATGGCTACGGAGGTACGCCCGAGGTCTTCAAGCTGATGGCTGCGCGCGGCGTGGCCTATCTGCCCACGCTGACTGCGGAAGAGGCGGTCTCCCAGTACTTCCAGCACTACGTGCCCGGCAAGACGCCACCGACCGCGGGCATGCAGCAGGCGAAGGAGGCATTCCAGACTGCGCTCAGGCTGGGAGTGACGATCGGCTGCGGGAGCGATGTGGGTGTCTTTGCCCACGGCACCAGCTACCGGGAGCTGCAATGGATGGTCCGCGACGGGATGACGCCCGTCCAGGCGCTCACCGCGGCGACCGCCACGGATGCGAAGATCCTGCATGCTGAGCCAGACCTGGGCCGGGTTCATCCGGGAATGCTGGCCGACCTGATTGCCGTCACGGGCGACCCGACGCAGGACATCGATGTGCTTACCCATGTCATCTTCGTCATGAAGGACGGCGCGATCTACCGTCGGCCGTAGGTTCTTGAGCTTTGCGAACTGACTGCCTCGCGCTTCGTGGGCACTACTGGCAGCCTTGGGTGAGTGCTGCGCTGCGGCGAGATCGATCGGCCTGCGAACCTGTTGAATCGCTGTCAGAGCCGTCGTACCCGGCTCGGCTCGCGCTTGCCGTCAGCCGTTTCCATCAGGTGATTGAGTGGTCTTTGATCCGTTCGGAGACTTCGACACCCGCGGTTACCTGCGTAACCTGCATGAGATCAGGAACGCCGAGCTTATGAAGGAAACCGAGCACATCGCCTTCAAGGCTCATGTCGAGGAAGCCCTTGTTGCGCTTGCCTTGGGTACCCCGCTGCGCTACCAGGACGTTCTCGACACGCATCAGCGCTTCTTCGACTCGGTGTACCCATGGGCTGGCCAGGATCGAACCAACGTGCTTGCTGACCGGATGATCGGCAAGGGCGGCGACTTCGATCTGTTCGCACATCCACGCGATGCCCAGCGGGCCATGGACTACGCTCTGCAGCTTGGTCAGGAGGCCACTACTTTGCGGCGCCGTCCGGGGGAGGTCATGGGCTATCTGGCCTATGCCCATCCCTTTCTGGAGGGCAACGGGCGCACCATCATGACCGTACACGCCGAGTTGATGCGGCGTGTCAACAGGCATATCGATTGGACCGGGATCGGCAAGCACCGCTATCTGGCCGCCTTGACGGAGGAATTGCGGACCCCACGGCAAGGCAAGCTCGACGCCGTGCTGCAAGCGCATGTCAGGGAGGGTGGCCTCAAGCGCTCGCAGATCGCTGCACGAGCGCAGCTTCATCCGCCGGCCATGGGTGGGCGCGCCTCAAGCAATGCAGCGCCCCCGCCCCCCGGCCGCGACGGCAAGCGCCGGCATCGATCAGGCCCAGGCGCGAGCAGCGGGTGGATCACCCAACGGCGGTGTCATCCTGGTCGCGCAGCCGATCCTTCACCCGTGACTCGTGCCAGGAGAGAAGCACCCCCCTTGGAAGCCAGCTACCGGATCGAGCACGCCCTTGCTGGCAGGGTCAATATTGCGCGTTTCGTCGTGGACCTGATCCACGGGTGCGAGGTCAACACCGGAAGCGCCAGGCTCGATGACTGGGCTGACCAGGTCTCGCGACTCTCGGATGCGGAGGTCAAGCTGAACCGGACCGCGGAGGGCCTTGTGGCGCTTGCACGCGCCAAGGTGATCACTGTGGATCAGGCCATAAAGCTGAATATCGTCCACTTCGAGCAGAGGCAGCAGGCCTAGCCCACCGCTACCTACCTCTTGCTCAACAGGTGGGGCGCACACTGCAGTACCTGCGCAACCTCTTCCTCATGAAGATGATCTGCCGTCTCAAGTCCTCGCAGGCTGAAGTGTGCGCCAACGCCGGGCAGTCGGTCACTTTTCTCCGGGAGCCATTCGGCGTGCAATCTGCCCGAAGACCGGCAGCCTGCGGCCTGCGTGGGACAAAGCCGTGCCCCGCATTGCGCACATCCCCCTACCGCATGGATATGAGCAACCGTGCAGGTAGTATCAAGGGCAACCACATCCTCCTTTCTCCTCGGCCTCGCGCCGTCGGGCGGCGGCTCCTTGAGGATCGGTCAGGATATCGATCCACCTCGGGTCAGGGGCGGTCTCGGTGTCGTAGTTGTCATGCCAGTTCCACCACTTGTAGGGTGGGGCTTGGGGGTAACCCTCTGGCGAATCCTCCCAGGTTTCCTGACGGCCGAGCGC
>Ga0123356_10003846_pt1 | contig 15638 bp, 10 predicted proteins | sample TergutEmb28metaG_2_FD_92546 | JGI IMG/M metagenome (GOLD analysis project Ga0123356, IMG submission 92546) | Embiratermes neotenicus P3 segment gut microbial communities from Petit-Saut dam, French Guiana - Emb289 P3 | ecosystem: Host-associated > Arthropoda: Insects > Digestive system > Gut ... | reverse complement strand
TGATCTGCCAGGTCGCGCGGGAGAAATACGGCGTCCAGCGAATCGTCGCGCGCGTCAACAACCCTCGCAACCACCAGCACTTCAAGCTGCTCGGGATCCAGCCGGCCGTGTCCGCGACCGACCTGATCCTGCGGCTGATCGAGCACGAGGTGCCCGAGTACGGCCTGGTCCAGCTGCTGGCGCTCGAGGAGGAGCATCTGGAGATCATCGAACTCGAGGTCGGCGAGGGCTCCGAGGCCGCGGGCCGGCTGGTGTCGGACATCGACCTCCCGGACGGATCGCTGATCATCTCCGTCCTGCGGGGCGGCGACGGCTTCGTGCCGAAGCCCGACTCGGTGATCGAGGTGGGCGACCAGGTGCTGCTGATCCTGGATCCGGGTCTGGAGGGCGAGATCACGCTCCAGTTCGCGCCGGCGGGCGCGAGCGCGGCCTGACCGCGGGGCCGGACCGTTGCCCGACCTGCACGTGGACCATCTGCTGGTCGGTGGGGGGCTGGCGTCGGCGAACTGCGCCGAAGCGCTGCGCGAGGGCGGCGCCGACGGCTCGATCCTGATCGTCGGGCGAGAGCTCGACCCGCCCTACGACCGGCCACCCTGCTCGAAGGGCTACCTACAGGGAAAACAGACCCGCGACGAGACGCTCCTGCACCCCGACGCGTGGTACGAGTCCCAGCAGATCGAGGTCGTGACCCGGACAACCGTGACGGCGCTCGACCCGGGCGAGCGGGTGGCGAAGCTGTCCGACCACCGGCAGGTGGGCTTCGGTCAGGCGCTGATCGCCACCGGCTCGGGCGTGAGACGGTTGACCGTCCCCGGCTCTGAGCTCGACGGGATCCAGTACCTGCGCACGATCCGCAACAGCGACACGATCCGCCAGGACGCCGCCGGCAAGCGTGTCGTCCTGATCGGCGGCTCGTACATCGGTAGCGAGGTGGCGGCGACGCTGACCGAGCTCGGCTCCCGGTGCACGATCGTGATGCTCGAGGAGTTCGTCCTCAGCAGGGGCTTCGGCGACCAGGGCGGGCGCTTCTTCCAGGGAGTACTCGAGGACCACGGCATCACGGTTCACGGCGGCCAGTCGGTGGCACGGTTCGAAGGAGCCGGCGGGCGGATCAACCGGGTCGTGACCGACTCGGGGCTCGAGCTGGAGGCTGACGCCGTCGTGATCGGGATCGGCGCGGTCCCCGATGTGACGCTCGCGCGCGCCGCCGGACTCGAGGTCGGGGAGGCCGGCGGGGTCCGGGTCGACTCGCGGTTGCAGACACCCGTCCCGGGCGTCTACGTGGCCGGCGACATCGCCGAGTACGACAGCGTCGTCCACGGTGGCCGAACGATGCGGATCGAGCACTGGGACGTCGCCTTCAACCAGGGCCGGACCGCCGCCCGGAACATGCTCGGGCACGACGTCGCGCACGACGTCGTGCCCTACTTCTTCTCCGACCTGTCGGACTGGACCTGGCTCGAGTACGTCGGGCCGGCGTCGCACTGGGACCGCGAAGTCGTCCGAGGCTCACTCGACGAGGGCGAGTTCACGATCTTCTACCTCGACGACGCCCGTGTCGTCGCCGCGCTCACGGTCGGCAGGTCGGATGACCTGGAGACGGCCCGGCGGCTGCTGGCCGGCGCCGTGCCGCTGGACGACGCAGGCATCGCCGCCCTCGGGGATTTATCCAGCGATCTCGAACGTCTGTAGTCATTCGCGCTATCTTGCGCTCGGTACCCGGCGACCCCGGGTGCTTTTGCACTGCGGATTGGTGTAATTGGCAGCACGGCGCACTCTGGATGCGTTAGTCTAGGTTCGAGTCCTAGATCCGCAGCTTTGTGGTGTATCGGGTCCCGTCCCTCGCGCCCACCCGGGCCCGCCCGCCGGGCGTGCCCCGGCCCGCCCGCTGAGTCGGATTTCGTCGGTGGCGTCGTCCTTCCCGGGCGCCAGAGCGACCAAAACGTCGAGACCGTTGATCCGCAGGACCGGGGTCTTGACCTCTTGGTCTGTGACGGTCCCTTACTGCAATACCCCCTGCTCGGGATCGCTCGCTCTCGACGTTTTGGTCGCCTTGCCGAGTTAGGGGCGAGGCTGCCGCGACCCTCGCTCGCACAGGTCGCATCGCAGCGACCGCCTTCCCAAGCCGTGCCGGATGCCTGGTGGCGCGGCTCAGCTCAAGCCCGAGCGCCCCGAGGCTCGTATCCGTCGCAGGCGAGCACCGGCAGCTGCGGGTAGCGCCTGAACCGCTCGGGCTCCTGGCGGGAGCGCCGACACAGCGAGAACACCGAGCCGCGCGTGTTGGGAACGAGCTGCTGATGCGCGCAGCCGTCGCACAGTCCCCGCGGCGGCGCCGGCGGCCTGTCTGCGTTCGCTTCGTGCATCGACCTGGCACGATAGTGCGATGGGCACGATCGCCGTCACGGGGCTCGCGGTCACCGCGGTCAAGGGCATGCGAATGCGCGTGGTCGACGCGATCGAGCTCGGCTCCGACGGGGCGTGCGGCAACCGGCGCTTCTTCGTGATCGACGACCGCGACCGGATGGTCAACGGCAAGGTGATCGGCGCGCTGCAGACCGTGATCGCCGACTACGACCGGGCGACCGAACGCCTGACGCTGGATTTCCCGGATGGCTCCCGGGTCTCGGAGTCGTTGCTCGAGGGGGCGCCGATCACCGCCAGATTCTTCTCACGACAGGTCGAGGGCTGCCTGGTCGAGGGGCCGTGGGCTGCGGCGCTGTCCGACCACCTCGGCCAGCCGCTGCGCCTCGTGCGGCCGGTATCCGCGGTCGACCGCGGCGCCATCGGAGCCGCGAGCCTGATCTCCCGGGCGTCGCTCGAGCGGCTGGCACGCGAGGCAGGGATCGACGCGGTCGACGCCAGGCGTTTCCGGATGCTGATCGAGATCGACGGGGTGCCGGCGCACGCCGAGGATCAATGGGTCGGTGCCGAAGTGCGAGTCGGTCAGGCGCTGATCCGCTTCGAGGGCCACGTCGGTCGCTGCCTGATCACCAGCCGGGACCCGGACACCGGTGAGATCGACCTGCCGACGCTCGACCTGCTGCGCGGCTACCGCGGCGACATGGACGCGACGGAGGCGCTCCCGTTCGGCATCTACGGTCGCGTCCTGGAGGCGGGAGCGGTCAGGGTCGGCGACCCGGTCGCGCCGATCGAGCCATGAGCGAGGAGCGCGTCGGCATCGAGGTCGCCGACCACGTCGCGGTCGTCACCCTCAACCGCCCCGACAAGCACAACGCGCTCGACCTGCCGATGTTCGACGCGATCATCGCCGCCGCCAGGCGCCTCGGCACCGACCCCGGCGTCCGCGCGATCGTGCTGCACGGCGCGGGCAAGAGCTTCTGCTCGGGGCTGGATGTGTCCAGCGTGATGACCGACGGCGATGCGCTCACCCGGCCGCTGCACGATCCGCCGCCCAATCACCTCCAGCAGGCCGTCTACGAATGGATCCGCGCGCCGGTGCCGGTGATCGCCGCGATCCACGGCAACTGCCTCGGCGGCGGCCTGCAGATCGCACTCGGGGCGGACATCCGGATCGCAGCCCCCGACGCGAGGCTGTCGGTCCTCGAGGTCCGCTGGGGGCTGATCCCGGACATGGCGATCACGCGCACGCTTCCGCGGCTCGTCGGCATCGACGTCGCCAAGGAGCTGGCGTTCACCGGCAGGATGCTGAGCGGCGAGCAGGCGCACGCGCTCCGTGTCGTCAGTCACGTCAGCGACGACCCGCTCGCTGCGGCGCGGGCGCTCGCGGCCGAGATCGCGGAGCGCTCGCCGGACGCGGTCCGCCGCGCCAAGCGGCTGTTCGAGGATGGTTGGGCGGGCCCGGCCGAGCAGACGCTGGCGCTCGAAGCGAGCCTGCAACTGGAGATCGCCGGCGGCCAGAATCAACTCGAGGCGGTGGCGGCCGGCCTGGCGAAGCGGCCGGCCCGGTTCATCGATCCGACCTGCTGACCCCGGTGCGGCGGATCGGCCCTGATCAGGATGGCGGGAGCGACTGCAGCACCATCAGATTGCCGCCGCCCTGTTGCGACTCGATCGACGACGAGAACAGCCCCCGGGCGGTGACCTGGTCGACCAGCCCCGCCTCGTTGGTCTGGCTCCACAGCGGCAGCTGGGAGACGTCGGGGGGAAACTGCGAGAGCGTCTTCGAGATCGGGGTGCTCAGCCACGGCTGCAGCTCGGGCTTGACGAACAGGACGGCGATCGTGACCGGCTTGCTCGTCGGCACCGCGTGACTGCCCTTGGAGGCGTTGGAGCTGAGCTTGCTCGACGTCTCGGTCTTCCCAGGAGGCAGCACCGCGATCACGTTGTCGGTGCCGCTGATGTACTTGAAGGTGTAGAGCGCGAGCTCGAGCGCCTCGCGCCGGAGCAGCAGCAGCCGCGAGGTCGACGGCGTTCCCGGCAGCGCGCAGTTGGAGCTGCCGATCCCGCAGACGTTGTAGGCGACCGTGTGCCCGCTGAGCAGCGACAGGTTCTGCGACGAGGCGCTGCCGGTGTTGACCGCGACCACCAGTCCGCTGCCGGAGATCGTGCCGCTGGCATTGGGATTGGTCAGCGCCAGCGGCGTCACCACGTCGAGCTGCTGCGCCGCGGTCATCCGGTAGTAGGGGGCGATGTGGTCGGCGATCTCGGTCACGCCGCTGTGACCGGACGTGCTCGGCGACCACGACGACCACGCGGCCGTCTTGCCGCCGCCGTTGGTGCCGTGGTTCGCGATCACCACCGCGACGGCGATCGCGATCGCGCCGACCGCGATCCCGACGAGCGTCGCCAACGCGACCCTGAATCGGTCCCCGTGCGGGACGCGGGCTCGCTTGTGCTTGCGTGCCGAACTCGTCTGGGCCGGTGCCGGTAGCACCGAGTCGCCGAGGTTCTCGTCGGTGGCGTGCGCCCGATCAGGCGGCGTGCTCATACTTGGGCCAGGTGCTGTCGTCGGTCAGATCGATCTGCGGCTTGACCAGGTCGACGCTGTTCAGCAGGTCCACGACCTCGTCGCCGTGCAGCTCCTTGCGGTCGATCAGCGCTTCGGCGATCTGCTCGATCTTGTCGCGGTTTGCCGCGATCAGCGTGTACGCCTGGACATAGGCCTGACCCAGCAGCTGTGCGGCCGCCCGGTTCTTTTCACGGTCGCCGAGCACGGCCGCGATCGGGTCCCCCATCATCGCCGAGCCGCCGCTCGCCCGGTTCATCAGGCGGTTGCCGATCAGCTGCAGCCGGCGCCGCACCAATTCGTCGTGGCTCTCGGGTTGATGCCCGTTCTCGCCCGGCTCAGCGGGAACGGGGTAGGAGCCGAGCCCGATCTCCAGCGCCGCGGCCTCGGGGCCCATTCCCCACATGCCGACCATCGAGGCGGCGGTGGCGGTGGCGCTGTAGAGGTCGCCGCTGACCCCCTGGGAGTTCTCGCCGTAGAAGACGTGCTCGGCGGCCATCGCCCCGAGGATCATCACCAGGCTGCCCATCACCCGGGTCCTGAAGTGGCTGAAGCGCTCGTCCTTCTCCATGCTCTGGTAGTGGCCCAGTGAGCCGCCGCGCTTGCGGATCGACAGCCGGGTGGAGAGCAGCTCATTCCCGAGGTACACGTGCCCGGCCGCGGCGTGGCCCGCCTCGTGGATTGCCACCGCGCGGGTCTCCTCGGGGACGTAGTCGATGTTCTGGGCGGTACCCGCCTCGACCGTCGTCATCGACTCGACGATGTCGCGCCAGGCGAACATGCGGCGCCCCTCCGAGTGGGCGATCGTCAGCGCCATCGAGCACGCCTGCTCGATCATCGACGGGGAGTAGCCGCTGGTGATCCGCGCCAGCTCGTCACGGCGGTGTTCGGTGTCGAGGTCGGGCTCGTGGTCGACCTTCGCCATATACAGGTCGAAGATGTCCTTGCGGTCGTCCTTGGTCGGCGTCCGGAACCAGATGTGGCGGCCCATCCGGCCGGGCCGCGTGAGCGCCGGATCGAGCGCCTCGATCGGGACGTTGCAGGCACCGATGAAGTAGATCTCCTCCTTGCGCGGCTTCGGGGTCGGCAGCCGCAGCGACAGCCTCCCGATCCGCCGGGGGACCACGAACAGTGCGTCCAGGAAGGTGTTGAAGCGGTTGGTCACGAACTTGCGGAACACGGGCGGCTCGCCCATGCCGTCCATCACGACCAGCAGCTGGTTGAGCGCCTGGCCCTGATAGCCCATGCCCCCCATGCCGCCGGGGAAGGCGATGTTGACGCGGGCTGCGATGCGCTGCAGGAAGGCGGCCCGGGACGGCTCAGACGTCGCCCGCTGCGCAAACATCTGCTCCCGCCACTCGCGGCTCTCGATCACCAGGTCGCCGGTCGGCGTCAGCGAGCCGTTGGGCCCGAAGAACAGGAATTCCTGGAGCGAGTTCGGCATGCTGCCGGTGCCGCCGCTGTGAGGGGCACCCTGCAGCGCCTGGCGCCGCATCCCGACGGCGTCGATCTCGTCGATGAAGACGATGCACTGGCCGCCCCATTTGCGCGCGTACTTGCGGGCCCGGTGGGCCAGCAGCTGGACGACCAGCGCGTCCATGCCCATGAACATCTGGGCGAATCCCGAGCCGGGGATCGTCACGAACGGACAGTTGAAGTTGGTCGCGATCGCCTTTGAGATCATCGTCTTGCCGGTCCCCGGCGCACCGAGGAACAGCAGTCCGCGCTCGCGCTTGCCGCCCGCCTTCTCGAACTCCTCGCCCGACTGCCACAGGGTGATCACCCGCGTGATCTCCTCCTTGGCCTCGGCCTGGCCGCGAACGTCGTCGATCTTCACTCCCCAGCTCGCGTCTCCGGGCTCGTAGCTGCGGATCCCGCGGGCGGCCATGAACAGGAACGGCCCGAACAGGATGAAGACGTTGACGAACAGCAGCAGCGGCAGCTGCACGAACACCAGCGCCAGCTGCGGGAGCGTGTCGGGCGGGAAGATCGTCCGCAGGCCGGAGAACGGGTGGAAGAAGCCCGCGTGGACTCCGGAGAAGGCGAACAGCGCCTGGCACAGCGCCAGCAGGATCAGGATGAAGAGGATCAGGTACGGCAGCCGCCGGAACTTGGTGCGCCAGTACCAGTAGCGCCGGCGGGCGACGATGTCCTCCTCCTTTAGCTCGGCATTGCCGCCGAGCAGGCTCGGCCACGGGAGGAAGTGCCGGACGACGACCTCGACGAACCCGCGGAAGATCAGCACGGCGAGCGCCGTGATGATGATCGAGGCCAACAGACTGAGGTGGTTGGACTCGTACAGGACGAGGAAGAACGCGGGCGCGGTCAGCAGCGCCACGGCCGTCGCCGCCCGGGTCAGACGTCGCCACTGGTACGCGAGCGCCGCACCGTGCTCGTTCATCGGACCCCCGAATTTGGTCGTCTGCTCGGCGTAGGCCATGCCTGTCTAGTACGCAGGGTACACAGTGTCGGTTCATTCGCTGCAGCTTCGCTGTGAACGTGAATCATCAAGAAAGACGATCTAGTTTCTTGACAATGGCCGGACGCCGGTTAGCCTTGGGCGCACGTCCTCCTCGGCGGCCGGCCGTCCGCGGCGATTCTCTCCTCTCAGTGCGGACGGCCGGCCGCGAGCGCCGTGCGGGCGTCAGCCGGCCGCGCGCTGCGTTCTGGCGTTCTCCCAGAAGTCGCCGTCGCTGCCGCCGAGGGCGCGAGCCGACCAGAACGGCGCGCCCGGCTGCTGATCCGGCTCGACGGTTGCGGCCGCGCCGCCGCTGCGGCGGAACTCGCGCGGCGAGCAGCCGTAGGCCTCCTTGAACAGTCGGCTGAAGTGCGCCGGATTGGTCAGGCCCCAGCGACTCGAGATCTCGTGGATCGACTGTTCCGCGAGCGCCGGGTCCAGCAGATCGCGGCGGCAGCGGGTGAGTCGCGCCGAGCGGATGTAGTTGCAGACGCTCAGGCCCTCGGCCTCGAACACGCGGTGCAGGTACCGGGTCGAGATGAAGCACGCGCGCGCGATGTCGCCGGGTCCCAGCGTCGGCTCGGCGAGCCGCGCCTCGATCTGGGCCTGGGCGCCGAGCAGCAGCTCCGCCGCGCAGCGCGGGCGGGTCGGATGCGAGCTGTCGCCGAGGTCGAGATACAGGCGCCGGAGCAGGTCGACGATGTGTCCCTGGAGGCCGGCGTCGTTCCGGGAGATGCTGCCCGCGGCCAGTCCGGCGACGGCCTCCAGCAGGAACCTCGATGCGAGTCGCGGGAGACCGCCAGAGCCGGGGATCCGCACGGCCGTCTGCCGGGAGATCGCCGACGACGCGGTCTTGCCCAGCAGCGACTTGGCGATCTGCAGGGCCAGCAGGTCGAAGCTCTCACCGGCTTTGAAGATCGCCGTCCGCGAGCTGTCGTACGCGACCATGTCACCGCGGCGCAGGACGACCGCGCGATCCTGCTGGGCGCCGAGCAGGCCGCCACGCAGGATGATCTGGAAATACAGGCAATCGGGGTCGCCGGCGGCGATGTCACGCGCCCCGCGGCTCATCGTGTTGGCGTCGGCGACGATCCGGAACAGCCGGATCGACGACAGGTGGTCGCCCCACATCTTGCCCGAGAAGGAGTCGTGCGCCCCGATCGAGATCTGGAGCGGATGGTAGGTGTCGGATGACGCGTGAGCCCAGTACTGGGCGCGTTCGCCGGGCGCCACGTCGCCGGTGTCGATCAACAGGCTCATGGTCTGGCGGGCGAACGCATCACAACGACAGCTGGGTCCTCTCCTGGGCGCGCCACTCTAGCGCCGTTGCCCTCTCCAGTCGAATCTGAATCGCGTCGGCCACTGAGTTATCGGAGAGCGCACAGATGTGGGTCAGGAGTTGAAGACCGGCGCACTAGGGCCCATCACGGTTCACGTCTCTGGTCGGCTATTGGTGGCGATCGAGGAGAGGAGAGAAGCTGATGGACAGGATTTTGGCAACCCACACCGGCAGCTTGATCCGGCCGCCCGAGTTGCTCGCGTTTCTTGCGGCCAGGGAGGGGGGTCAGCCGGTCGACGCGGCGGCCTACGAGGCCTGCCTGCGACAGTCGGTCGCCGACGTCGTGGAGCGCCAAGCCGAGGTCGGGATCGACGTCGTCGACGACGGCGAGATGGGCAAGGTCAGCTGGATCACGTACCTGTACGAGCGGGTCAGCGGCCTCGAGACGCGGCTGCTCGAGCTCGACGGCGCGAGCATGCTGCCCCCGAGTCGCGACCGGCAGGCGTTCCCCGGCGCCTACGCGGCGCTCGATGCGCTCGACGAAGCCGCGACCCGCGACAGCAACAAGGCCGGCGCCGACGACGATCAGGCAACGGGGGACGCGGCCGTGGCCTGGGTCTGCACGGCGCCGCTCGTCTACGACCGCGCCGCGATCGATCGCGACATCGCCAACTTCAAGGCGGCGCTCGCGTCCCACGACGAGGTCGAAGGGTTCATGCCGGTGGTGGCACCGGCCAGCGCCTACTGGCTGCAGAACGAGTACTACGACAGCGAGGAGGCGTTCATCTTCGCGCTCGCCGACGCGCTCCACGAGGAGTACAGCGCGATCGTGGACGCAGGGCTGTACCTGCAGGTCGACGACGCGGTGCTGATGCACGAGGCGGACTCGATGATGTCGCTCGGCCAGTCTTGGGAGGACTACCGCCGCTGGGCCGAGCTGCGGGTCGAGGCGCTCAACCACGCGCTGCGTGGACTGCCCGAGGACCGGGTCCGATACCACGTCTGCTGGGGCAGCTGGCACGGGCCGCACGCATTCGATCCGCCGTTGCGCGACACGGTCGACCTGGTGCTGTCGGTCACGGCCGGCTACTACGCGATCGAGCAGGCGAACCCCCGCCACGAACACGAGTGGCGGATCTGGGAGGAGGTCAAGCTGCCTGAGGGGAAGAAGCTGATCCCCGGTGTGGTCACGCACCACACCAACGTCGTCGAGCACCCAGAGCTGGTCGCTCAGCGTCTGGTCCGGCTGGCGAAGGTCGTCGGCCGGGAGAACGTGCTCGCCGGCACCGACTGCGGATTCGCGCAGGGCGCGTTCATCACGCGCGTGCACCCCGAGATCCAGTGGGCGAAGCTGGCGGCCCTCGCCGAGGGCGCCCAGCTTGCGTCGCGTGAACTCTGGGGTGCCAAGGCACTCGCATGAGAGGAGAGGAGAAGGTGTCTCGCATCCGTTCGAGGTGGGCGCTGACGGCGCTCGCCGCACTCGCCGCCGCGCTGATCGCGGCCGGCACCGGCGCTCCGGCGAGCGCGAGCAGTTCGCCGGGAGGCGCCGGCTCGCACTCGGTCACCAATTACCTGGCGTACACCCACGGGAGCGCCGGCAAGGCGAACCCGAAGCTCAAGCCGGTCGAGATCGGCTGGATCAACCAGCAGGGCGGCCAGCAGGTGATCGGGGCGCTGGCGACGACCGGCGCCCAGCTCGCGGTCAAGTACATCAACGCCAAGCTCGGAGGGGTCGACGGCCATCCGGTCGTGTTGAAGACCTGCTTCATCACCTCGACCGAGCAGGAGGGCACCACCTGTGGGCAGGCGATGGCGGCAAACAAGTCGATCGACGTGATCGACGAGGGCGCGGTCGCGATCGGGATCCAGCCGTTCTACTCGACGATCGGCCACGCCAAGCCGGTGATCGTCGGAGTCGCAGTCACCCCGGTCGATTCGGTCGAGAAGAACGCGGTGATCCTGTTCGGCGACGTGACCCACGTGCTCGGTCCGTTCGGGACCTACGCGACCAAGGTGCTCCACGCCAAGACCGCGGCGCTCGTGTTCCCGGACATCGCCGGGATCACCGAGGGAGCCGCGGCGATCGACGCGTCGCTCAAGAAGGCGGGCGTGTCGGTCAAGGAGGTCGGCTACGACCCGAACGAGACCGACCTGGTCGGTCCGCTGACGAGCGCGGGCGCGACATCCGCGCAGATGGTGATCCCGTACACCGAGGCGGCGGGTTGCGTGAACATCGCCAAGAGCCTGCAGCAACTCGGGATCACGGACGCCAAGAAGATCGTCTCGGCGCCGCTGTGCCTGAACAGCCAGGTGGCCGCGGGGCTCGGCGGCGACTATCCGATCTGGACCTACGCGATCGCCAGCTCGCTGTTCGGCGACCCGACCGATCCCGGGATGCCGGCGTACGAGAAGGTCGCGACCCAGTTCGGGGACGCCTCCGGCGCTCCCGATCCGTGGAACATCGTCTCGTTCTCGCAGATCCTGACGACCGTCCGGTTCATGAATCAGGTCGGCTACAGCCACCTCAGCTCGAGCGCGCTGCTCGCCCAGGCGAAGGCGTTCAAGGGCCCGGTCGCGCTCGGGGCGCCGTCGCTCGATTGCGGCAAGTACCCGACCGCGCCGGCGGTCTGCAACGACAGGGCGCAGTTCTTCCAGTACAAGGGCAAGCACGTGTTCGTGAAGGAAGCCGGCTGGCTGCAGCCTCCCGCATGATCAAAAGGCCAGGGCGGGTCTAGCCCATGGAGCAGGTCCTGCTGTTCATCCTGCTGGGCCTGGGCTCCGGCGCGCTGATCGCCGGGCTCGCGCTCGCCCTGGTCATCTCATATCAGGGGTCGGGACTGATCAACCTGGCGACCGGGGGCGTGGCGATGCTGGCCGGCTACGCCTTCTGGTCGCTCAGGGTGGATCTGCTGCAGATGGCGACGGCGCCGGCGCTCGTCCTGAGCCTGCTGTTCGTGCTGATGGTCGGGGTCGCGATCGAGCTGCTCACCGTGCGGCCGTTGCGGACCTCGGCACCGCTCGCCAAGCTGGTCGCCTCGCTCGGCGTGCTGCTGGTCGCGCAGGCGTCGATGGTGCTCGCATTCGGGACCTCGGAACAGCCCGCGCCCAACGTGCTGCCGCAGAACACGGTCAGGTTGCTGGGGGCCGTCGTGCCCGAGGACCGGCTGATTCTGACCGGGATCGTGATCGTGATCGCGGCGGCGCTGGCCGCGCTGTACCGGTTCACCAGGTTCGGACTCGCGACCAGGGCCGCGTCGGAGAACGAGGTGGCGGCGATGCTCGACGGCCTCTCGCCGAACACGCTGTCGATGGCCAACACCCTGCTCGCTTGCCTGGTCGCCGGGGGCATCGGGATCCTGGCCGCGTCGATCACCCAACTCGACTCGAGCACGTTGCCGCTGCAGATCGTGCCGGCGCTGGCGGCCGCGCTGCTCGCCCGGTTCCGCTCGTTCGGGCTGGCGTGCGCGGCGGGGATCGGCCTGGGGATCCTCGACTCGCTGATCGAGTACGTCACGAACCTGTCGTGGTTCCCGCAGTCCGGCGGGGTCGCGCTGCCCGGGGTTCAGGAGCTCGTCACCTTCATCCTGATCGTGATCGTGATGTTCCTGCGGGGAGCGGACCTGCCGGGGCGCGGCGAGCTGATCGAGCGGCGGCTGCCGGCGGTGCCGCGGCCGGGGCGGCTACGCGACGTCGCGATCGTCGCCAGCGTGATCGGTGCGGTCGCGCTGGTGGTGCTGCCATACGACTTCCGCGAGGCCGAGATCAACACGCTGATCGGCATTCTGATGGCGCTGTCGCTGGTCGTCATCACCGGGTTCGTCGGGCAGATCTCGGTCGTCCAGCTGACGCTCGCGGGGGTCGCGGGCTTCACGATGTCGCACCTGGCGGTGAACGCCGGGATCGGGTTCCCGCTGGCGCCGGTCGTCGGCGTCGTCGCGGCGGTGACGCTGGGACTGCTCACGGCCGTCTCGGCGCTGCGGGTGCGGGGCGTCAACCTGGCGGTGGTGACGCTAGCGGCGGTCGTGGCCATCACCAACTTCGGGTTCACCAACAGCACCTGGGGCGGGGGCCAGACCGGTTCGCCGGTGCCGCCGCCACACCTGTTCGGCATCAACCTGGGACCGAACGCCCCGTTCCGGGGGCTCGACGGAAACATCCCGAGCCCGGTGTTCGGCTGGCTGGCGCTGGCGATCACGGTGGCGCTCTGCCTGACCGTCGCCGCGATCCGCCGGGGCGGCACCGGACGGCGGATGCTTGCGGTCCGCTCGAACGAGCGTGCCGCCGCGGCCGCCGCGATCAACCCCCGCAACGTCAAGCTGCTCGCGTTCGGGGTCGGGGCGGCGATCGCGGGGCTCGCCGGTGCGCTGTCGGCCTACAACGCCGGCTCGATCAGCACCGACAGCTATGACCCGATCTCCGGGTTGAGCCTGATCGCGTTCGCCTACGCGGGGGGAATCACGCTGATCTCGGGGGCCGTGTTCGCCGGGCTGATCTCCACCCAGGCACTGTTCCCGTACGCGCTGGACAAGTGGTTCGGGTTGAACGGGAACTGGTTCCTGCTGTTCGGCGGGGCGGTGCTGATCCTGACCCTGATCCAGAATCCCGAGGGCGTCGCCGGGGCGTTCTACCGCCGAACCCACAAGCGCCCGCAGATCACGCCGCAGGCACAGGCCGAACCACCGCCGCGGCCGCGCTCGCGTCCGGCCCCGGCGCCGACCAACCGCGCCCCGCTGCTGGAGGTCCGCGGCCTGGCTGTCGCGTTCGGCGGCGTCCACGCCGTCGCCGGGGTCGATCTCGAGGTCGGCGAGGGCGAGCTCGTCGGGCTGATCGGTCCCAACGGCGCCGGCAAGACGACGCTCGTCGACGCGATCACCGGCTTCGTGCCGTCGCAGGGCTCGGTCACGCTCGACGGCCGGGAGATCTCACGCCTGCCGACCCACGAGCGCGCCCGGCTCGGGCTGACGCGAACCTGGCAGGGGACCGACCTGTTCGACGATCTCGATGTCCGCGAGAATCTGATGGTCGTCGGGGCCCGAGCGGGCGGCGCCGATCACGACGACGAGGTCGCTGTCGAGGCGTTCGGCGACCCGCTCCGGTTCGTCGGCCTGGCGTGGGCCGAGCAGGCGCTGCCGACGGAGCTACCGCTGGGCCAGCGAAAGCTCGTCGGCGTCGCCCGCGCGCTGGCGGGCAGGCCGCGGGTGCTGTGCCTGGACGAGCCGGCCGCCGGGCTCGACACGGGCGAGACCCAGGCGCTCGGCCGGCGGCTGCGGGAGCTCGCCGACCACGGCCAGGCGATGCTCCTGATCGACCACGACATGGGGATCGTCCTCGGCATCTGCGACCGCGTGGTCGTGCTCGAGTTCGGCAAGGTGATCGCCCGCGGGACCCCCGAGGAGGTCAGGGACGACCCCCGGGTGATCGAGGCCTACCTCGGCGGCGGACAACTGGCGCTGAGGTAGTGGGGGCGGGCCCGCTAGCCCGCCCCCACTCAACCAACCTCGCTGAGCTGCAGCTGCGGCATCACCTCGGAGGCGAACAGCTCGAGCGTCTGGCGCGACTCGTCGATCGTCATGTCGCCGGTCGGGAACATCAGGCAGAGGTAGTCGCAGAGGCCGTCCTCGAGCAGCGCCGACAGCCGCTCGGCGATCTGGTCCGGGGTGCCGGAGCCGAACGCGACCGCGTCGTCCATATGGGCCTGGATCGCGCGCAGCGTTCCCTGGGCGTCGTGCGCGACCTCGGGCGAGACGACGAGCGTGTCGTGCTGGTGGATCTGCTGGGTGTTGCGGACGAGCCCGTCCATTCCCCGCTGCCCGATCTCGCGCGCCGCCCGCTCGGTCGGCGCGATCGCCAGGATCATGCTGTAGCCGACGTACGGCTCGTCGCCGGGGCCGTCGAAGCGGACGGGGTGATCGCGGTGGGCATGCCAGCTCTCGACGTAGCGGTCGTAGCTGTCGCGGTCGATCCGACCGGGACACATCAATCGCATCCCGTGGCGGCCGGCGGTCACCGGGTTGCCCGGATACCAGAACGGGATCCGCTCCTGGTACGGCGTCACCTGCATCGGCATCGGCGGGAAGTCGTGGAAGCGGCTGCCGTCGCTGGTGATCTCGCCGGTTCGCAGCGCCCGCTCGACGATCGCGAGCGTGTCGTCGAAGCGAGCGCGGGCCTCGTCCCAGTCGTGGCTGTACCAGTGGTGCTCGATCGGGACCGGTCCGCGCCCGACCCCGAAGTCCAGGCGCCCCTCGCTCAGCTGGTCGAGGATCGCCATGTCCTCGAGGATCTTCACCGGGTGGTGCATCGGCAGCAGCTTGACCATCGGCCCCAGACGCATCCGCCTGCTGGCCTGAGCGGCGGCGGCCAGGAAGATCTCCTGTCCGGGCGCCAGGCACAGCCCGCCGCCGTGGTGCTCGGCCAGGTGGTAGCCGGCGAACCCCGCCTCGTCGGCGGTCCTGATCAGATCGAGCCTGTCCTTGAACACCTGGCTCGTGGGCGTTCCGGGCATCTCCTCGATGTGATCGAAGATCGCGAACCTGACCTGCGGCATTCCTCGGTACCTCCCTCGTGGCGACGGGCTCACACTCTACGATGCGGGCGGTGAGCTCCTGGGGTTCCAGACGCCTGCGGTTGCTGGGCGTGCTGGTGGTCGCCGCGCTGGCCGCCGCAAGCGCGCTGGCGGCGTCGGCTGCGACCCGCCAGCGGGCAGTCGTGCCTGCGGGGGACTGGCCGACCTGGGGTTACACCGCGGAGCGCCTGGGCGTCGGTCCAAGCGACACGGGGATCACCGCGGCGAATCTGCACACGCTCCGGCGCACGACGGTGCACGTCGACGAGGTGGTCGACTCGGCGGCGATCGAATTGCACGCTGCGCAGGTCGACGGCCGGGTGCGGGACGTGATCGTCGTCACGACGATCTACGGACACACGATCGCGATCGACGCCGGCAGCGGCCAGGTCCTGTGGGAGTACGCGCCGCC
>Ga0123356_10003845_pt1 | contig 15640 bp, 12 predicted proteins | sample TergutEmb28metaG_2_FD_92546 | JGI IMG/M metagenome (GOLD analysis project Ga0123356, IMG submission 92546) | Embiratermes neotenicus P3 segment gut microbial communities from Petit-Saut dam, French Guiana - Emb289 P3 | ecosystem: Host-associated > Arthropoda: Insects > Digestive system > Gut ... | reverse complement strand
CAATAATTCCTTTTTCCAGTACAATTTTTGAGTACTTGTCAATTGCTGAGCTAACGCTCTGGGCGATTCCTTCTTTAGCCATTTTTTTCTCCTAACAATTTAATTCGTTTTTCCTCTGCTTCACTGTGCAGTTGGTCCAGTTCCGCCATGATTGCGTCAACGGCGGCTTGTTTTTTATCTTCAATACCAGCGGCTTCTGCATTGGCCCGTGCCTTGGCGCGAAATTCGGCGCATGAACGCACCGGCCCTGCGGTAATTCGCATAATATCTTTGGTTACTATATCGTTCATCATATCGGTTTGCTGCACATGGAGTATACTGCCATTAAGCGCAACACAACACATATGATCGAACAAACGAAGGTAGGAATCGATCTCGCGCACTCCTTTTTTGGTTGAAGGATCCCAGGAACGGTAACGGGTTCCGGAGGGAAACACCAAAACCAGATGGCCCTGCACTTTTTTTTCTTCAAGCGCCTTCATGGCAGCGCGATTGATAGCGATACTGCGGGGAATTTCCACTTGCTTTTTTTCGATAGGCAGCCCATGCAGCGATCGGCTGGGGTAAATGACAATACGGGTATAGGCGCTGGCAAAAGCGGCTACCACCGGGCTGTCCTCGTTCAGTTTCATGCCGGCAATGGCAAGTAATGACTTGGCAATGGCATCACCGCGTCCCCCGGCCTGCCGCACCAACAGCGAAAAAATGGAAAGATCCATATTGCTGTAATGCTCCAGCAGGAGCAGGCAGGATTTTCCCGATTCGGCTTTTGCCAAAAGTTCTTCAAGGTTTTCTATACCGTCCACACCGGAACCGGGAAGCATCAGGGATCCGGTCATATCATCAAGGACGGACAGTATCTCTTCATTTTTTTCCTGGTATACGTTTTCTTCGGAAATAACCGTAGATACCCGGGAAAGGGATACAGCCTTTTTTATATGTTCCTTAAATGCGGTTGTCAAAGTCTCCATTTTACTCTCCCCATAATCTGATTAGTTCGATAATAACCTTGCAGGCAGCACACATTTCGTTTACGGCAACCCATTCAAGCCGGCTGTGAAAATTCCTTCCGCCGGTAAAAATATTCGGGGTAGGAATGCCCAGCTCGGTCAGCCGCGAGCCGTCGGTTCCGCCCCTTATGGGCTTTAACCGCCATGTTATGCCGGTATTATCCAGCGCTGTTTTCAGGCGTTCAAGCACCTGTGGCTTTTCATCAATCTTCGCCTTCATATTATAGTATTGTGGGCTTGCTTTAACAATCACCTGTCCGCCGGAAAATTGCGCCTCCACGGTTTTGGCTATCGCTTCCAGCGCCGCCAGCCGCCGCTGCATACCATCACTCTCAAAATCCCGCAGGAAAATCTCCAACCGGGCACTTTCCAAATTGCCGGACAATTCCATGGGGCAGTAGTAGCCGTAATAGCCGTCGGTGGCCTCGGGGCTTTCCGAACGGGGCAGCATCACCGCAAAAGAGGCCGCCATAAGGGCTGCATTCGCCAAAATGCCCCGCGCCGCGCCGACATGGATAACCTTGCCCCGGAATGCAACATCGGCCTTCCACGCGTTAAAGCACTCCGTTTCAATTTCCCCCATCGGGCCGCCGTCCACCGTGTAACAGGCGGCAGACTGGAGCTTTTCCAGAGGGAATTCGGGCAATCCTTTGCCGGTTTCCTCATCAGGTGAAAAAACTATTTCCACAGGGCCATGGGGTATTGCAGGATGCGTCACCAGATACTCCACCGCCGCCATTATTTCCGCAATGCCTGCTTTGTCATCGGCGCCCAGAAGGGTGTTTCCATCACCGTGAATAAGAGCCTTACCCGCTTGTTTCGCCAGCCCCGGCTCCTGCGCCGGATCCAACGATAGACCATCGGCAAGGGAAATCGTTTCCCCGTTGTAATGCTGCACCAGCTGAGGGTTAACGTCTTTTCCGGAAACATCGCTTGCCGTATCAATATGGGCAAGAAAACCGATTGAGGGAGCCCCTTCCCTGCCTTTGCTTGCCGGGAGGCGGGCTATCACATAGCAGTGAGGGGTCAGTTCCACCTCGGTAAGGCCAAGCTCCACAAGCTCATCCCGCAAAGCCCGCGCCAGATCCCATTGTCCCAGACTTGAAGGCGTCGCCTCGACACGGCGGTCGCTTTCAGTCCAATAGCGGACATAGCGCATAAATCGGGGAATAATCAGCGATTCAAGCTGCTGGTCGGTAATGGCGGCAACGGGGCTTTCCATAGGTTATTATGGACGAAAAGACCTGTTATGGCTACATATTCCCATGCCGTCTGCATTTGCAGCAGCCCAGGATATGCACATGATTGCGCTTGTGCGAACGTTCAAATATTCGAGCTACAAGGAATTGCGTTCGACTGAGGGGTTTATGACAAACCGGGCAGCGCCTTTTCACCTCTCCATCAATACAATGGATGCAGCCTTTAATGTGCATAAGGCGATCTTTCCCTCCGGTTATGGAAGGGTAGGCATGGGTTTTTACCAGTTCGCCCTTTTGCAGCTTTATGGAACAAAGGGGACAAGACTGGGGATCACCCGGCGTTAAGGATACCCTGCGTGTTGGCAGCAGGCGATACCGTTGATTCTGATTTTTCCATTTGGAGTGCATTCCCGCCAATTGCCCGGTAAAGAGGCTATACCCAAACCACAACAGCACAATGCCGATGGTCAGAAAAATCAGTATTTGAAAATAGTTCCCCATAACAATGACTATCTCCGTAAAAAAAGCTATACTTGTACTTGTGGCTACACTCTATATTATCGGCACGCCCATAGGAAATTTGGGTGATATAAGTCTCAGAGCGGCAGAAGTTCTTAAAACCGCGGACCTGGTAGCCTGCGAAGACACGCGGCGTACCCTTAAACTCCTTACCCATCTGGGAATTCGGGTAAAAATGCTCTCCTGCCGCTCACAAAATGAGGAATTTGCCGCGAAAAAAATCATCGCCGCCCTTGACCAGGGGCTGACAGTGGCATATGCCAGCGATGCCGGCACTCCCGCCCTGAGCGACCCCGGCGCCGTATTGGTACGGCTTACCATTGCCGCAGGGCACGAGGTTATCCCCATTCCGGGGCCATCCGCCTTTGCCTCCCTGCTCAGCGTTTCGGGCGGCACGGACAAAACGGTCATTTTTGAGGGGTTTTTGTCCCCAAAACAGGGCAGACGGCGTTCACGGCTGCGGGAACTGCTGGGAATGGAGGCAGCAACCGTACTGTATGAATCGCCTTTTAGAATACTTAAGCTTTTGGAGGATATTGCCGAAATTGATCAAGCACGGTATATTTGTATAGGGCGGGAAATGACCAAAGTGTATGAGGAGTACATCCGGGGGACTGCGGCGGAAGTCCTAGCCGCCCTTTCGGAGAAAAAGGAGCAAATCGGTGAATTTTCGGTATTTATTGCTGGAAAAAAATGTAATAAATGATTATATTTATAGTGTAAATAGTGTAAACTTATTGGGGATAGTTGCCGATAATTAAGGTAGGAAGGTTATTATGATGGTCGGAAGAATAGGTCATTTAGACCCCATTCAGCCGGAAAACAGACCCGGCAAAAGCGATCAGTTAAGGGAGGGGGACAGGTCTGATTCTATTAGCCTTTCTCCGGAAGCGAGAGAAAGAGCGGAAATCTACCAGGTTGTGGAGCTGATAAAAGCAGCCCCTATTCTGGACGATGTCCAAATCGCCGCGCTTCGGGAGAAAATCAACGATCCTGCGTATCTTAACGAAAGGACCATCAGCGCCACAGCAGATAGAATCATGGATGCTTTCGGGCTATAAAGGCTGAATGTACAGGGGAAATTCCCCGGGGAACTAAACCTAGGTTCCCTCGACGGAAGCGGAACAGGCTATCCTGGTTGAAAAACCCGGACAAGCGGTTCCGCTTTTTTTATGCGGCTTTGAAAAGAATATCTCTACGCATACTAATTGTTTTCCGGCGTTTGGCACCAGTTTCTTACGGCGCAGTATGCAGGAATTTTAAAAATAAAAATATGTTGCCTGGTATTTGGAATTGTGATATGATGTCTAAATACTGGAGAAAAACAATGAAAAAGTTTTTAATGATTTTTGTTTTTTATTTTATCGGGTGGGGGCTTTTTGCAAATGAATTACCGCTTGACGAGGCAATTGGCAATGCCGCAAGAAACATAGAAGATGAATTGCCGCAAAGGTCTATGGTGCTTGTGCTTAACTTTGCTTCCCCTGCCGAGACGTTTTCGAATTATGTAATAGAAGAATTAACAGACCATCTGATTATCGGCCGTAAAGTTTTCATTGTAGACCGCCAAAACCTTACCGCAATCAGAACGGAAATGGACTTGCAATTATCGGGCGATGTTAGCGACGAGTCGGCTTTGTCAATCGGACGGCTGTTGGGGGCGCATTATATTGTGTCCGGCTCTTTAACCGAAAGGGGGTTAAATTACCGTCTTAGGTTTAGGGTTATAAGTATAGAAACCGCAAGGATAATTTCATCGGTAATTGTTGATATTAAAAATGATGTGCAAGTTGCACGGCTTATCGGAGGGGAACGGGCTGTGCAGGAAGCAGAAAGAAGACAACGTGATGAGGAACAGGAAGCGGAAAGACAGCAAAGGCAAGCTGAAAGGGAAGAGCGCATGAGCGTACCCAAAACCGCAAACGTAAAAAATAACTGGTTTTCCCTTGGATTAGCTGGATTGGGTGCTGGCTTAAAATACGAACGTATGCTTAACAGTAATTTGTCTTTAGGCGCAGATGCTTATGGCAATTGGGTTGGTATAGTCTTTCCTACAGATGTAATGAAATATCATAAACAAATTGGAGCAACAGATATTGGAGTTAATGCAACTGTGCGTTTTTATCCTTTTGGTAAAGCATTTTACATCGGAACTGGTTTAGGTGCTAAAGGATTATTTTCGGGAGCAAGAATAGATAAAGATGGGAACTGGACAAATGATGATTGGACATATACTGGTTCTGGTGTCCCTAATATAGAAAATGATTATATAAGTTATAATATTTTTGGTTTTGCAGTTACCCCTGAATTAGGCTGGAGAATTGACTTTGGTTTTCCAGGCGGTTTCTTTATGGATTTTGGCGTAAAAGTACCTTTAATGTTTTGTGAACCTGTCAATATAAACGGAAATCAAAAAGGATTTTTTGTTAGTATTTTACCGTATATAGGTTTATTTGGCTGGGCTTTTTAGAATATAAAAAAGCATAACGACAGGAGAAATGCAATGAAAAAGTGTTTAATGATTTTTGTTTTTATATTATCGCCTGTGGTGCTATTTGCCCAACAAATGAACCTTGACGAAGTTATAAAACATTCTGCAAGAGTTATAGAAGATACATTTCCGCAGGGGGCTAAAGTGCTTGTACTAAACTTTTCTTCCCCTTCCGAAACATTTTCGGAATTTGTTTTGGAGGAATTATCCGGCGAACTTTTGGAAGGTTATAAAATCACTGTTGTTGACCGTCGTAACCTTTCGGCTATCAGGGAGGAATTGGATTTTCAATATTCCGGCGAAGTCAGCGATGAATCAATGCAAAGTTTAGGAAAAATGCTTGGGGCTGAGGTTGTAATTTCAGGCTCTTTAACCGATTTAGGAACAAGTTATCGTTTCAGAATAAGAATTATCAATGTGGAAACCGCAACTGTGCAAAGGCAAATAACCAGTGAGCTTCAACGTAATGATTCTCAGGTTACATTCCTTCTAACTGGTAAGATAGAAAAACCTCCAAAACCTCCTTTCGTACAATCGGCTAGTATACGGAATAATTGGTTTTCTGCTGAAGCAACTTTGGGCTTAGTCGGTTTAAGATACGAACGTATACTTAATAATAATTGGGCTTTAAATTTTAATGGTTACGCACAATGGTGGGGTACTGTTTTTATGGACGTTGGAATTGATGTAACCGCACGTTTTTATCCATCTGGCAAAATATTTTATATGGGTATTGGTATGGGGGGGCATGGTTATTCTGATTACTCTGGTCGTACTACTGAAGTTAAACGTGTTGAAAGTTCTGAGGAAACTATTTATCAATTTGGTTTCGCAATTTGCCCTGAAATAGGATTTAAAGTACATTTCGGTCGAAATGGTGGGTTCTTTTTTGATTTGGGTTACAAAAACCCATTGTTGATAAACAAATACGGTTTTACTTTTAATACTGTTCCGCATTTTGGCTTGGGTTGGGCATGGTAAGATATAGGTTAAATATTAAATTTATATAATGTAATATAAATATTATTGCACACCCAACGCCCTCCATGGCGTTGGGTGATTTTCAAGTGGGTAAAAAATCTACGTGTAACTTGAACATTATATGCCATTTGGCAAGATACGTGATGCCTCAAAAGAAAATCTAGCCGAAGGTTTTTCAAGATTTTCCCAATAAAATAATTTCTAAAATATTTTATTGGGAAAAATTAAATCAATGTTCGATTTAAAATTATTATTTATATGTACCACAATCTTTACATGACGATGACGTGAGCTGATTTTTTTCACCACATTTTTTACATGTCCAAGAATCTCCAAAATTAACTTGCTTGGGAGTAGTTGATGGTATATTTTCTGAATTTATTCCAGAAAAACTGCCGCTAGATGTATTTCCACTTTTTAATAAATGATATTTTATTGTACTAATATCATCTACCATATTTAAAAAATTAGCAATTAAACCACCAGATAAAATAATAACGATCAAGCCGACAAGACCGCCGCCGATTAAACCAAGAACAGCATATCCAAAACTAAATCCCCAACCTCCAAGAAGAGTGCCTCCTGTTACAAAACCACCAATTACACAAGCAATTAGTATTAACCAAAGAAGTACATTCATCCAACCTCTAAATACTTTTGCAACAAATTCTAACATATCATCCTCCAATTTTTTTATACAGTTCAATTAACTGTATCCATCAATTTCTGAAATATTCAGGAATTAACGGCACCTTACCATTTTTTGGCGGCTATTGTCAAGTAGAAAATAAGTTATTCATCCAATATTTTAAATATACAAATAATTAGATTATTAATATCTACGATCTGGTTCATAAAAATAAATAAATTCAACTGATGAATGTCTGGGATCGTTGCCAATTGGTTCTTTATGCCAATCAACAATTTTATACCAACCAGCTTTTATAAAATTATAATCATAATGATGAATATCATTATCTAAATTGCAAGAGAGAAACAAACAAGTGATTATTACTATAAATAAACTGCGATTTACACCCATATATATAATATATCACAAATTGTTTATTTTATCAACCAAAATAATACGCCGCGGGGCTGGCAAAAAACATTCCGCAAGTCGATGCCGCAGGGATAATCATGGCAGTGTCTGTCAGCTGCAATTCACAGCGTTTTTCCGCTTCAAGCAACTCAAACGCAATGCGCTTATCCTCATGGTTAGGACAAGCAGGATACCCAAAGGCAGGCCGTATACCCTGTCCCCTGTTCTCTACTCCCTGATCATAGCCCCACCATTCCTGGCGAATGCGGCGGTGGATTTCCTCGGTGAAGGCTTCTGCCAGCGCGTTTGCCAGGCTTGCCAGCAATAGCGCATTGTATTCGTCATTGCAGTGCCGGAATGCGGCTGTTGCTGCGTCAAGGCCAAAGCCAGCGCTCAGGGCAAAGAGTCCCAGCCAATCTACCGGCTCGCCATTATTGGCGCTGCCTTTGCCCACAGGCACAATAAAATCCGCCAAACAGGGATTAAAGCCCCCTGCAGGCTTTTTCTGCCGGTTACGCGGAAAACAGAAACGGCGGCTTGCGCCGAGGTGACAATGGCTATCATCACCCTCTTTCCCCACTCCCCACTCCCTACTCCCCACTCCCCATATTACAATGTCGTCACCATCGGCCGCGGCGGGGAAAATTCCCGTAACGCCACGCAACTCCAGCAAGCCTTCCGCCACAACCCGTTCCAGCAGCGCTTTTGCATCCTCTAAAAGGGTGTCAGACACCTTTTTTGCATCCCACCGTTGTGCAAAGGCCTGCCAGTCAATGTGCGGGGTTACACGGTCCAGCGGGTAATTGTTCAGTTCAATTATATCGGTTGTTTGGGGGGCAACTGGCGTGTATGCGGCAGGCGGCACTTTGTTGGCCTGAGCTTCCTCCAGCGAAATAATTTCAATGCGGGACTGAATCGCCGCATGACGCTGAACGGCGTCCCGGTAACTGTTTTCCAGATCTTGCAGAAACCGGGGGCGTTCCGTTTCGGAAAGCAGGGCGCGTACCGTTTCGGCGGATTTTCCGGCATTGGGTACATACACCACCGGGCCTGAGTATTCCGGAGCAAGGCGCAAACTGGTGTAGATAAGACTCGCCGCCGCTCCCCCAATGAGCAGGGGAATTTGCATACGCCGTTTTTCCATCTCACGCGTTATATGCATCATTTCATCTAACGATGGTGAAATAAGCCCGGAAAGGCCAATTATGGCGGCCTGTTCTTTTTCCGCGGCTTCCAGTATCTGTTCAGCGGGAACCATCACCCCCAGGTCAATAATTTGATAACCATTACAGGCCAGTACCACGCCTACAATATTTTTACCAATGTCGTGCACATCGCCTTTTACTGTTGCCAGAATAATTTTTGGCGCATGAGTATCAACTGTGTTGTGAGCATTTTTTTCCATGTATGGCGAAAGAGCAGCGGCCGCTTTTTTCATCACCCGCGCGCTGCGGATCACCTGGGGAAGATACATTGTTCCTTCATCGAACCGTTTTCCCACCTCTTTCATGCCATCCATTAGCGGCCCTTCCACAATGTCCAGCGCCGATTTTCCGCCAGAGTGCAGTTCCAGCACATCCGCCTCAATAAAGTCATCAATACCGTGAATCATCGCGTGTATGATGCGATCAGCCACAGACAAATTACGCCATTCAAAATGAGGAATGAGGGTGCGGCCTTGCCGCAATGAGGAATGAGGGGCGGTGTTTGTTTGTTCGGCGATTGCGAGGAGGCGGTTGGGGGCGTCAGGGTTTCGGTTGAGAATGACGTCTTCTACCACGACACGGAGCTTTTCTTCAATCTTGTTATACGTTATGAGCGTTGATGGGTTTACGATGGCCATGGTTAGACCGGCGGCTTGGGCGTGTTTCAGGAAAACGCTGTGCATGGCTTCGCGTACCGGGTTGTTGCCCCTGAAGCTGTACGAAAGGTTTGAAATGCCGCCGGAAATTTGAACACCAGGGCAGTTCTCCCTGATCCACGCGCAGGCACGAATAAAATCAATTGCGCAGGAATCGTGTTCGGCAATTCCGGTGGCAACGGCAAGCACATTGGGATCAAACACAATATTTTCAGAGGGAAAATTATTTTTTACCAGCAGCTGGTAAGCGCGGCCGGCAATCTCAATTTTTCGTTCATACGTTACCGCTTGTCCATTTTCGTCAATAAGCATTACCACAACGGCGGCGCCATAGCGCCTAACGAGAGACGCCTTGCGCAGGAATTCGGTTTCGCCGTCTTTCAGGTTTATTGAATTGACCAGCCCTTTGCCCTGCAGGCGCTTCAGGCCCGATTCAATGACATTCCAGCGGGAACTATCGATCATAACGGGCACTCTGGCAATATCGGGATCGGAAAGGGCAAGATCGAGAAAAGCGCTCATTGATTTTTCGGCATCCAGCATGGCATCGTCCATGCCCACACCAAGAATAACTGCGCCTTCATTGATTTGACTGCGGGCAATGGACAGCGATTCATTATATTTTTCCTCGCTAATCAAGCGTAAAAACTTTTTGCTACCCGCAACATTCGCCCGCTCACCAATGAGCGTTAACTGCGGAGACGCAGAGGAAGATTCAAGACCCGCTAATCGGAAGCCCTTATTTCTCGATTCCCCACTCCCCACTCCCCACTCCCTACTCCCCACTCTCCGTGGCTTGTACAAAGCGGCTTTTGCGGCAATGGCGGCAATGTGCGCCGGCGTGGAACCGCAGCATCCGCCCACGATATTCAGCAAGCCGTCTTGCAGATAACGCTCGATACAGGCGGCCATTGTTTCCGGGCTTTCGTCGTAGTTGCCAAGCTGGTTGGGCAGTCCTGCATTGGGATGAGCGCTGACCAGACAAGGTGTTATAGCAGAAAGGCTGCGCAAATGCGGCAATAGTTTTTCGGCGCCAAAAGAACAATTCAGGCCAATGGCCCAGGGTTTGGCGTGCAGTACCGAGGCGCAAAAAGCTGCAAGGGTTTGCCCGGCAAGAAGCCGCCCCGAATCGCCGGAGACCGTTGCGGAAATCATAATGGGAATGTCGATATTCCGTTCTTCCTGCAGCCGCTTGATGGCAAACAAGGCAGCCTTGGCATTCAGTGTGTCAAACACCGTTTCTACCATAAAAATGTCCGCGCCGCCATCCAGCAGCCCGCGGGCATTGTCATAGTACGCCGCCTCAAGCTCGTCCCAGTAAATGCCCCGTTTGCCGGGATCATCTACGTTAGGTGAAAGGCTGGCGCTTTTGCCGGTGGGACCAATGCTCCCTGCGACAAATCGCGGCTGTTCTGTTGTAGAAAATTGGTCCGCTGCTTTTCGCGCAATGCTTGCAGCCGCTCTGGAAATCTCGTACGCAAAATCGGCAAGGCCGTAATCGACCAGGGATACCGCCGTTGCATTAAAGCTGCATGTTTCGATAATGTCTGCGCCGACTGCAAGATACGCTTCGTGAATAGCGCTGATCGCATCCGGTTTGGTAAGACAAAGCAGATCATTACAGCCTGCCAACGGTGTTGGATGATCAGCAAAACGTACGCCGCGGAAATCTGATTCGGTGAGGTTTAAGGTTTGTATCATCGAACCCATTGCCCCATCAAGGACAAGGATGCGCTGCGAAGCATGGCCTTCTATGGAATGCAATTGCTCCATTTATTTCAGCTCCGTTAAATTGAACGGAGTTTCCTGATATACATAGTTAAGCCAATTGTCAAAAAATAAATTAGCATGGGCGCGCCAGCGAACCACCGGCGCTTTTGCGGGGTCGTTATCGGGATAATAATTTTTCGGTGGTTCAATGGGCAGCCCCTTTGCCAGATCGCGGCGGTACTCCCGGTCCAATGTAAGCGGATCATATTCCAGATGACCAGTAACGTAAATTTCACGGCCGCCGCGGGCGGTAACGATAAAGACACCGGCTTCATCGGTTTCGGATTGAATCGTCAGGCGCGGCTCGGCGGCAATGGCATCCCGATCGCTGGTGGTGTGCCGGGACTGCGGGGCAAGGAATTCATCATCAAAGCCGCGAAACAAGACATGGTGCTGTTCGTTTACCGCATGGGGAAAAACACCAAATAATTTTTTGCCCAGTGGGCTTTTGGGAATATTATAACGGCGGTACAGCCCTGCCTGTGCGCCCCAGCAAATATGCAAGGTAGAAAAAACTTTTTTTTCCGAATAATCAATGAGCCGTACCAGCTCGTCCCAGTAATCAACTTCCTCAAAGGGTAATGTTTCCACCGGCGCACCGGTAATGATAAAACCGTCAAAACGGGTATCGGTGGCCATCATATCCTGTGCGCTAATGTAAAATTTTTCCAAATGGCCAGGAGGAGCGTTTTTTGATTCATGGCTGCCCATGCGCAGAAAGGTAATGTCTACCTGCAAGGGGCTGTTGCCCAAAAGCCGCAGCAGTTGAATTTCGGTATCTATCGTAGTAGGCATAAGATTGACTATGGCTACTTTAAGCGGACGAATATCCTGTTGTTCGGCGCGATCTTCGGTCATGACAAAGACCCGTTCATGGCTAAGGGCATCATAAGCAGGTAGCGCCCTGGGTATTTTTATCGGCATAGATGTTTCTTAGAAAGTATGGCAGAAAAACCCTCATGGGTCTAGTGTTCTGTAATATACAGATGACTCAAATGAATATTACAGAACACTCGTGAGCTGCGGGTTTAAGGTACATTGCATCAGCTTCATTTCTATGGGATAATAAGGCATGGCTATTAATTGTGGTATAGTGGGACTTCCCAATGTCGGCAAGTCCACGATTTTTTCTGCGTTAAGTTCCACCCCGGCAGAGGCGGCGAACTATCCTTTCAGCACCATCGTTCCCAATATTGGCATTGTCGATGTGCCTGATAACCGGCTGACAAAACTCAGCGAAATCTTCAAGCCGAAACGCACCATCCCGGCAACCGTAGAATTTGTCGATATTTCCGGGCTCAAAAAAGGGTCTTCTCAGGGTGAGGGGCTGGGGAACCAGTTTTTGTCCCATATTCGGGAAGTGGGGGTCATTGCCCATATCGTCCGCTGTTTTGATGATCCGGACGTTGTGCACGTGAGTGATCGCATCGATCCCGCATCGGACATTGAAATAATCAATATTGAGCTGGCCCTTGCGGATTTGGCAACGTTGGCCAAACGCCGGGAACGGGCAGAAAAGGCGCTGAAAAATAAAAGCGAACAGAAAACCGCAGAAACCGTGCTGGGCATTCTGGATAGAATCAGCCCTGTTTTGGAAGACGGCAAACCCATACGTTCGCTGCAACTTACTGATGAAGAAAAAGCCCTGATTTACGATTGCCATTTTATCACTGCCAAGCCCCAGATGTATGTTTGCAATGTGGATGAAGCAGGGATGAAAACCGTTGTGAGCAAGGGCGACATTCCATACACCCAAGCCGTGCGAAAACAGGCAGCGACAGAAGGCTGTCCCGTGGTGGTTATTTGCGGCAAGTTTGAGGCGGAGTTAGGCGTCATAGATGACCCGGCGGAAAAACTCGCCTTTCTTGAAGAAATCGGTCTTACCGAACCGACCCTTTCTTCTCTCATCAATGCTGCGTATGGCCTTTTGGGACTACGCACCTTTTTCACCACCGGAGAAGATGAATGCCGCGCCTGGACAATTCATGCCGGAGCCCCCGCGCCCAAAGCGGCCAGAGCCATTCACAGCGATTTTGAAAAAGGCTTTATCAAAGCCGATGTCTACACCTGCGATGATATTTTCCGTTACGGCACAGAAGCAAAAATCAAAGAAGCAGGCAAATACCGCATTGAAGGAAAAGAATATATCGTACAAGACGGCGATGTCATGTTTTTTAAGTTTAATGTGTAATTGTCTGCGAGGTGGGGGGTACCTGCAATGCCAAAAGATATTAACACGGATCCTCGGGCTTCCAGTCCGATCGAAAAACAACTCTGGAAATCCGCAGATAAACTCAGAAAAAACATCGATGCAGCCGAGTATAAACATGTCGTTTTAGGCTTGATATTCTTAAAATACATATCAGATGCCTTTGAAGCCCTATACATAAAACTAAAAAGCCAAAAAGGCGAATACAAGGGAGCAGACCCCGAAGACAAAGATGAGTACAAAGCCGAAAATGTCTTTTTTGTCCCCGAAAAAGCCAGATGGCAATATCTGCAATCCAAAGCAAAACTTCCAACCATAGGCAAGGAAGTTGACAATGCAATGGACGCTATTGAAAAAAACAATCCTTCGCTAAAAGATGTACTTCCAAAAGTGTTTGCCCGCGGCAATTTAGACCCGACAAACCTTGGCGGTTTAATCGACCTGATTGGAAACATCGCTTTTACAGATGCAAAAGAACGAAGCGCAGATATACTTGGTCACGTGTTTGAATATTTCCTTGGCGAGTTTGCGCTTGCCGAAGGCAAAAAGGGCGGTCAGTTCTATACTCCCAGAAGTGTTGTCGAACTTCTTGTCGAGATGCTTCAACCCTACAAAGGCCGTGTCTTCGACCCCTGCTGCGGTTCGGGCGGTATGTTTGTGCAATCAGAAAAATTTGTGGAAGAACACAGAGGAAAAATAAACGATATTTCGATTTACGGGCAGGAGAGCAACCAAACAACCTGGCGTCTTGCAAAAATGAATCTTGCAATTCGTGGTATCGACAGCTCGCAAGTTAAATGGAACAACGAAGGTTCGTTCTTGAACAACGCTCACAAAGACCTTAAAGCCGATTTTGTTATCGCAAATCCGCCGTTTAATGACAGCGACTGGTCCGGCGATTTACTTCGCAAAGACGGCAGGTGGAAACACGGCGTTCCTCCTACCGGAAACGCCAACTATGCGTGGATACAGCACTTTCTGTATCATTTAAGCCCAAGCGGTATTGCCGGTTTTGTTTTGGCAAAAGGTTCGCTTACATCGAAAAGTTCCGGCGAAGGTGATATTCGCAAAGCATTAATCGAAGCACGTCTGGTTGACTGTATTGTCAATCTTCCTGCAAAATTATTTTTGAACACACAAATTCCGGCTTGTCTTTGGTTTTTGTCCCGCAAGAAAACCAATAACGATATTTTATTTATTGATGCCCGCAACGAAGGACATTTGATTAACCGCAGAACCAGAGAGCTTTCCGGCGATGACATTAAAAAAATCGCATCGACTTATCACGAATGGAAGAAACCGAAAAACAAATATGAAGACATAAAAGGTTTTTGCAACAGTACCAGTATTGAAAGAGTAAAAGAACTGGATTATGTCCTAACACCCGGCAGATATGTAGGGCTTCCTGACGAAGAAGACGAATTTGATTTTAACGAACGGTTCACCAGTTTAAAAGCAGAGTTTGAGGAACAGTTAAAGGAAGAGACAAGGCTGAATAAGGTTATTTTGCAGAATTTGGCAAAGGTGAAGGTGTGAGGGTGGTGAAACAAAATAATAAGATAGAACCCAAAAAAAGTAAAATCATTTCTGTTTCTGGTAATTATCCTGCATGGCTGGAATCTCTAAAAAAACAGATTGTTATTGCTCGTGCCCGAGCCGCATTTTCTGTTAATGCTGAACTAATCCGTTTGTATCACAAGTTAGGTCTGGATATTATTAAACAACAGCAAGCACATAATTGGGGTGATAAAATTATCCAGCATCTGGCTGCTGACTTAAAAACTGCTTTTCCTGATATGAAAGGATTTTCAGAACGCAACTTAAAATATATGCGTTATTTTGCAGAGCAATGCCCTAAAGGTCTAATTGGGCAGCAGCCTGCTGCCCAATTGCCATGGTTTCATATTGTTACGATATTGACAAAGACAAAGCCAGCCGAACGCGAATGGTATGTAATAAATGCTACCGATGGAGGATGGTCTCGTTCTACGTTGGAAAATAATATTAAAAATCGACTGCACAAACGTCAAGGCGCTGCCGTATCTAATTTTGCAAAACGGCTTTCATTGCCGCAATCCGCACTTGCACAAGAAACACTGAAAGATCCATATATATTTGATTTTCTTGGTCTGGCAGATGACGCGCACGAACGAGATATTGAAAACGCACTTATTAGACATATTTCACAATTTTTACTTGAACTTGGCGTAGGTTTTGCTTTTATTGGCAGGCAGTTCCGTCTTGAAGTAAGCGGCGAAGAGTTTTTTATTGACTTGTTGTTTTATCACACTCGCCTTAAGTGTTATATAGTTATTGAATTAAAAGCATCAGCATTCAAACCTGAACACACAGGACAGCTCAATTTTTATCTTTCTGCGATTGATGAGCAAGTTAAAGCGTCAGATGATCGATCAACTATAGGTCTATTATTGTGTAAGAGCCGTAATAAAATTGTTGCTGAATATGCTTTACGCAATGTAAATAGTCCCATTGGTGTAGCTGAATATCAGCTTGTAGCAGCTCTCCCAAAAGAATTGAAAGCCGAGCTCCCCAGTATT
>Ga0123356_10003844_pt1 | contig 15641 bp, 15 predicted proteins | sample TergutEmb28metaG_2_FD_92546 | JGI IMG/M metagenome (GOLD analysis project Ga0123356, IMG submission 92546) | Embiratermes neotenicus P3 segment gut microbial communities from Petit-Saut dam, French Guiana - Emb289 P3 | ecosystem: Host-associated > Arthropoda: Insects > Digestive system > Gut ... | reverse complement strand
TGTCGGCAAGCGGCTTGGGCTTTAAACAGTTTATCAAAACCATCATTGTCCCCGACAGCGTAACGGCCATCGGTATGAACGCGTTTACCGGCTGCAGCGGATTGACAAGCATCACAATCCCGTTTGTAGGTAGAGCTTTGGGCGGTACTTCCAACACCCATTTCGGTTACTTATTCGGGGCGTCGCCCCGCAGAGAAAATAATCCTTCGATTCCGTCGTCACTCAGAACGGTTATCATCACGGGCGGCAGCAGTATCGCCAATGACGCGTTCTTCTTTTGCACCGGGTTAACGAGTATCACACTGCCGGACAGCGTAACAACTATTGGCATGACTGCGTTTGCCGGCTGCAGCGGCTTAACCGGCTTCATCATACCCGACAACGTAACCAAAATCGACACAGCCGCGTTTGCCGGTTGCAGTGCTCTTACGGGCATCACAATTCCCGCCAATGTGACGAATATCGGAACTCCCGCGTTCGTGGATTGCAGCTCTCTTGCAAGTATTACGGTAGCAAGCGGCAATACGGTATACAAAAGCGAGGGAAATTGCCTCATACGGTTTAGCGCCAATGAGTTGATATCGGGTTGTAAAAACAGCGTAATCCCCTCCGACATAAGGAGCATCGCCGCCGAGGCGTTCTCCGGCTGTACCGGCTTAAAGAGTATCACAATACCTGACGGCGTAATGAATATCTCAAGTAGTATGTTCTACGGATGTACCGGACTTACGAGTATTACAATACCTGACTCGGTTAAAAGTATCGGCAGTTCCGCGTTTGAAGGCTGCACCGGGCTTGCGAATATTTCGATAGGGAGCGGCATAACGAGTATCGCGACTCGCGCGTTCTACAATTGCTCAGGGCTTACGAGCATCACAGTGGCGGACGGCAATACGGTATATAAAAGCGAGGGGGACTGCCTCATAAGACTTGGCGTAAATGAACTGATCTTAGGCTGTAAAAACAGCATAATTCCCATGGACGCAGCAAGTATCGGCGGTAATGCGTTCAGCGGTTGCACCGGACTTACGAGTATTACGATACCTGACTCGGTTAAGAGTATCGGCAGTAATGCGTTCTACGGATGCACCGGACTTACGAGCATTTCGATAGGGAGCGGTGTAACAAGTATCGTTGCTAACGCGTTTTACAATTGCACCGGACTTACGAGTATCACGGTGGCAGACGGCAATACGGTATACAAAAGCGAGGAGAATAGTTTGATACGCCTTGAGGACAACGCGCTGATATTGGGCTGTAAAAACGGCGCGATACCGGACGGAGTGACGAGCATCGGCGACTATGCGTTCTACAATTATTCCGCGCTTTGGGGCATCACGATACCGGACAGTGTAACAAGTATCGGCAATAATGCGTTCTCCGGCTGCAACGGGCTTTCGAGTATCACGGTTGCAGACGGCAATACAGTGTACAAAAGCGAGGGGAATTGTCTCATTCGCATTGCCGACAATGCACTGATATTAGGTTGTAAAAACAGCGTAATCCCTTCAAGCGTAACGGGTATCGACGATTATGCGTTCCGCAATTACAGCAGCTTCAGCATCACGATACCCGACTCTGTGACAAGCATCGGTGAATACGCGTTCGAGGGCTGCGAAAACCTATCGATAACGTGGCACTATAATCCGGCCTTAACGGGAACCAAAATCGGCGAATATTTAAAAAGCGTCATTTTTCCGGATTCGATTTCGGCCATCGGTGATTCCGCGTTCTACGGTTGCGGAGGGCTTGAGTACATCACAATTCCCGACTCTCTTACAAGCATCGGTGATTCTGCGTTCGCCGGTTGCTCAAGTTTGTCGTCCCTCACAATCCCTGGCTCTGTGACGGAAATCGGAAACTATGCCTTCGCCGGCTGCGAAAGATTGATGTTCCTCACAATCCCCGACTCTGTATCGAGTATCGGGAATGCCGTGTTCGCCGGTTGCGAAAGATTGATATACGTCACGATACAGGGTAAAGCCGACCAAGCGGCGGCGGATGCGGCGTGGGGGGATGCATGGCGCATCGATTGCAATGCGACTATATCGTATCAACCTTAAACAATACCCTTGATTTTCTCGATCAGCGGCAAAATGTCCGCGCTTTTGGTTTTTAGGCTCACCTTGTTGACGACCAATCTAGCGGAGATCGGACAGATTTCCTCTAAGACGCAAAGCCCGTTCGCCTCCAGCGTTTTGCCGCTCTCGACGATGTCGACAATCACGTCGGATAGGCCGATGACGGGGCCGAGTTCTACCGAGCCGTTCAGCTTTATAATGTCGACGCCGATGCCCTTGCGCTGATAATACGCCCTGGCAAATGCCGCATACTTGGTGGCAACACGCAGGTTGCGGGACAGTTCGGCCGTCGAAAAGCCCGGGAAGCCTGCGACGCACATGCGACACGCGCCGAATTTTAGGTCAAGCGGCTCGTAGACGTCTTTATTTTCCTCTAAAAGGGTGTCCTTGCCGACAACGCCCAAATCCGCCGCGCCGCGCTCGACATACGTCGGAACATCGGCGGGCTTGACAAAAATGAACCGGAATTTTCCGACGCCGTCGGATAATACCAGCTTGCGCGTCTCCAGCTTTAAGGGCGCGCAGTCGATTCCACATTGCTCCAAAATTTCGATTGCCTGCTCGGCAAGGCGGCCTTTGGGAAGCGCGAAGGTGATGGGGGTTGATTGAATCATAGTGTTTCCTCTATTTTTCCCGGATTCGGGATTCGGGGGACGGGATTCGGGGGACGGGATTCGGGATTAAAGGAATTAGGAATTAGGAGTGAGGAATGACGGATGGATTGGGTATGCTGTTTCCCGTAGGGACTGGGGTTGTCACGGGGACGGTGGTATTTGACAACTTCTCTGCTGTGCCGGGGGGAGGTGTCGGGGGGACGGGGGTGGAGATTCCAAAAAGCAAGTTTTTGGAACCCCTGCGGGGCACTTCGCTGCGCTCCGTGTCACCACGCCTCGGGTCGCCGTTCGGCGACCCTCCGTCCCCTGCCGCCCGGGCGGGTCGCGCCCGAAACTACAATTCGACGAGGCGAACAGCATTGAAAAAACTTCGCCTACCGGTGTCACCACGCCTCGGGTCGCCGTTCGGCGACCCTCCGTCCCCGGCAGAGCCGTAACCGAGGTATACCGATTACCCGTAGGGGTCGCACGCAATGTTGTCAGGTTAAGTCCTAGCTAACCGTAGGGCGGGGGCTTGCTCCCGCCGTAGCCATTGCCTTCGCACTCCCCAAACTCATCCGACACTCTTCATTTTTCGCTATTCGCTTTTAACTGTAATTTCTTCTACCTCCGCACCCGTACCAAACACCAGCGCGGATTTGATGCCGTGCTTTTTGCAATACGCGACGAGCGCGGCTTTATCGAGGCCAAACAGCTTAATTACGCGCAAGCCCCGGCCGCGCAGCTCCGCGACGCGGTCAAATTCCGCCCTTGAAAATCCTTCGGTGTTGATGAACGCATAATCGCAGGGCGGCATTTTTTGAATCGGAAGCGCGCTAAGCAAGCGTTTGATGCCAATCGCAAACCCGACCGCCTCCCGCTTTGCGCCGAACGCTTCGCACAAGCCGTCGTACCGTCCCCCGTCCAAGACCGGGGCGCCAACGCCTTTGGCAAGCCCGCGCATCACCAGCCCGGAATAATAACCGTCCTTTAAAAGGCCGAGGTCCACGGAAATATACTGCTCGTAGCCGGACATTTTGAGCGCGGACACAACCTCGCGCAGTCGGCTGACCGCGCCGCGCATCGTCGGGTTAAAGGCAAGCGCTTCCGCCCTGTCTAACACCTCCGTGCCGCCGTATAACGAATTTAACGCCGTTAATGCCTTGAGAATTTTTGGGGCAAGCCCTTTGCCGGTCAGCAGCAGCTCGGCCGCGGCCGCGTCTTTGCGGTTGATACAGCGTTTCAGCTCGGAAATTTCCGGTTCGGCCAGGCTGCAATCCCCTAAGGCGCCCAAATAAAAGCCGATGTGGCCGATGTCGATTAAAAAGTCCTCAAGGCCGCTTTCTTTTAGCGCTTTTGCCGCCATCAGCACCGCCTCGACGTCGCCGCTGCTGCCGGATTTGCCCAAAATTTCGATGCCGACCTGCGCGAATTCGCGGGTGCGCGCGGCGGGATCCTGCATGTCCTGCAAAAATTCGTAGCTGTTTTCGATATAATACAGCTTAGAGAGGTCGGAGGCGGGCTTTGACGCCGTCATGCGGGCGATTTGGAGCGTGACGTCCGGGCGCAAAACCAAAAGGCTCCCGTCCGAGTCCGTGAGCTTAAACATGCCCTTTTGGCGCTCCGGCGCAACGACACGGGCGTAGGAATCGTAATAATCCAGCGCGGCGGTTTCCACACGGCTAAAGCCCGCGCCCTCAAAAACACCCGAAAGCGAAAGCTCTAATGCGTTTTTTTGATAGCATTCCGGCACCTGCCAATCCTGCAGGCCGAACGGAAGAGAGAATTTTTTCATACTATGTAATCCTTATTCGTTTTTCGTTTTTCGTCACTCTATTACCGCTACTTTTTGCGGGTTTATCGCGTGGGGAGCGCGGCGCTCGTTCGCATAGCCCGCAAGCACCGCATAGCCCGGCTCGAAACCTTCGGGGAACTGTAAGCGCGCTTTGAATTCCGCGGCTCTATCGCCCGCAAAACAAAACGCGGTAAGGCCGCAGTGCAAAGAGTCGATTCCCAAAGAAGCCGCCGCCAACACGATATTTTGGGCGACGATGCCTAAATCGATGAGGTGCGCCCCTTGTGGGAACTCCGATTCTTTGATGGCAATCATAATCATGCACGGGGCGTCAAAAAACAGCTTTCCCCAGCGTGCCGTCAGCCTTTTGTAGACGGAGCGTTCCTCGCCGGCGGCAATGACGGCCAAGCCCTCTTGCTCCATCTCGGAAATAAGCGCCCTGTTTTTAACGACGCTCAAAAACCACGGCTGCTTATTCATGCCGGACGGCGCCGCAAGCCCCGCGTTCGCGATGGCCGCCAAATCCGCCTCGGGCGGCATCCGGTCGGAAAAGCTGCGGCAGGAGTAACGATTTTGAATTGTTTTTAGGGTATCGTTCATAGTTTTTCCATTTCTGCCGTGATGCGCTCGGTTAATTGGCCCTCCGCCATCGCCTTGACCTGCATGAGGCCGATTTTGATTTGCTTTGCGTCCGCATTGCCGTGGGCTTTTGCCAAAAGCTTGTTACAGCCCAAAAACGCGGCGGCCGCCCACTCGCCGTACCCCAAAGATTTCATCATCTTCTTCAGCGCGGGTTTTATCAAGAGGCCTCCCATTTTGGAGCGGAAATTCGATTTCAGCGCGCCCTTTAAGAGCTTCATGAGCGCGCCAATGGAGCCCTCGACCGATTTTAGCAGCACGTTGCCGACAAAGCCGTCGCACACCAGCACGTCGTACTCGCCCGAAAGCGCCTCGCGCGCCTCCATATTGCCGACAAAGTTAATCGGCAGCGCGGCTAAAAGCGGGAACGCCGCGTGCACCAGTTCGTTGCCCTTTTTGTCCTCGACGCCGTTGGAAACGAGCGCGACGCGGGGGTTTTCCATCCCGTAAATCGCGCGCATGTAAGACGAGCCCATAAGCGCGAACTGCTCTAAAAACTCCGGCTTGCAATCGACGTTGGCGCCGCAGTCAATCAAGCATACCCAGCCGCCCTTTACGGTCGGAAGTACCGGGGCTAAGGCGGGCCGCCGAATCCCGCGGATGCGGCCGAGCTTTAAGGTTCCGCCCGTCAGCGCCGCGCCGGTGCTGCCCACCGTGACCATGCCCACCACGTCTTGGCGCTCTTTGGCGATTTCGAACGCCTTAACCATCGACGATTCTCTCTTTTGCCGGATGGCGTCGGTGGGGACGTCGTCGTTGGTGATAACCTCGGGCGCGTGCACAATCTCGAGCCGTTTTTCATCGGAAAATTGCAGTTTCGCAAGCTCGGCTTTAATTTCTGCCTCGTTTCCGGTCAAAATTAACTCTAAATCCGGGCACTCGGCTAAAGCGTCCGCCGCGCCTTGAATCATGGCAAGCGGAGAATTATCCCCGCCGTAGCAGTCTAATACGATTTTCATTTCTCTTCTCCTAAAAAAACATAAACGGGGCGGTGGTAAAGGTTTGGCCGTTTCCGTACACTACAAACGCGGCGCGCACAGAAGAAAGCGTGCCCGCAAAGGGGGCGGAATACGTCGAAGAGCTTGTTGTGGGATTGGTGCCGTTGGTCGTGTAGCGGAGCGACGTGGAGGTGTTTGTATTCAACGTGACCGTGCTCCCCGTTTGCGTACCGGTGACGACGAAACCCCTTGCGTCCAACATTTCATTCCAGCCGGCGTTCCCGCCGCCCCAGGTATCCCCGCTGATTTGGGTGGCACCCGTCAGGATATAATAGCCGCTGTACAACGCGTCATTGTCGGCCGAAATCACGCTGTCGTGGATTCTATACACGCCGCCAAGCCGCTGCGCGGTTCTGCCGTACAGCGCCCGCTGGTTTGAGGTTATGACGGAACCGACAATCGTGAAGGTGCCCCTGGGCTCGATCAGCTCCGTGCTGCCGCCGATGCGCAGCAGCCCGTTTGAACCGGAATAATCTCTGCCCGTGAAATTACAATAGTAGATATTGAATTCCGCCGCATGCCCCGCCGCGCCGTCTAAGATGCCGATGCCCATGTTGGAAAACGCGTCGCTGCCGCCGATATAGCTGCTAACGGACGATACGACAACATTCAGCCCGACCATCGTCAGCTTGCCGGTTCCGGTGACCAGCAGACGCCCCCCGCCGGAAAGCGTAATCGTAACGTCGGCCGCCGCGCCGCGAATCATGATATTTTTGCCGTTGCCGACCGTAATCGCCGAGGCCAGTGTCACGGATTCGGTTAAGACAAACGTCCCGATCGTTGCGCCGTTGACGGTGGAAGCAAAGGTTAGCGCCGAAACATTCGTCGCCGTACCAATATCCGGTATCATGGGGCGCGGGTCAAAGGACCTGAGTTTTGCCTCTAAGCCGAATAAGGTATTAAACGCATTTGTTACGCCCGGTTTTGCTGCGGCGGCCGGATTCAGCCCGTCAAAGGCGGCTCTTGCCGCCGCAACCGACGGCCTGACGGTATCCGCGTTATCCGCCGTTATTGCGGAGGCTGCCGGCAGCGCGTTCACCAGCGCGATAAAATGGTTGGCCGCCTGCGTAGCGGCCGCGTCCGCCTCCGCAGCGGTCTTTATTAGCGCTATCTTGGTTTTTAAGGCTTCCAACGCCGATTTTGCGTTCACGACGTCGTACTGATTTGCCTCCGAGGCGGAAAGCACCGCATATTTTGCGTCAACGTCCGGCAAAAGTGCTTCCGCAGCCAACGCGTCTGCTAGCGTAACCACGGCGGCTGCATTCGGCAGCACGGCGACGGCGTCAACGAATTCCTTGGCTTTTTCCGAGGCGTTCCATATGATGGCGGCGGCGCAATTTGCGTCCCAGCTCCCGTCCCAACCCTCCGGCCTGCCGACACGGCCCGGGATGCGGATGATTTGAGTATTAGACCAAGCGTAAAAAGCGCGGTAGCCTACGTCCGTCACCGTGACCGGAATGGTGATGGTTGCAATGGCGCAGCCGCCAAAGGCATATTCGCCGATATATTTTAGCCTGCCGTCCGGCTCAAAGGTTAAGCTTCGTAAACTTGCGCAGGTGTAAAACGCGGAATTGCCGATCGTTATTACGCTTGCCGGGATGGATATTTGGGTGAAGCTTAAACAACTATGAAATGCCCTTTCGCCGATGCCCGCCGTATCTTCTCTCAATGTGACGGCACTAAAAGAACCTTTCCATCCTATCGCCCATTTGTCCGCGTACACAACACCGTTTGCGGGCGCGTTTTCCCAAATCCCGGTGTCCATGAACGCATCCCAGCCGATACTGATAAGCCCGGACGGGAGGGTGATGCTTGTAAGCTTAATACTTCCGGCGAAGGCGTTGTTACCGATGGACTTTAAGAGGCTTCCCTCTTCAAAGATGACACTTCCAAGCGCGCCACCGTAGCCCCTATAAAACGCAGAATAGCCGATTTCCGTCACACCCGCCGGAATCGTGATATCCGTTATCGAGGTTTTCTCAAAGGCTTGGTCGCCGATAGAAGTCAACTTGCTGCCCGCAATAAATTCAACCTTTTGCAGATTGCCGCAGCCGGAAAACGCGCGGGTACCGATGCCCGTCACGCCGTTGCCAATGGAAACCTCTTTTAAGCCGGAATCTTTAAACGCGCTGTGGCCGATAACGCCGACCACGTTATTTCCGATCGTCATTTTTTCGATATTGTAGCAATAAAAGAACGCGTTTTGCGGGATAACGCCTCCCGTAACCGTTACTTCCTTGAGCGAAGACGGGATTGCGTCGTGTTGTGTAACGTAATCAACCACGCCGAAAAGGTAACCGAACAAATTTTTGACGCCCGCGCTTAAGGTAATGCCCGATGCACTGTTCGTCGTGCTGTCCATCGTTTCGCCCACAAACGGTATGGTGATGCGCTCTAGGGAGATGCAGTTTTTAAAAGCTTCCTCGCCGATTAATGCGACGCTTTGCGGGATGACGACGCTTGTTAGCGCCGTTGCGTTTTTAAAGCCGTCTTTTACGATGGTAGTGACAGGTAGGCCTTGGTGCGAGGACGGGATGACGATGTCCGGGTCGGTCGCCGCGCCGATGGCCACCGAATACGTGCCGCCGACCTGCGTAAAGAGTAAGCCCGCCGACGCGGGCGTCCATTTGGCGTACAAAGTGAGGTTGCCCGTAACCGTATCGGAGGCGAACACCCAAGCGGTGGTAAAGCTGTTTTCCTTATACCAGCCGACAAAAAGGTAACCGTCGCGCGCAGGGTCGCCGGGCTTTGCAATAGAGGTGCCGTTTTCGACGCCGGATACCTTTGCAACCGCCGTTCCGCCGTTTGAGTTAAATGTAACCTCAAATTTGTCCGTCGCGGGCGGTTCATCGGAGAATCCCTCGGGGGTGTAGCCGATGGCGGCCGACCATTCGGAATCTAAATATGAGGTTCCGCTGCCGACGGCCTTCACTTTAACCGCGTAGGCCTTAGCATCGGTTAAAAACGCGAGCGAAAAGCTGTTGGAAGCAGCCGAAAAAACCGCCCCGTCGATATCCACCGCGTAGCCGCTTGCGTTTCTGACCGCGCTCCAAATAAGCGTTTGGCCGTGAATTTGCAGAGAGCCCGGCGCCGCCAATTTTTTTGCCTCGCCCGACCCTCCCCGTCCGCAGGCGACCAAGGAGGCGGCCAAAGCGCACACAAGCGCGATAAACGCAATCACCGGAAGTTTATAAAGCTTTTTCATGATAAATCCTCCGACTAGAAAAACAGCCCCGCGCAAATGCGGAGCCGTTCTTTCGTTTACGACTTTTCTTTTTTGCCGACTTCGATTTTTTGAACGCCGTCGTAATAGCCGCAATGGGAGCATATTCTGTGACTGCTTTTCGGCTCGTGACACTGGGGGCACTCGCCGACCTGCGGGGGCGTCGCCTTCCAATTTGCGAACCTTGTGTTCGTTCTTTGTTTCGATGTCTTTCTTTTGGGTACCGGCATAATATTGGCACCTCCTTTAATCAATGCACCACGCCGGCGCGCAGCGCACAGCAATTAATGTTCTTTATTATTATAGACGTTATCACGACTAACTGTCAAGCGTATTGGATAGGTATTTTTTTTGATTCTCTCTTCACGATTCCTAGCCCCTACGCTCTACCCCCTAATCCCTATCCCCTAACAAGTCCGGCCTGCGCTCGCGCGTAATTTTTTCCGCCTGCCCGCGGCGCCACTCTTCCACCATGCCGTGGTGGCCGGATATTAAGACTTCCGGTACGGGAAGCTCCATAAAAACGGCCGGGCGCGTGTATTGGGGGTACTCAAGCAAACCGCTTTGAAAGCTCTCGTCCGCCGCAGATTCCGCATTGCCGAGCACTCCCGGCACAAACCGAGCGACCGCGTCCGCCACTACTATCGCCGCCGGTTCGCCGCCGGAGAGCACATAATCTCCGACGGAAATTTCCTCGTCGATACAAAGGTCGATCACGCGCTGGTCGACGCCCTCGTAGCGGCCGCACAGCAGTAAAATCTCCGCGTAACCGTCCGCCAATTCCTTGGCGCGCTTAGCCGTAAAAGGCATGCCGCGCGGCGAAAGAAAAATCCTACGGCAGGTGTGGTGCGGGTCAACGGCGTTGATAGCGTCGTAAATGGGCTGCGGCGTCATAATCATGCCCGCTCCCCCGCCAAACGGCGCGTCGTCGCACTTAAAATGCTTTTTGTCGGCGGAAAACGGCCGGATATCGGCAACCTCGATATTCAGTACGCCGCCTGTAATCGCGCGCCCCGTGATGCTCTCGTTTAAAGCGTCGAACATCTTTGGAAATAGAGTTAGAATTTTTATCGTCATTGTTTTTGTGGATGGTGGATGGGGGCTGGTGGCAGCGAATTGCAGAGGGCGCGCCCCTAATCGTCAAAAACGGTTACCTCTTGCCAAAGATTTCGGAACACGCGGAATTCCTTTGCCGAAATGTCGATTTTTTCCACGATACGCTGTAAGAACGGAAAGCGAAACTCCTTGCCGTCCTTTTTTGCCGTAATCACGTCGGCCGCGCCGTAGGAATCCACCGCAGTTAGGACGCCGAGTTTTTTACCTTTTTCGTCTAGCAGGACGCAGCCGACAACGTCCGCGATAAAGTATGCACCCTCCGGCGGAACTGCGGCGTCAGCACGCTCCACCTGCAGCAATTTGGCGCGCAAAAGCTCCGCCGCGTTGCGGTCGTCTACCCCTAAAAGCTTCAGCACGACAAAGCCGCCGCCAAAATTTACGGATTGCACCAAAAAACTGCGGCCGTCGATGTGCACGGATTTGAGCGCGTCAAACCTGTGTATGTCGTCTGTCAACGGCCGAACCTTTACGGCGCCCTTGATGCCTTGGGGCTTGAGTATTTCGCCGATGGTAAGCATTTTTGCAATGATAAATGATAAATGATAAATTAAGGATAAGTGCATGTGAGTACAATAGCAAAGTTCTTCTATTCCGATATTGTCTGGAGACTAAAACATATACATCCGCAATTTATCATTTATCATTTATCATTTCATTCGCCGTCGTCCCTGGTTTCCGCCTCAACAGCCCCGGCAACTCCGTCCGCGGCCACAGCGGCGACGCCGCCGTCGGCCTCTAAAATATCCACGTTCACCTTGACGCCGTTTTTAAGCCCCGCGGCGCGTACGACGGTGCGGATGGCCTTGGCGATGCGGCCTTGCTTGCCGATGATTTTGCCCATGTCCTTTTGGGCCACCGAAATCTTGATAACGCCCTCTTCCTCGGTGATGACGATGGCGTCCTGATCGTCGACCAATTCGGCAACGATGTACTTTACGAGTTCTTTCATGATAAACCTTTTTCCTTTGCCCCATGTCGGAGCTTGTAAAAAAGATAAAAGATAACAGATAAAAGATAAAAGAAAATGGATGGAAATTTAACATTTGTATTAAACAACAGATAATTCGCAAATAGTAAAAATCCGATTTCTTTTATCTGTTATCTGTTATCTTTTATCTGTAACAAAACCTGCCGTTAAGCACAAAGCAAGTCCATTACTCCTTCTTTCCCTTCTTAACGGCCTTGGTCTTTGCCGGGGGTTTTTTGCCCTCGGGAATGACGCCCGCCTTGATTAAAACGGCCTTGGCGGTGTCCGTTGCTTGCGCACCGGAAGCAATCCATTGCTTCGTTTTTTCGGCGTCAACCACGATAACTGCGGGCTCCTTGAGCGGGTCGTAGGTGCCCAAGAATTCGATGGCTTTCCCGTCTCTTGCCGTACGGGAATCCGCCACGATGATGCGGTAGAACGGGGACTTTTTATCCCCGAGCCGCGTGAGTCTGATTTTGACCATTTGTGTTTATACACTCCTTTAGATGCTTGCTTTGAATTTTGTTGATATGAAACTAATGATAAATGATAAATTGCGGATGGAGTTTGTTTACGCATTCAATAAAAAATCAATAATTTATCATTTATAATTTATCATTTATCATTATCTGTACCTGAATTTCGGTTTCGGCTGCTTTCCGCCGCCGAAATTGGGCATTTTGCCGCCCTTCATCGACTTCATCATGTCTTTTGTTTGCTCGTACTGCTTTAAAAGCTGGTTGACCTCTTGAATCGTCGAGCCGCTGCCGGCGGCGATGCGCTTGCGGCGGGATGCCTTGATAATGTCCGGATGCTCGCGCTCCTGTTTTGTCATCGAGCGGATAATCGCCTTAAAACGCTCTATCTTTTGCTCGTCGACCTGCATGTTGCCTAAGTTCTTGCCCTGCATCCCCGGCATCATCGCCATGATTTCCGAGATATCGCCCATTTTGCCGAGGGACTCAAACTGCACCAAAAAGTCGTCTAAGGTGAATTTTGCCTCTCTGAGGCGTTTTTCCATCTTCTCGAGCTGTTCCTCGGAGACGGCCGAGGTGGCGCGCTCAATCAGGGTGAGCACGTCGCCCATCCCCAAAATGCGCGACGCCATGCGGTCGGGGTGGAATTGCTCAAGGTCGTCGGGCTTTTCGCCGGTGCCGCACAGCTTAATCGGCTTGCCTGTGACCGCGCGGATGGACAGCGCCGCGCCGCCGCGTGTGTCGCCGTCGAGCTTTGTGAGAATTACGCCGGTGATTGCAAGGCGCTTATCGAATTCGGCGGCAACCGTCACCGCGTCTTGGCCGGTCATCGCGTCTACCGTTAAAAGGATTTCTGTGGGGGCAACGGCGGCGCGCACATTCTCTAGCTCTTTCATCAGCTCGTCGTTGATGTGGAGCCGTCCTGCCGTGTCGATAATCACCGTGTCGTAGCCGCGCGAGCGCGCGTATTCAACCGCCTCGGAGGCGGTTTTTACGGGATTTTGCGTGCCTTTTTCGAACACCTCGGCATTGACGGCCTTTCCTACCACCTTTAGCTGGTTGATGGCGGCGGGGCGGTAAATGTCGCACGCCGCCAGCATCGGCTTTTTGCCCTGCTTTAAAAGCATCCGCGCTAATTTGCCGCACATCGTCGTTTTGCCGGCGCCTTGCAAACCGCACATCATGAATACGGTCGGCAATTTGGACGAAACCTCTAACTTTACGGCCGTAGAGCCCATTAGCGCCGTCAATTCCTCGTTGACGATTTTAATGACCTGCTGGCCCGGGGTAAGGCTCTCTAAAATTTCCTGGCCCACCGCCTTTTCACTCACGCGGGCGATAAAATCCTTGACCACGGTAAAATTGACGTCCGCCTCTAAAAGCGCGACGCGGATTTCGCGCATCGTTTGCTTGATTTCAAGCTCGGTGAGTTTTCCGCGCGACGTGATTTTTTTAAAGATGTGCCCGAGCTTTTCGGATAAGCCGCTAAATAGGCCCATGGTTACTCCTACTGTCGCAATGCAATAATGCAGTAATGCAATAATACAGTAATGATTGTGTTTTTATCAGTTTGTGGTCAATGAAATTTCTAAGAAAAGATTGCCGTTTCTCATCCGACATTACTGCATTACTGCATTATTGCATTGCTGCATTCTATATTAGTTCCTCAATCCTTGCCAGCGCGTCCCGCATCGCCGCCGGGGCGCTTTCCGCTTTTGCCGATTCGATTATCGCGCGCACAGCGCGTTGCTTTTGATAAAACCCAAGTTTGTCCTCTAGACAAAGCAGCGCGTTTTGCGCTTTTTTTAAGCACGCATGGACGGCCTGACGCGAAACGGATTCATTCTCGGCAATCTCAAACAGCGAAAGGTCTTGGTGATGGTACTGCTCCATAAATTTCGCCTGCTTGTCCGTTAAGGCTTTGCCGTATATCTCTAAAAGCGCCGAAAATTTTAAGTCCTTCACAAATCGACCTCTGTAAAGCTAAGTTGCTTTACAGCGCTATTGTACAACGGTTGCCGCGCCTTGTCAAGCGTTTTTATGCGTTTTATCGCGCTTGTCTTAAAAATGCCTCCAAAAATTGCTTGACAAGCGTGCGCCGTTATTGTAGAATTACAGGGTTGCCGTTTTTGGGTGGCCAAGTTTTTGCATTGCCCCCGCAAAGCTTCCCCGCAAAAACCGGTCGGCCGGGCCACCCCGCCCGAAGCTTCCCTTGCGTGAACACCGGAAGTTGCAAGAGGATAAAATTATTTTAAGGAAAACAACCATGACAAAAACCTATATGGCCAATGAGCAGACGGTGCAGCGGGTTTGGCACGTCGTCGACGCGGCGGGGATGCCGCTCGGGCGCGTAGCCAGCCAGGTCGCCGCCATCCTGCGCGGCAAAAATAAGCCACAGTTCACACCGCACGTCGATACCGGCGACTTTGTAATCGTCTTAAATTCCGACAAGGTGGTTCTTACCGGCAAAAAGCTCGAGCAAAAATATAAGCGGCACCACTCGCTGTACATGGGCGGGCTGAAGGAAGTCCAATACAAAAAGTATATGGCGGAAAAAAGTGACGACGCGGTGTACGAGGCGGTAAAGGGCATGATGCCCAAAAACTCGCTGGGCCGAAAGATGCTGAAAAAACTGCGCGTTTATAAGGACGAACGTCACAACCATCAGGCGCAACAGCCTATCACCTTAGAGTTGGAGGGTAAGAGATAACCTATGGCGACAAAAACCACATCAAAAAAGAAGCTCCAATTTTGGGGAACGGGCCGCCGCAAGAAGGCGATTGCACGCGTAAGGCTGCTGCCGGGCGCGGGGCTCGTGTCCGTTAACAAACGCACGCTCGACGAATACTTCGGGCTCGATACGATGAAGCTCATCGTCAACCAGCCGCTCGTGCTCATCGAAGCTACCGCCAAGTTTGATATTTACGTCAACGTCAAGGGCGGCGGATTCACGGGCCAAGCCGGCGCAATCCGCCACGGCATCGCAAGAGCATTGTGCGAGGCGGATCCTGCGTACCGTCCCGCACTCAAAAAAGCGGGCTTCCTCTCACGGGATCCGCGCATGAAGGAGCGCAAAAAGTACGGCTTAAAGAAAGCGAGAAAGGCGTCGCAATTCTCTAAGCGCTAACCGTGCAAAATTTGTACAAAAACCGTTCGGACTATCCGGCGGTTTTTTATATAGTGTGGTAGTGCAATAGTTCAGTAGTGCAGTGGTGGTGGATGATTTTTAGTGCAGTAGTGCAGTAGTGCAATAGTGAAGGACGAATGGCTATCGGCAATTAAGCTACGGTGCTCGATAGAAAACTATCAATAACTACTGCACTATTTCACTACTGCACTATTGCACTACTGCACTACTGCACTACTGCACTACTGCACTAAAAGCAATGTCTGATATCAAACAACTTACCTCCTCCGGCTTTCGCTTTAAAAAAAGCCTCGGGCAAAACTTTATCACCGACACGAATTTGCTGAACGCAATCGTGGCGGATGCTTGCGTTGGCCCGGACGACCATGTAATCGAGGTCGGCGCGGGGGCGGGAACGCTGACGCGGGCACTGGCTGACAAGGCGGGCTTTGTCACGGCGTTTGAGGTGGATCAGAGCTTGGCGCCCGTTTTAGAGCAAATTACAAATTACAAATTACAAGTCGACACCCCCTGTGTCGCCCTAAGCGAAGCCGAAGGGTCTCAAAATGCGGACGAAGGCGAAGGAAAAAGGAAAAAGGAAAAGGGGGGAAACGTGGATGGATTTG
>Ga0123356_10003842_pt1 | contig 15642 bp, 16 predicted proteins | sample TergutEmb28metaG_2_FD_92546 | JGI IMG/M metagenome (GOLD analysis project Ga0123356, IMG submission 92546) | Embiratermes neotenicus P3 segment gut microbial communities from Petit-Saut dam, French Guiana - Emb289 P3 | ecosystem: Host-associated > Arthropoda: Insects > Digestive system > Gut ... | reverse complement strand
TTTTCTAAAAAATGGGCGTAAGTCCAAACCTTCCCAACTTTATCTAAACACGAAAATCGAAATTTACATAGGAGTGTAGCAAAGTGGCACTCCGACTTTTTGTTAAAATTGTTGCTCCTGTCGCGAGTGGTTGGCACTCTTGGCAGGAGCGTTTTTGTGCCCTCGTTCCAAAATCCACCAAATCGACACAAGTGGGACATACCCTCCAAACCATAACTGAAAATACGTCTGCGGTGGGACTTGTCCGCTTTAACTGCGACCTTTGGTGTGGGCGTCTCCCTAAAATTGGAAGGGCGCAAGTATACGTTCCTGCGGAACGTAGTGGGCGAAAAACCCATGATATACGCGGGTTTGCGGGTTTTGACAAAGTGGCGTTACGGGGGTGTCCGTAACGGTAATTTACTTTTTTACAGGAAATATCATCGGTCGTGGGTCGGGACGCTCCGCGTTAGGTTCGGCGGCGTACCGCGTGGGCGGAGTATTACGCTCGGCAGCGTATAGGGCAGGCGAGGAATTGCGCGACGACACAGGCGAAATCGTTCACGACTACACACGAAAAGGCGGCGTAGTGTACAACGAAATAATTTTGCCCGAATTTGCGCCGCCTGAATTTGCAGACAGGCAAACCCTTTGGAACGCCGTAGATGCAAGGGAAAAGCGTAAGGATTCACAGCTTGCAAGGGAAATTGTGGTTGCTCTGCAAAGGGAATTTGATGCGCAGGAAAATTTGGAAGTCCTGCGTGAGTACATGAAGGAAAATTTTGTTGACAAAGGCATGATTGCCGACCTTTCTATTCACGATAAAGGGGACGGAAACCCCCACGCCCATATTATGCTTACTATGCGTCATGTTTCGCCTGACGGTTTCGGGCTGAAAAATACCGATTGGAACAACAAAAATCTGTTTGTGGAGTGGCGCAAAAGTTGGGCGGACACTAATAATCGTATGTTTGAGCAAAAGGGGCTTGATGAGCGTATTGACCATCGTTCGTATAAGGAGAGGGGTATCGACCGCGAACCGATGATACACTTAGGCGCATACGCGGCGGCGAAGGAGAAGCGGGGTATTCGTACTCGGCGCGGTGATATAAATCGCGAAAGACAAGCCCGCAACGAAGAACGCGCTAAAAAAGCCGCTGAGCGCGAACAGGAATTAATTGGAAATACGGTGAATGCAACAAGCGAAAAACCCGATATTGACGAACACGCCACCCAAAAAACGGCGGAACACATAAACAAACTAAAAGAATACTATACCAAGCTTGAAAAAGACTTATCTGAGCTAATCCCCGAACGTAACAAAATCCGCGAAGAATTGCCGCGCCTAAACTATCGCGCCGAATCGCTGGACGAACACGCCAAAAATATCGAGACACTACAAAGCAAGGTCGCAGAATTGCAGGAAACACGCCAAAACATGCGCCTTTTGCAGTGGACAAAAAAGCAAGAAACAGATACGGCGATAAAACACGCCGAACGCGAACTTAAGAAAGCGGAGATATTTTTCAAAAACCGCTTCTACATAGACCCATCCGAAGTCCCCGATGAACTCAAGCGCATCCACGAAGAAATCCGCGCTAAAAGAGATAGTCTAAGCACCAAAAACACCGCCATACTTGAAATTATGACCCAACAGGATAAAGTCCTATTAGGCTACCATACCCAAAAACTACTTGCCCAAACCCAACACGACAAAGACAACCTCGATAAAACATTGGAAAAACTTAACAAACCACCCGACAACATCCGCGAAAAACAACTATACGAACGAATCGACCGCCGCCTCAACATCATCCCCGACGAGAGTTTTCAGCGTGTCATCGAAAAACTACCGCCCGAACACACCAAAACCCTAATAGAACAACGAGCACGCAACAAAGCAATCAAACAAGAGCAGGAAAAAGCAAGAGAGCACACCCACACAATCGAGCGAAGTCGTTAAAAGTGTCGTTTCGGTTCTCGGTCGCTCCGCGGATAATTGCGGTCTCCGCCCCGTAGAAACGGGTGCCCCTCCGCACGCGTCGCTACCCTCAAACCTACACAACACGGCAAAACTCTCATTTTTTAGAAGGACTTTTGAAGTCGCAGACACAAACAACTCATTAAAGGATGAACCTGACGACTATTTGTTTCGACAATTTCGGCGAGCAAAAAGGCTAAGGTCGGCAGAGTATCAAGATGTCGAAAAAATGATGCTTTCCATAGTGGGCGTATGTTTATGTGAGAAGTAAAGTTGCGCGAGAGGGAAACATATGGAAGACATTACTATATGAAACTATTAAAGAGGCAAACCCTCTCACGCGCATATTGTTAAATGAATCTGACACTCCCAAAATACCTTCTATTCGCGCTCTCAGACGTTACTACACTAAGCAGCCTTTCAACCAACAAAAGTCATAAGAGAAATAAAGCCGTTTATTCCCATTTTTGAATATTGCTTCCATCAAGATTTGCTCTAAAGTAACCCCCTGCGGATGTTGGAATCCTGTATAAAATAAAGCTATCAGTAACATTTATTTCTGTACAGTTTTCGGTGTCAATTATCACCATATTTTCGCTACCATCTAATTTCATACGATAAATACGACCCCCTTGACTTTGATTTCGATAATACAAATATTCATTTTGAATATTAATGTTCCAACAAGCTTCTTGTGAAAGTATGCTTTTATTTGTACCATCAATTTTTATCCTATAGAGTTTTTGGCTGTCAGTGTAGTCGGCATAATAAACATATTCACCAACAACATTAATGAATAGCGAGTAATGGTCATTAAGTTTAGCAATATTAGTTCCTGTCAAATCCATTTTATACAAGCTTGCCCCATCGTCTCGATTAGAATAATATATCCACCCATCGCAAATGGAAAATTCAATAATATTGTTTGCCAAAAGCCGTTCATTTTGGCCCTCTAAATCGGTTTTATATAATTTACCCCAGTCGCCGTCATAGGATTGCCTATAAAATATGAAGACGTTTGTTACTATTAAGTTTCCAACTTTTTTGTCGATGATTTTTTTATTCTGCTTACCATTAAAATCTATCTTATACACTTCACCAGGAACGCCCTTTGTGTAATATATCCAATTGTTGACAAAATTGAGTTGACAACTATAATGCCCTTTGGTTAATTCTTGTTTACTATTGCCGTCCAATCTTTTTTTATAAAGATAATTGTTATTATCAAAGTTAGTATAGTAAATCCAGTCGCCGTTAATTAATACATAACCATTGTTATGTATATTTCCATTGGTATTACCTTGCTTGTCAAATTGTTGACTGTTAATATCTTGTGGCGGCGATATGTAGCCTTCAATAAAAACAGATAGTGCAACACACATCACTAAAAAAAGATAGGGAAATATATTTTTCACATTCAGCATCTACCTTCCACATATTGCCATGTCAATGCCATATTGCACCCAAAACGCATCCTTGCCATCTGTAGTTACTGGATTTTGGTACACAGGTATTGGCAACCCCATTCTGTAGCCAACGTATGCCATGTTCAGATTTCCAAAATCATCACCCGCCATTAGCATACCATCAAAGTACATCCATGCTCGCCAATTTCGGTTATTATCGACACTCATATCATTGCCGTTAAAAATAGCATAGGGAACTTGCCATTCGGGGTTAAATTTGTAATCCCATGCACCATACGCCATACCTATTAAGAATACAGTTGAATCTTCAAAGTAGTTTCCGCCAGACAATATATACAAGTACCCGCTCAATCCTTCAAGTAATGACTTTTGATAGTCAGTGGCAGTTTTTGCATTTGCATGTAACTGATTCATAACTTTATCCTGTGCATATTGAATGGGTGTACCTTCACGTGCTAATCTTCGAACCTCATTTGCCAAATTGTGCAACTGTTCCCTTTCAACACTACACACTGGTGCGGTTATCCACCTGTTTCCTATATCAATAAGTATTCTATAGGCATCGGAGTTTTCACCAAATTCGACCATATCTTCAAGTTTAGGGGCGGAATCTGCTACACATGGATTTGAATACATATAGGCATAACAAACGTATCTGTCTACACCGTTTATATTTACAATGTTGATTTCTATTTCCATCTCAACGCCGTCAGGTATGCCATCACCATCGCTATCAGGGTTTGTATAATCCATTGTTTGATAATTCTTAAGCGGTGCACCTGAACCAGTTCTAAGATTACCAACCGCAATTTGTTTCTCATGATAATCACTTATTCCGTCACCGTCAGTATCTTTGTATAGGTCAACTTCTACTTGTAATCTTGCGAAAATTGCTGATAATTCAGAAAAGTTATTTGCGCCGTAATACGAGCCACCAGTAGATGTAGCAATGTTTGTCAAAACACCTGTATTAACCGAGCCGACTCCGATTGTATAAACTATTACGCCATTGTCTACAGCCATTTGGATTGGCGTGTTTGGTGTCGTTATGCCAGCGTTGTTTTGTCCGTCAGTCAGCAAGACGATAATCTTTGATGCGTCGTCCGAAGGGTTATTAATAATTTCATTAATCGCAGAGACTAAAGCACTGTAAATTGCTGTAGAGCCACCATACTTAGGGAGAGCCCTAACAATCGCGGATGCACTGTCTTTGTCGGTAAAGCCTGAATGTCTCCTTACGGCGTTATCAAAAGTATATACTGAAACTCTATCTTCGTTGCCTAAATTGCTAACGAGACCTGCAGCAATATCTTTCATGAGATTATAGTTGGCAGTACTTATACTTCCCGATTCGTCCAACACAAGCACTAAATCAAAGCGAGTATTTTGCAAATCGCCCTCGACTGGTGGCAAAATAGCGAATTGCAAAAGCGCATATTCACGCCCAGCTTTATTTAGCAGTACGTACTCGGAGAAATGCGTAATTTGGACACGAACTTTGTTTTCGAATACTACTTGATTCGAAAGTTCTTCAAGGAACTGGAACTCTGAGTTCCAATAGTAAATTGCAGGAACAAAGTTTGGATTATTAAGCAAAGATGCGTCAAACTCAAACGTCAACGTCGCACTTTCAAACTCACCGTCAAGATTGAAATCAAATGCGTTTCCAATATAACCCCACATTTCAGTATTAAGGAAAGCATCGTTATCGGGCACATTATCGACGGTTAGGCTTGCAACATACTTGCTTTTAAGCGATATATCTAACGTGACGGTAATTTTGCCATTATAAGATTCTTTTGCCTTACTAACGATAAAAACTCGCTCGCCGTCTAAAGTCACGCCGTCTGTTTTAGGGTTTTTGGGATCAAGACCAAGTTCGATTTCTAATCCGTCGGGGACACTGTCGCCGTCTGTATCAGCTACAAGCGGATTTGTACCGTAAATGAATATTTCCTCGTAATCGGTTAAGCCGTCACCGTCCGTATCAGCCAAAAATGGATCCGTACCGTATTCGTATTCTTGAAGATTAGTAAGACCATCGTTATCGTAGTCAGCATTCCAACTGAAATCTGCGGTATCCATATTGCGAAGTCTCATCATCAGAAATACATATTGCAGATATGATATAACACGGTATTGTTCGTCTCTGGTCATGGTTTCAGGTGGATATGGCATTAAATCTGCCCAATCTGCCAAGTTAGGTCGTCCGTCGTTTGCTATTATATTTGTTACCCAAATCGCGTCAAAACTTTGTGTTTTTCCATTATCTTGAAGCAACTGTGGGATTCTATATGTACCTATACCAGTAAGCGTACTGTCGGCATATTTGCTTGAACAGCTCCACATAATGTTGACAATAACGTTATCCGTTATAGCGATTTCAACATATGGGCTGTTTTTATTGAATGTAAAACTGCCGACAATTTCGCCGTCAAGCCTAATGTCATATTTCGCGCCATTAGCCGTAATCTTATCGCCTAAGTTTGCGCTGCTGTTGCCAGCATACGTCGTAACATCAGCGTACCTCGCGCCATCTTTCAGCACGGGGTCTTGAGTGCCTGCACCGTAAGCTACCAATGGTGCTGCCTGCAAAACTAAACAAACAAGCAGAACCAAAGAAATTATCTTTTTAATATTAGATTTTATCATGTCCTTTCATTTAACCCCTTATACGATAGGGTTTAAATATGTTTGCATGATGTAGCATGTCAAGGCTATATAGTTTTATTATTATATATAGTCTCACATGTTTCTTATCTCTTAAATCAAGAATGGGGAAAACTGCAAGTGTTTGAAATGCCTCACTTTTTCTACTTTCTATTATAACATCCCCCCCCCGCTTTGTCAAGCACTTTTTTGAAAAAAATTTCGCGCGTTTTTTGGCAAAAATATCCATTGAAAATTAGTATCTTAAAGCGTGAAAAGTTTGCCAAACCTATAAAAACCATAAATGAGTAAAATAACACGCGGAAAAGTGGATTTTATGAAGCGTGTTGCGGCTTATTGCAGGGTTTCGACTGAGGCGGATGACCAATTAAACAGCTTAGAGAATCAGAAGCGGTATTTTGAAGAGTATATTGGGCGCAATCTTGATTGGGAATTTTGCGGGTTATATGTTGACGAGGGGATTAGCGGCACGAGTGTTGAAAAGCGTGTTGGATTTCAAAAGATGGTTACGGATGCTGAAAATAAAAAATTTGATTTACTTTTGACGAAGGAGATTTCGAGGTTCGCGCGGAATACTTTAGACAGCATATTTTACACGCGCAAGCTGAAGGGGTTGGGCGTTGGCGTGGTGTTTATGAATGATAACATAAACACGCTTGATAATGATGCCGAGTTGAGATTGACGATAATGTCTTCGATTGCCCAAGAAGAAAGCAGGAAGACGAGCGAGCGGGTGAGATGGGGGCAAAAACGGCAGATGGAGCAAGGCTTTGTCTTCGGGGCGGGTGTGTTTGGGTATCACCTTAAAGACGGAAAACTGACTATTAACGAAGATGAAGCTAAAACCGTTAGGCTGATTTATGAGTTATATTTATCGGGTTTGGGCTGTCATCTTTTGGCAAAAGAGCTTGAAAATCGCGGGATTGTCGCGCCGAACGGCGGGGCGCGATGGTCTAATGTGAGCGTTATGAGTATTCTCAAAAATGAAAAATACATCGGCACACTAAAGCAAAAAAAGACCATAACGACTGATTATTTGAGCCATAAAGCAAAGATTAATCGCGGCGAGGAAAACTTTATCGTAGTGGAAAATCATCACGAACCCATTATCAGCAAAGAAACATTTGACAGAGTACAAGGGGAAAGGCAAAAGCGCAGGGTAGCGACCCTTGAACGAAGCCGATACTCAAACCGCTACACATTCAGCGGAAAAGTCGAGTGCGGCTATTGCAATGCAAGATTTGAACGGCGGTTTACAAGCCAAAAAGCTGATAAACGCCAAGCCGTTTGGCGGTGCGCCGAAGCGGTAAAATATGGCAAGGAGAAACTCAACACGCAAGGTCAAAAGGTCGGCTGTAACAACAAAGCCGTGCATGAAGAATTTTTGAAGAAGAATTTCTTAGCCGTGCTAAACAGCGTGATTGAGAACAAAGACCTTGTTGTCGAAGAACTCAAAAAGGGTATGCGTCACGCTATAGATAATACGCCCAACGCAGGGGACGAATTAAAGGAAGTCATTGCGGGAATTGACAAAATAGCCGATAAAAAATCAAAACTAATCGACATGTACCTTGAAGGCTTAATGAAACGCCCCGAATACGAAAGAGCCTTCCGACAGTACGATAAACAGGAAAAAGCCTTGCAAAAACGCCTGTTGACATTGGACAGCGAAAACAAAATAGCGCAGGACTTGCGACAAAAATTAGACAACGTGGAAACAGCCATCGAAAACCTTGCGCGGCTTAAAGAGTTCGGCGATTCGGTATGCGGCGAAGTATTACATAAAATCGTAGTGCGGGACAGAGAAAAAGTCTCTTACTATCTTAAAGCTCAAACGGAAAATTCGGCTTGTGGCGAAGCCAAAACGACGCCGACATGCGGCGTTTCCGAATTAACCAACGAAAATCCGAGCATGTATGTCAAAATGCCTCTTTCGGTAAATGGGTATCAATTATCAACACACCCTCAACATAAATGGTGTGCACAGGAAATTTACCCGTAAGGTTATAAAAACCATCCACACTCACCAAAGTAATAATTTTGTTATTAGGAATTTTAAGTGGGTTTTCAAGCACAATATTCTTACTAAGACCAATTGCATACCCCTCATTATTTGGAGCTGCTTCAACAGCTTTTAAAAGCTCAGCTTCACTATCAACCACAACATCAGACACCACTGATGATTCGCCATTAACCGTTGAAATAATCGGAGAACAAACTAGCACCACCATAAATAGTAAAGAAACAATAGTTAAAAATTTTTTACTAAAAAAACGTTCCAAATTAAACTTTGTTTTAATGTTTAGTTTATCATTAGTCATTTTTCGTCACATACCCCCATTTAATATCAGTGCTTGCTTTATTTAAATCATTGATTCTTCTATTTTTAATTTATTTTTGATATATGTAAAAAAATTGAAAAAATTGTATTGTTATGTTTTTGTTTGAGTTAATGTTTTTATTGTTTCTTTTTTATGTTTTTAGTGTACGTGTATTGAGTCGATATAGACGGTTCCTATGACGTTGTAGTCGTTGATGACAACTATGGAGAGATATTTGGTGTTACTAATGTATCCGCAATTTAGGTCTACGGGGTTGTTGGGTGTTTGTTTGTGTGTTTTTGATTGGGTTGATGGTGGTTGATGATTGTTGATAGAGGGTTTTTTTGGTTGATTGTTGTCGATAATTGTTTATGTTAGTTGATGTTCATCGATATTGCTTAATCATGATAAATAAGCTTAAATATTATGTGATGATTGTTGATGTTAGGCGATACCCGTGAAAGTGATACTTACTGTTAAAGCAGATGAACTTAAACTTGCACAGATGCTTTCAAAATTTGGCGAAAAATATACCCGTACAACCTACAAACTTAATCGGCAGCCTAAGGGTTATTTGCTTGAAGTAGACTTAGACAGCGAAGATCTTGGCGAATTCATGAGACGTCTAAATCACCTAAAAGATGTCACATACAATATTGAAGAAATACGAGGCGGTGGCTTACTAGATAAAATCAATGTTAGCCTGCTACGCACAAACTCTGATGCACTAGTTGGAAAAGAAGCGTTTGCTACAAAAGATATAGACCCGGTAGATGGCGGCGTAGTTAAGCTATGTGGAGAACTGTGGCTTGCTAAACCCGTAGACGACTGTAGCATAATTAAGGAGGGTTCAAAAGTTCGAGTAGTTCGTGTAGAAGGGGTTAGCCTTATAGTAGATGATGGAGAGTGTGATAAAGAATGTCCGTGTTAGAAATTATATTAATTGTCTTGGCAATTATAGCTGTAACTATAGTAATCTTGGCTAGTATGGCTCTTAAAAAAGTCAATCAATACGAGAAAGGCTTAGTGGAACGGTTTAATGCTTATGAAAAAACTGTAGAACCTGGTTTGCGAATACTTACGCCCTTTGTAGAAAAACTCTACCGCGTCAACATGCGAGAACAAATAATTGATGTCCCCCCTCAAGCAATCATTACCGAAGACAACGTTGTTGTCACCATAGATGCCGTAATTTATTATCAAGTCATAGACGCAAAACGAGCCCTATACGAGATTGAAGACTTTGAGTTAGCCATAGTTAAACTAGCCCAAACAACCCTGCGAAACATAGTAGGCGAAATGAGCCTAGATGTCGCCCTAACATCAAGAGAAAAAATTAACGTGGACCTAAGAAATGTTCTTGATCAGGCAACAGACAAATGGGGAACCAAAGTCACCCGCATTGAACTACAAAGAATTGATCCACCCCAAGACATTCAAACCGCCATGCACAAACAAAAAACTGCCGAACAAGAACGCCGACAACTCCGCTTACTAGCCACCGGACGAAAAGAAGCTGCCGAACAAGAAAAACAAGCAGCCATACTAAAAGCCCAAGGAGAAAAACAATCATCAATCTTAAACGCTGAAGGACAAGCACGCTCCGTAGAACTAATTGCAGAAGCCCAAGCAAAAGCCATAAAACTAGTATCAGAAGCAGCCAACCAACACTTCAAAGACAACGCACAACTAAACAAAAAACTAGACATAATCCGAGACACCTTCGCACAACAAACCAAAATCATCGTCCCCTCAAACTCTGACGTCCTAAACGTACTAGGCCTAGAAGCAACAAACACAACCGTAATGCCAATAAAAACCAAACAAAACCAAACCAACAATAACAATGAACAATCCTAAGAGAGAGGATAAATATGGCAACACATCCAGTCATAGTTATCCCCTTACTCTTTTTTGGAACAATCACCATAGCCATACTAGCAACAACAAATACGTCAAAAAAAACCCAAAAACCCCAAAAAAACACCTACAACAACAAACCTACATACCAACAACACTACACACCCCAATTTAGTCCACGAATGGAAATTGACCTACGCCTACCCTACAGACGATACAAACAAATATACCCAAACAACCACATAACCTACAACGAATACAAAAAAATACAAACACAATCAGCCTACAAACGCTCCATAAGCTCACAAAAAAACCACCGAATGGTACGATAAAAAACCCCAACACAACATCAACAAACTCTTTTTCCAACAATAACAACAAACAAACACCAGTTTTTCAACCCAAATCAAACCAACCTCTACACAAAAAAACTTGTTGATTATGTATTCTCAAACCAGTCAAGAAATCGTTTCTGTCAAAGGCCACCCCACGAACACACCACCACACCAAAAAATAAAAACATAAGAGCGAATAAATGTTTGTTTTATAGCTTTGCAGCGACTATGGTGTTTGCTACACACTGTTACTTTATTGGGAACACCACTTTTGTAAGTAGCTCGCTCTCAGGGGTATCAGCAGGATTGCTAATATAATAATCATAATACACACCAGTTGATTCCAACTTGTTTTCTGCAAGATACTGCATCATGGGAGCATACGTTTTTTCAATGTCTTTATACGCACCCTTGTGCATTGCTGTAATCGCCTTACCCGCGCAAGTTTTGCTCATATAAATCTCACCTTGCTCGGGCAAAGGCTCACTAACAGGAAAACCTAATTCGATGTCCCACTTCATAAAATCCGCACTACCATTGGTATATTTACAATACGGCGCGCCTGCCAGTTGTTTACCACATTTAGCTACATAATCCATAATCTTTTGGTAGCCATCTTGCATAATTTCAGCCATTTTAGTAAATTCTACAGCCTCAAATTTCACCGCTACAGCAATCTCAGCCTCTTTATTAATTATCTCAATATTCATTAAATCCATCTCCATATTTCCGTTAAATATACCAGACACCAATAGCATATTTAAGTAGGTTTTTTTAAAAAAACTGTGTGTCCATAATCTGCATACAATGTTGTGGGTAGTTTTGGTTTGCTGATTTTTATGTTAATTTAGGGGTTTAGGTTTTTGTGCATACCTACATTTGGGCAACTGTAAAAATCTAAGGGCGCTGTTTAGAACTTGTATGTTGGCAGGTACGTATGGGAAAACATCACACACGTTACGAGGCGTTACATCCTAAAAGGCAACATAATCAAATGATTTTAACTCTACAATTCTTGGCGGGTTTGTTTACAAATGGGTTCAAATCAGCCAAACATCACACGCTCAAAATTCATTCTACAAGCACACAACCAAGAACGAAATTACAGGTACAACAAGAAGTCTAATTATTTTTCTAAGGAGGCGATTTCTTGTTCTGTTCAATGAGCTGTTTACCACGGTTGTACCGTTTCCAAAAGTCCTCTCCACCGCTTTGCGTTTCGTCAAAGAGTTTATAGATAAAAACATCTATTGCATCACCGGGTATATGTTTATCACAGTTTGGACCCTGAAACATTACGCCATCCTTTTCGTCACAGCCAAAAATATACCAATCACATTCAGTCCATCTTGAATAAGCCATAATAAATCACGTCTCACCCTTCTTTTAGTAGGATAATAATGTTTTCCCACTATAGTCTCACAATTAGCAACCCAGTTTTTTATCCCATCCCAACTTTTTCCTATTTTCTTTCCCCATTCTTCAATAGATAGGGACTTTTTTTCTTTCGTACATTCATGCTAAGTTTGTAAATATATTCAATTGTAAAGTTATGTTTATTTTAGATGTTCAACTGTTGGTATTTTCATCATCACCGTTCATCAAAACATTAAGACTGGCTCGCAGGGTATTGTAGATATACAATTATCAAGTTTGACCTACAGGTTCCAGTTTTGTTTTAGAAGCTAGAAACAAAACAACTCCAACAACACCTATTACCACAACAATAATGCTTATCCAAATGATCATGTCCCAACTGGGACTAAAATGGTTCCAGAAGTTAGAGGAATCCTTGTTTGATAATTCATTGTTGTTAGTGTTGTAAGGGTACATATCACCGCCAGTGTTGTCTGAAATCGCCCCTCCAGTTCTGCTAACAACACTAGGAGAAGACACATACATACCGCCACCCCATTCAGCTGTGTTGCCCAAAATCGCTCCACCAGACATACTAAAAGAACTCTGCCACACATACACACCACCTCCATACCTAGCTGTATTACCCGAAATGCTACCACCTGACATAACAAAAGAGCTCTCAGAATCTACATACACACCACCCCCAGCCCCATAAACAGTCATGTTACTGGCAAAAGTATAGTAAGCTATGTTACCCGTAATTGTTCCACCAGACATGATAAAAGAGCCATGAAACAGACACACTCCACCACCCCTATCAGAAGCTGTATTACCGGAAATCTTACCCCCAGACATCACAAACGAACCCGACGCATACACCCCACCGCCACCTCCAGATACACCATGATTACCCGAAATCTCACCACTATACAAAAAAAGTTTACCCCCCTCATTAACAGTTACCCCCCTACCATCCCCACTTTGAGTTACCGTAATGCCATCAAGCCGTAACACCCCACCATCCTCAACAATAATAGTACTCAGCCCACAACCAATTAACTTGTAAAACCCACTTACACGATTACTTGTCAAGTTAATGTCTCTACCCGCAGGTATAACAAGTGATACCCCTGTAAGGACAATATCCTTGCTAAGAGCAATAGTTGTGAAACCGGCAGCATTATCAACAGCATTTCTAAGCTCAACCTCACTACCAACCACTTTATCAGAACCTCTTGACACAAAAGGAAACACTCCAGTAAACACCAAAACAACACAAGAAGAAAAAAGAACCAACACCAATAACAAAGAAACAAAAAACAAACCCTGCTTACTGTAAAAACGCCGTACATTAATTTTAAATTTAACAGCCATACTCATACAACCACCTACATTTCCGTCTCTACTGACCACCTTACTTTAGAGACAAAGAGCAAAACGGCCATAACAACAGCCAAAGTCACACCCACAACCCCAATACAAATAATCACAACCTCCCTCAAACTAAAACCCTCAACCATAGACAACCCACCACCATCATCAGCAGAAGACCCACTACTATCAGATAATCCACCACCATCATTACCAACCGATGATCCATTATTACCATTAGAAGTTCCACCACCATTACCATAGTCTTTCACGTCTGAAGGTCTATTGTCATAAATTGTGCCACCAGATAACTCAAAAGTACCATAATTAAGCACACCCCCACCACTCGTTTGAGCTATATTATCGGTGATTTTGCCACCCAACATAGTAAAAATGCCCACGTTGCTTACACCTCCGCCATTGCCTCGGGTCTCAGACTCAGTAAAAACTGTGGTAGTAGCATTGTTGTCAGAGATTTCTCCTCCTGATAATTTAAATGTGCCACTATTGTACACACCACCACCATTACCTACAGAGGCCAAGTTGCCCGAAATTTTGCCACCATACATCTCAAAAACACCAGAATTGTACACACCACCACCATAACTACCATAACCGCCAACAAGAAAAGGCATACCAACACCATAAACGGTATTGCCCGAAATCTCACCACTGTACACGATAAGTGTACCCCCAGATTCAACAGTTACTCCACTACCTCCTTTGCCACTTTCATGAGTTACAATAATGCCGTCAAGCCGTAACACTCCATTTTGATCAACAAAAATAGTACTCCCACCATTTGAACCGATTAGCTGTTTACAGTGGCCACTAACATTATTGCTTGTCAGTGTGATATATTTGTTACCAGGTATTCTAAGGGTTTCAGTTAAGATGATGTCATTGTCTAGGGCTATGAGTGTGGATCCGCCGTTGGGTGTGTTGTTGATAGCGTTTTTGAGGTGGGCTTCAGTTTTAACATGTACACCATTTCCCAAAGAAACTCCACTGTCACCATTTACAAAATTATCTGCAAATAATGAAGAAGTCAACACTATTACAAATAGTAAAGAAGCAAGCATCAATAGCCTTTTGTTATAGAGATTGTTGTGTAAGTTAAGTTTGGGCGGGTTATTCATATTCATGTATACAACCTCTTAGATGGCTTTGAATTTAACACAGGATAAACGCTACATATATGTATTATTACATAAGTGTGAATTAGAACAAAAAATTGAAGTGAGGACATTTTCTGTAATTCTCTAAAATTTTTTTTCGTATTAGACCTGTCCCTGAACTCAAAAACATGATATACTGATACAGGGTGGTAAAAATGAATGCGTATGAAAAAATAGAGAAGTTAGAAGATAAAGAATTCAAGCTGATAACGGGGGTAACAATAGAAGTATTTTATAGAATACTGGAAGTGTTAAAACAGAAATATGCCAAAGACCATGCACAAGGCGGTCAACCGGGACTACCAGTAGAGCTGAGATTAACATGGGCATTGGAATACTGGCGAGAATATCGTTCATTTCGGCATATGGCAAACGACCATCAAATCGCAAAAAGCATAATCAACAAAGCTGTCTTATGGGTAGAAGATGCAATAAGCGAATCTGAAGAATTTAAATTGAAAGATTTGAAGGAACGATTCAAACCCAATGAAGAAGAAACCATAAAGATTGTAATGATAGACGTAGAAGAACAACCAATAGAAAGACCAAAACACAAACAAGAAGATTCATATTCGGGCAAAAAAAACGACACACAACAAAATATCAAGTCTTGGTGAACGCTCAAAATAGGGAAGTGCTAGACATATACAATGATATGGGAACAGTACATGACTTTAGAATGTTCAAGAAAAGCTTAGTTGGCGTTTTACCAGAGGATATTTTGGCTATGCTCGACAGCGGATACCAAGGAGTAAACGAATAGCTACCTAATGCCATGATTCCGTATAAAGCAACAAAAAAGAAACCGCTGACTGTAGAAGAAAAAGCATTTAACACCATGCTTTCGAAATTAAGAATTGTTATTGAGCATATAAACCGGGAGTTGAAGATTTTTAGGATATGTAAGGAAACCTACCGTGGAAAAGGTGAACGCGGATTGCTTAGGGTAAAACTTATCGCAAGTCTATACAACCATAGGGTTGTTTTTGTGTAGATAATTTATATTATGCGTGAAAGGATTGAATAATTTATGGCGAAAACGAGAAAAGAAGCACCTATAATCGAAACAAAGCGACTTGTTTTAAGGCGAAAAAAATATGATGATATTCCCGATATGATGAAAATGTTTAATGACGATGTAGTAAGGGAATTTGTTGGGGG
>Ga0123356_10003841_pt1 | contig 15646 bp, 16 predicted proteins | sample TergutEmb28metaG_2_FD_92546 | JGI IMG/M metagenome (GOLD analysis project Ga0123356, IMG submission 92546) | Embiratermes neotenicus P3 segment gut microbial communities from Petit-Saut dam, French Guiana - Emb289 P3 | ecosystem: Host-associated > Arthropoda: Insects > Digestive system > Gut ... | reverse complement strand
GCGGGATCTCTGCGTCACCCGCAGCACCATCACGTGGGGCGTGCCCGTGCCCTTCGACCCCAGGCATGTGCTCTACGTCTGGATGGACGCGCTGCAGAACTACACCACGGCCTTGGGCTTCGACGCGGGGGAAAACAGCGACAAATACCGCAAATACTGGCCCGCCGACCTGCAAATCGTCGGCAAGGACATCGGCCGCTTTCACATGATTATCTGGCCCATCATGCTCCACGCTTTGGGCCAGCCCCTGCCAAAGCGCCTGTTCGTGCACCCCTGGCTGCTCTTTGGCAGCGACAAAATGAGCAAATCCCGCGGCAACGTGATTTATGCCGACGAGCTGGCCGAGCGCATCGGTCCCGACGCCGTGCGGTATTACGTGCTTTCCGAGCTGCCCCTGGCGGTGGACGGCAACATTACCCGCGAGGCCGTGCTGGAGCGCTACAACGGCGATTTGGCCAATGTGCTGGGCAATCTCGTGAGCCGCACCCTTGCTATGACCAACAAATACTTCGGCGGCGTGATTCCGGAGATAGGCGAGCCCACTGATCTGGAACTTCAATTGCAGGCTTTCGCGCTGGAAACTGTGCGGCTGGCTGAAACAGCCCTGGAGGACTGCCGCATCGCCGACGCCATGGACACCATTCTGGCACTGGCCAAGCGCAGCAACAAATACATCGACGAAACCATGCCCTGGGCGCTTGCAAAAGATGAATCGAAGCGGGAATACCTGGGCGCAGTGCTCTACCACTTGATGGAATGCATCCGTTATTTAGCGGCCCTGTTTGCGCCCGCCATGCCAAACGCCGCGCGAAGCATATTAAAGCAGTTGCGGCCAGACTGCGATCCAGAAATTGCTCTGGCTGAAATTTGGCCTACTCTTAGTGCATTCGGCGGACTGATTTCCGGCGGGAAAGTGACTGAAACCCCAACTCCGCTATTTGCAAGGCTGGATGGGGACGCGCTGGAATGAATAATATCTTCGACACCCATGCCCACTACACAGACAAGCGCTTTGCCCCTGACCAAGCGCGGGTACTGCGTGAGCTTCCGGATAATGGCGTTACGCTTGCGCTCACCTGCGGCTCCAATGTACCCGACAGCGCGGCGGCCCTTGCGCTCGCCCGTGGGTATCCGCATGTCTACGCAGCATGCGGCATGCATCCCCACGAGGCGGCAGGGTTCAGGAATCAGGAATCAGGGGAATTGTGGAGGCTACTTCAGGACAATCGCTGTGTGGCTCTTGGCGAGATTGGCTTGGATTACCACTACGATTTTTCGCCCCGCGAGGCACAGCGGGATGTCTTCCGGCGACAACTGGAACTGGCTATGGAGCTTAACATGCCCGTGATTATTCATGACCGCGAGGCCCACGAGGATACGCTGCGCATTTTGCGTGAGTTCAATGGGCTGCGCGGCGTGATGCACTGTTTTTCCGGCAGCCTGGAATTCGCGCGGGAAATCCTCGCGCTGGGGTTCTATATTGGCTTTGGCGGGGCCGTCACGTTCAGGAACGCGAAGCGGCCCCTGGCCGTGGCGGCGGAAATCCCGCTGGACAGGCTGCTGCTGGAAACCGACGCCCCCTATATGGTGCCGGAGCCCTTTCGCGGCAGGCGCTGCGAGAGCCACCACATCGCGCACACCGCCAACGCAATCGCGGCGGCGCGGGGCATGGATGCCCAGGAGCTGATTAACATCTGCTGCGAAAACGGCAGAAGACTGTTTGGGATTAAGGAGGACCACCCATGAAAAAACTATGCGCGCTTTTGCTCGTGCTGTGCCTGGCGCTGTCGTTGGCCTTGCCCGCGGCGGCAATCGGTTCCGCGCGGCCCACTCCAAACCTCTATTGGTTGGAAGATAGCTATGCCTACACATACATTGATTATAACCGGGATGGCACACCGGAGCTTGTCGCATATGGCGGCGAATCTGAACAATGGCCTTCTGAATTCAAAATTTACACTTACGTCAATGGCGAGGTCAAGCAGTTCGAAGGCGCTGGGCTTTTATTTGCTTTTCCAGAAAGAGGCCGCAATTGGCTTACCCGGCAAAGTAAGTGGCTCATATTGATGCAAGGCAGGGGCCAGTTTTGGGTGCACGAAGTGATATTCGACTTTGAAAACTTTACAATTAAATTTGTTGGCAAGGATCTGGCTGCCTGGACCATCCCGTTCTATTTCATTACTCTCGGTATTTTGGACATTCAACAATGGGTTTGGGAATTTTTCTGGAAGTTCGACCCCACGCCGGTTTGGTATGAGGCCGAAGGCACCCTGACCCCCGAAATCATCGAAGAACTGCTGCTGAACCCGCCGGCGTAAGGAGGAGACCATGTCCAAGCTCTACGTCATCGGCACTCCCATCGGCAACCTGGGCGATTTCTCGCCACGGGGCCTGCAAAGCCTGCGGGACTGCGATTTCATCGCGGCGGAGGACACCCGCGTGACCGCCAAGCTCCTGCACCACTTCGGGATATCCAAGCCCATGGTGAGCTACCATGAGCACAACCGGCGCGCCTGCGGCCAGAAAATCGCCGCGCGGCTGCTGGCCGGCGAAACCTGCGCCTTGGTCACGGACGCCGGTATGCCCGCCATCTCCGACCCTGGGGAGGACCTGGTGGCGCTGTGCCATGATTCCGGCATCCCGGTGGAGGCTGTGCCCGGGCCAACGGCTTTTGCCACGGCGCTGGCCATATCCGGCTTTCCGTCCGGGCGGTTTACGTTCGAAGGTTTCCTCAGCGTCAACAAGCGCGGGCGGGCGGAGCATCTGAATGCCCTTGCGAGCGAAACCCGCACAATGATCTTCTACGAAGCGCCGCACAAACTGCCCCATACCCTATGCGATTTCGCGCTTCGCTTCGGCGAACGCTCCCTGGCCATCGTACGGGAACTCACTAAGATACACGAGCAAGTCATTCGCACGACCTGCTGTGAGGCAAATGAGCGTTACGGCAAGGATAACCCTGATGCAATACAGCTAAAAGGGGAAATCGTATTGATATTGGCGGGTGCGCCGGTTGCGGATATCCAGGAAACACCGTTGGAGGATGCCATTGCGCTGGCGCAGGAATATATTGGGCAGGGAATGTCCCAAGGTGAATCGGCAAAGCGTGCGGCAAAGGAAACCGGTCGCCGTCGCAATGAAATTTATGCGAAGTTGGTAAAGATTGGGGATTGAGATGATGGAGCCAATCCGGGAATACGGGCTGCTGTGGGCGGCGTTTGGCGCGTCGCTGCTGGGCTGTGCGATTTTATGGTACAAAGCGTTGAAATCAGCCCGGGCACGGCGAATCAAGCGTGACGAGGAAGTCGCCAGAGTCACGCGCGAAAGGCGGCTGCGGGAGGAATTCGCCCGTCCAAGCCAGGATCTGATGATCCAAACGCCGCCCGCGCGGCTCATTGAGGGCCTATGCGGCAATATCCAGGCATGGCTCGAGAAGCAGCCGGACCTGTTAGAAGCCTTTCATGCCATGCCGGAGCCCAGGCGCTGGGTATACGCCCTGGGCTATCTTGTGCAGGAAAGCCGCGAAGCGCTCAGCGAGTTCTTCCGAAGCAACGGCGAGCCGCTGACCACCGCCGCCATGGAGGCCGTGCAAATGCTTATTGGCGGAGAATTCGCGAAAATTTTCGACAAGGAATTCGCCGCCTATGACAATAAAAACGAGGAGGTTTCCCTGCTGGACAAGGAGATTCTCTTACTGGATACGCGATTCCATGCGCTGATGCAGGAATTTGGCGAAGATATTTTATTCGCTGAAGTGAAGGAGTATATATTGGCGAATTCAGGGTATTTTTCCTAATGTGACGGTTTTCGCTTGACAAGTCATATCATAAGTAGTATGATAGTAAAGCAAATTTTTCGCGCCGCAATTATTGCATGAAAGTATTTTGTGATGCGGCGCGGCAAATCATGAATACTGAAAGGATGGATGATATGCCTAAGAAAAACCGCGCGGACGAAATGGCTGGCGAGGAATTGCTGCGGCAGCAGGAGGCCGCCGAACGCATGCGCTGGGAGGAAACCGAAAAGGCCCGCAAGCGCGAGGAGCTGCGTAATATGGCCAAGCAGCAGGAGATTTCCGAAAAAAGCATCATGGACCTGCTCGTGGAAAGCGACACGCAGCCCCGCGCGCTGGAGCAGTTGGCGCTCAGCGGCATGGAGGCAGGCGTGTGGTATCTGCGCTACATGGTGGTGGAGCGGCTGGGCCGGCAAATCCTGCTCAACGCGGATTATAGCCAGGAGGAATTGCAGCAGTGGATGATCCCTTTCGCGCTGCATGACGAAAAGAGCTTCGTGCGCCGGGCGGCCATCAAGCATTTGACAGACATCCAGGCGCTGGCGCAGTCTTCGTCGGGGGATGCGGAGCCCGTCGTGCGCAAAAAGGCTGTGGAGCAGCTCTTTAAGTTCGAGAAAAAGGCGGCGGCGCTGGAAGCGCTCAACAATGTCGCCCTGGGCGACCCGGAGCCGGAGTTGCGCCACATGGCAACAATGCGCATCGTGGACCAGAAGGCGATTGCCCGTGTGGCGAAAGAGGATGTGGAGTCCGCCATCCGGCAGGCCGCCACCCGCAAGCTCACCGGCCAGGCCGACCTTGCGTGGATTGCCATCAACGACCCGACGCTGTTGGTGCGTTCCACCGCGGCGGAGCTCATGACCGACGTCACCGCCCTGGTGAAGGCCGCGGCGGAAATCGCGCCCGTTTCCTTCGAGCAGGAGAAGGAAGTGACGAAGGAGCTCGAAGCGGACTAGCGTTAGACTTTAGATAATAGACATCAGACCACGCTGAACCAAGCATGGTCTGATGTTTGTTTTGCCCAGTAAAAAATTCAGTATTTTATCTTGTTCTTTTGCTCGCTGTATGCTATAATCGTCCCAGAAAGAGAGGTCACAGCATGGATAATTTGGATACGTTACAACGCGCCGCGCATTATATGAGCCAATTGGCCAACGGCATCGACCCCATCACGGAGCGCGAGCTGCCGGAGGACTCGGCGCTCAACAACGTGCGGCTTTCGCGGTGCTTTTTCTACGTGGGGGATGTACTGCGGCAGGTAATCGATAACGGCGGCACGGTAGGGAAGAAAGTGTATGTATCGCGGGCGGATTTGCCGGCCTTTGCACTGACGCCGGAACAGAAAGCGCGCGTTGAGCTCAGCGACGAGCCGCTGTTCATTAGCCGCTTCACGGAAAAACTCAATGCGCTGATCGATGAAAGCGTCATGAAGAAACTCAACCCCAAAATATTCGGGACCTGGCTGCTGGAAAAGGGCTTCCTACAGAAAGAAATCCGAAGCGGCAATAAGAGCCGCGTGCCCTCGGCGGCGGGACGGCAGCTCGGTATTTCATCGGAACTGCGCCAAACGGAGCGCGGCACCTACACGGCATTGTTTTATAACCGTGAGGCGCAGCAGTTTTTGCTGGATCATTTGGAAGAGATTCTAGATGTTAGACCTTAGACATTAGATGCCAGATATGCCTGAAATCAACAGCATCTAACATCTAAAGTCTATATTTTCTCATCCACGCGTTGATCTGCAAGAACCATGCCACGCGCTGGGGCGCCGCCATCAGTTGGCCATACCAGGGTGCGCCATGGCCGGGCGGCTCGCGCAAAAAGGCCTCCGCCTTTTGTCGGTCCACAAAGCGGTGCAGGGGCTGGCTTGGGTCGCTGAGAATCTCCCGCAGGCGGCTCGCCAGAATCTCCGCGTACTGCGGATGGTATGTCTTCGGGTAGGGGCTTTTTTTCCGCCACAGCACGCTGTCCGGCAGCCATTCCCGCCCGGCCTGCCGCAGCAGATACTTCGCGTGGCCCTCCCGGTACTTCATGTCCCAGGGGATGTTCCACACATATTCCAGCAGGCGGGCGTCGGCGAAGGGCACGCGGGCCTCGATGCCTGTGGCAGCGGCGCAGCTGTGCATGCGGCCCAGCAGCGTCTGCATGAACCAGCGCAGGTTCAGCCACGCGATTTCCCGGCGGCGGGCCTCCCGCGGGGCTTCGCCTTCCAGGCGCGGCGTTTGGGCAACGCTTGTTTCGTAGGCCGCACGGGCGTATTCCTCCAGCCGCAACTCGTCGAGCACATCGTCGTGTAGAAGCGTGCGCCGCGCCGCGTGATCCTGCGACCACGGGAACGCGTGGCAATTAAATGCCTCTTTGCTGCGGAACCAGGGATATCCCCCGAATAGCTCATCCGCGCACTCTCCCGTTAAAGCGATTTTGTGGCTTTTCCCCACGATCCCGCAAAAATAGAGCAGCGAAGCGTCAATATCCGCCATGCCGGGGAGGTCACGGGCCTCCATGGCGGTCTCCAAATGGTCTGCCAGTTGCATTGGATCGCACTCCAGCTGCACATGCTCCGTGCCGAGATACCGCGCCATTTCCAGTGCATAGGGCGTATCGCGGGCCGGCTGGAACGCGTGGGATTGATAAAATGTATCGTTGCCAGTGAAGTCAAAAGAAAACGTGCGAAGCCGCTTGCCCTCCCTGGCGAGTTTTTTTGCGCAGATGGAGGTCACGAGGCTGGAATCCAGCCCGCCGGAAAGAAAGGAGCAAAGGGGCAGGTCCGTGCGCATATCGCGCTCCACGCTTTTGCGCACGAGCACCGCCGTTTTCTCGGCTGTGTCGTCAAAACTATCGGTATGCGGCCTACTTTCCAGCCGCCAGTAAGTTGTTTTGTGGATGCCCTCCGGCGAGGCCAGCAGGAATTCCCCCGGTAAAAGTTCCTCCACGCCGACATAGACGCAATTGCCTGGGATGTGCGCGGGTCCCAGGGCAAAGAGTTCCCGCAGACCCTCTTTATTCACAGTGGGTTTCACCCCCAGAGCGAACAGATCACGGGGCCGCGAGCCAAAGATGATTTTGTCTTCCGTCACGGCATAAAACAGCGGCTGAATGCCCAGATGGTCCCGGGCGAGCATCAGGCGGGTTTCGTCCCAAAAAGCGAGGGCGAACGCGCCATTCAGCCGCTCGACAAAGCAAGGCCCTCTCGCGCACAGACCGTGCAGCAGGGTTTCTTCTTTCATGCCGCCCATGTCGCCGGAACGCGCCAGCAGCAATTCGCGCCCGCCGCAAAGTTTTCTCGCGGGCTGTGGCGTAAAGCAAACGCAGTTGCGCTCCGGATGGAAGCAGTATACGCCCGAAATTCCCATCCCTGACTCCTATCTCCTAATCCCTAACTCCTAATATGGGTTGCAGCTGCTCGCCTCGCAGCGCGGCTTCTATGGCGGGGCCGAGCATATCCAGATTGGCGGCCAGCGAATATGGCTTTAGCGCGGGCGCGTCTTGGGCGAAGGGCACAAAGTAGATATTCTTCGCGTTGAGCAGCGTGCCGATGTTGCGCAGGTTCGCCGCCAGCGCGTCGTTGGTGGAAAGGGAAATCACCAGAGGCTTCCCGTTTCTAAGATGCCCCTTCGCGGCCATTAAAACGGGGGTTCTTGCTTATCAAAAAAACATACCGGCGCAAAGCTTAGAGCTTGTGCTGGTTTATTGTTTGTCCTTTCCGCTTCTTGTCATATCTCGCCGATCATTTCATAAAATTAGAGCAGATGAAATGACGGGGTGAAGATATGAACGAAGAAAAGCAAGAGAAGATTGTTTTGCCAAAGCAATTGCAAATTGAAATGCTTCAATTTTTTCTGCGTACTTCAATTCCAAGAATAGCGAAAGAAAAACGACTGCAAGCGGAAAGTTCCCTATCTGAAAAAACAGATAGGAGCGATTAGATATGGAAACAGGGATTTATGTACGAGTATCAACCGAAGAACAAGCGCAAGAGGGATTCTCTATTCGAGGTCAGCAACAGAAGTTGAAAGACTATGCCTTAATCAAGGACTGGTCGATTTACAAAATTTATGCAGATGAGGGCATCAGCGGGAAGAACATAACAGAACGCCCCGCAGTCAATGAGCTAATAGAAGACATCAAAGCGGGGCATGTGAAAAATGTTTTGGTCTTTAAAATTGACCGTTTAACCAGAAGCACAGCGGACTTGCTATATTTGGTGGAATTATTCAACCAGTACGATTGCGCATTCAATTCCTTAATGGAGAGCATAGACACGCAGACCGCTTCGGGCAGAATGTTCTTAAAAATTATAGGAATTTTTGCGGAATTTGAACGTGAAAACATAGTCGAAAGGGTTACGTTAGGAAATGAACGCAAAGCCAGAGAAGGCTATACTCTAGCTAGTTGGCGTATTTCATATGGCTATGACAGACCAAAGGGCCAAGAGATACAGACGATTAATAAAGCGGAATCTGTTATCGTTAGAGAAATTTTTGAAATGTATGTACGACAGGGGATGTCAATCACAGGAATTGCAAGAGCACTTAACCTAAGGGGTGTTCCGACGAAAGAAGGTTCAACCTGGAGCAATGCTACAGTAAAAAGTGTACTTACCAATCATACCTACATAGGAAAGGTTCGCTATCATATTGTAGATAAAAAAACATCTGCTATTTATGACGGATTGCATGAGGCGATTATTTCAGAAGAGTTATTTGATGAAGCACAAGAATTAATAGCAAAAAATGTGAGGAACGCCCCAACCAAGAGACCTAGAGAAAAATCATATTTTACGGGAATGCTGCTATGCGCAAAATGCAAAAATAGATTCTTCCCGCATACCAACAGGGAATACATACGTTATCTTTGCACAGGAAAGAGATTCGCATTATGTAATGCTAGCTCCATGGACCATAGGAATGTTGAAACGGCCTTTAGCGAATACATAGAGAAAATACAGACGCTTAGTGAGATAGACGCAGTGGAGATAAAAAAGCAGGAGGAAGTCAGACAGGAAGCTCAGCAAGCAATACAGGCATATCAAGAAAAACAGCAACAGCTAAAGCGCAGGGAAAAAGAAATCATGCAATTGTATGTCCACAATGAAATAGAATTCGATGCATATAAAGCCATGAAGAAACAGATTGCAAATGATTTAGAGGTTGTCCAAAAAGAGATTGCAAGGCTTGATGTGCTAGTGGAAAAAGAAAAAGAACCTACGCTAAAAAGAGAAGAAATTATCGCAGACCTAAAGCAGAATTGGGAAGCGTTGACACCTACAGAGCGCAGACAATTCCTTGTGCGATTTGTAAAAAGTATTTATGTAGTCAATGAAATACCAGAGGGAAAAAGAATTGGCACGGTTAGGATTATTGATGTAGAGTTTCATGGCGAATAAAAGCAAGCCCTCATGCTCTTGATCGAGCATGGGGGTTTGCTGTGTTTTGGCAGGTGTTAAGGTTGCATTCCCCGCAAATAGGGATAGCCATTGTTTACGTTGGGGGCAATTGCCCAAACGTTGGTGAAGTCGAAGCCAACGAAAGAAGACTGTTGCTTCATTTGGACATCCGATAGGGCTAACATGTTCGAAGCACTTCCTCCCACATTATTCCCGATTCCATTAATTGTGTTGTAATCTGAATAGTAACAATTGCTTATAGATGAATTGTTATTATTACCGACAATACCACCAGTATATGCATTGCCATTGGAAGAATTAGCGCTAATATTGCCTATTTGATAGCAATTATTTATGGAAGAAGATGATATCGATCCAGAAATTCCTCCTGCATATGCATTGAAGTTAATTGCATAGGAAGTAATATTTCCTATAAAATAGCAGTTTGTTATAGAGGAAGATGTTACATGTCCAGCAATTCCTCCTGCATATACTGGATAGAAGTATCCATAGACTGTTGCATTAACTATTCCAAGATTTTTAACTTCTCCTTTATTTATAATGCCAAATAGCCCAGCTCTACTTGCTCTATCAACTGTCATATTCCATACGATAAATCCATTTCCATTAAATATACCTGAAAATGGTTCTGAACTTATTTGTCCAATAGGTCCCCAATTTCCCCAATGAAATAAATCAATGTCATTCAATAAAATAAAATTGGCATTAGGTACATATCTTATATCATTGAGTTGTTGAGGCGTAGCAATCTGATACGGATTTACAACTGTACCATTACCCCCTGCAAATTTTATTTCCTTCCCAAGCTTAACCTCAGCTAATATCATCATGGTATCGCTACCAACAGCCACATTGCTTTTCGTCTGCCCAGCATACCCGCTTTTTGTGTACCTCAAGTCATAGGTGGCATTTTGCGGAACAGAGAGGGTATATTGTCCGCTTGCGTTGGTTGTAGCAGAAGCCACAACCTGTGTTGTTCCTGCCTTAATGGCTTCGACCAGTACGCCAGAAAGGGCGGCGTTCGTGCCTTGTTCCTTGACGTAACCAGTTAAATTGACCGTACCCCCTTCAATTGGTTGCATTAATATGGGCAACAGCAGGAGCGCAGAATACAAGGCTGATAAATTCGTTTATCTTGTTGGCTATGGCAGGGAGATGAAAGAAGCCCTGTACATGCTCCAGAAAATGACCCTGACAGACCAGTTAAAGGTAGTCGAGCGGATGCAAGCGAGCCACCCAAGAGTGAGCAGTCGTATTATGAAGATAGAGCAGCTGCTGGCGAAGGAGTAGCACAAGCAATAAACCATAGGAACCCATAAGCCCTTAGCAAACAAGTTGCAGGCTAAATAAAAATATACCTGGCGTAGCTCCAAAGGCTTAGCTAGGTATATTTTTATGTGACTGCGTATAATGGCGGAAGGGATATGGGGAAATAATTTTGAAAAAGCACTTGTAATTTTTGCGGAATTTGCTTATAATAGGGGCATGGGAGGTGTTCACATGCAAGTGCAAACAGCAAAAAACATAATAGACGAATACGCAGCGGGTTTAGCAGAGATATTAGGAGATAGTTTAAAGCAAGTCATCTTATATGGTTCCTATGCCAGAGGAGACCAAGATACAGATGACGAATTCAGCGATGTGGATATTATGGTGCTTGTTGATTTAGATGAAGAAGAAATTAAAGACATAGAGCAAGAAGTATTTGATTACTCCTATGAATTCGATTTAAAGTATGACATGGTCTTTTCACCTGTAATAGAAAACGCCGAGACTTTTCAAAAAAGATTGGGCTTCATTCCGTTCTATAAGAATGTTCGTGCTGAGGGGGTTGTGTTGAATGGATAACAACGAGATAAGAGATTTATCGAATTACAGGATAGAACAAGCAAAAGAAAATTTGGAAGAAGCAATTTTATTATTCGACAATGGAAAATTCAAAGGCGCAAGCAGTAGGGCTTATTATTCCATATTGCATGCAATAAGGGCTATACTGGCACTAGAACAAAAGGACTTCAAAAAACATTCGAGCGTTATCGGTTATTTTAATAAGGCATATATCAATGCGGAAGTATTTCCTAAAGAGCTGGGCAAGAGTATTAACTCAGCAAGGTTGTATCGAGAGAAAAGCGACTATGTAGATTTTTATATCGTAAGCAGGAAGGATGCGTTCAAGCAGGTGGAAACAGCAAAACTAATGATTGAGTATGCGGAAATATTTGTAAGAGAAAATTAAGTTTCCTTTCTTTGTCTGCCAAAGGATAACATAGAAAAATTGGCTTATCAAGGGTAAATCCAAGAAAAATTTTTTGCTTTAAAATTCGGAGCAAAAATTTTTTATTGGACGCTTTGCGCCCTTGACAAGCCAATTTTCCTATGTTCGGCTGTAATCAGTCAATGAAAGGTTTTTTATACCGCAGTCCTTTGCGGTGGGAAGGAGGCCAACGGCAAGCCGAAAGTTTTGCTTGCATTCAAGAGGGACATGTTGTATAATGAAACCCAACAGAATAGGGAGTTTTAGGCCTTGTATGTTTTTTTGACATTCAGGTGTATCCGTAACACCGCTTGCCAGTTTTGCCAGGGTATTCCCCGTGCATGGCGCGATGGCGAAGACATCCAGCCGGTTCTTCGGCCCCAGGGGCTCCGCATCCGGGATGGTTTTAATCACGGGATGCGGGCTTAATTTTTTCAGCCGCGCTTCCAGCTCCTCCGGGGTGCAAAAGCGGTTGGGCAGCTGCTGTGCGTGGTAGGAGAGCACAAAGGTATATATAGGCCTTTTATGATCGACCAACCCACCCGCAATTTTACCCAAGGCACCTTCAATACAGGTAAATGTGCAGAAGGAGCCGGTGAGCCCTATGCCGACGCGCACTTGTTCCAACCCCATGGGCTTCCCTCCTGTTCCTCCAAGATGATGCGGGTGATTTGGGCCACGGCCTCGCCGGCGCTGCGCGGCGAATAGTCGCCGGGAAGCCCCGGGCAGAGCTTTGCCGTAATGCCGAGCTCCTTTGCCGCCTCGAATTCCACGCCGCCGGGCCCGGAGGCAATATCAATGACTACGGCATCGGGCGGCAGCGATTGCAGTAATTTTTCATCCAGCACCATGGCCGGGATCGTGTTGAACACATAATAAAACCGTCCCATGTGATAGGGCAGCAGCAGGAAATCCAGCACCTCGCAGCCGTTTGCTATGGCCTCGCACGCGGATTCCCAGCGCCGTGCGGCTACGGTGACATGGGCCCCAAGGCCGCATAGCTTCTGTGCGAGCACCTTACCGCAGCGGCCATACCCCAGCACCAGAGCTTCATTCAAATGCAGGTTGACGCCGCTTGCGGCGATGGCCTCGGCGATGGCGCCTTCCGCCGAGGGGATGGCGTTGAGCAGCGTGAAATCCTCCCGGTCCAGCAGGTCGTGGCAGGGGATATCCCGTTCGGCGCAGCCGTCTCTTAGCTCGCGCGGCAGGTTGATGCCGACAACCCTCTGCTCCGGCTCCAGTTCCTCCAGCAGCAGGGAGATATCCAGCCCCTGACACGACACCGGGCAGATCACCAGTTTCGCGACTTCCACAGCTTGGGGAAGGTTTTTGCATGGCTCCACGTTCACAAGTTCCCGCTCCTGGGGGACCTCAAAGAGCCGCACGTCAAAGCCCGCGGCCAAAAGCGCCCGCGCGGCGTAGGCCTGCCGGGCGTCGCCGCCCAGTACGGCGGCAATCGGCTTTGCGTCTATCGTGTCCACGGGGCCCGGCGCATCCAAAATCTCAGTGTCCATATGTATCCATCCTTTCGCGCATAGGTATCATACTACATTTCATTGTATTCGGCGGATCGAAAATGAGTGCAACACCGCACGCCCGGAAATGTTTGCTTGCCAGGATGTGTTATAATAATTTTACCACGTGGAAGGGGCGCGCCATGCAGGATACACTGGAGTTTATTGAGAAAAATTTAAGAGCCGAGATCGCGCCGGAGGAGCTGGCCGCCCGGGCGGGTTACTCTTCCTGGCATTTTTACCGGCTGTTCGCGGGTTTTACGGGGCTTTCCGTGGGAGGGTACATCCTCAAGCGGCGGCTGGACCGCGCCCTGGAGGAAATCTCCCGAGGCAGCCGTGGCGTCGACGCGGCCCTGGCCTACGGCTTCGACACCTACGCCGGGTTTTACAAGGCTTTCGTACGCGCGTATGGCTGTTCGCCCAAAAAATATTTGGCCCTGTACGGGCCGCACCAATCAAACCAACTGGAGGAAACGATGATGAAACAATACACAAAAAAAGAACTGCGGAGCATCCTCGCAAACTGGGATATCCCACGTGATTTACCCATTGAAGATGTGATGATCATGGACGGCACGAAAACGGCGCCTGATATCTGGATCGTCGGTGATTATATTCTGCGCACCGGCCCGCGCGATCAATTGATCAACCGGCTGCGTATCCCGAAGGCCCTGGCGAAACAGGGGATCCAGTCGGTTGTGCCGGAGTTGACGAAAACAGGCGCTGAAATTTTAGATAGCAGGCAAGCCTTTTCCCTCACAAAAAAAATCCCGGGAGCGTCTCTTTCCAAGGCCGAACGCTTTGGCGAACAACGCGGCGCGTATGGCGAACAATACGGCAAAAGCATCGCGCGGCTGCACAAGGCCCTGGCCGCCATGGAAGGCGACATCCTGCCCGACGAAACCAACCTGTTCCGGCAAGTCAGCGAGTGGGCGCTGCCCGATGCGCGTAAAAAAAATGTGCAATGGAAGATGGGCCTGTCCGAAAGCTTCTTCGAAAATTGGCTTAGCGAATTTGGCGCGCTGTATGACGAGCTGCCAAAGCAGCTCATTCACCGCGATCCGAATCCAGGCAATATTTTGTTCGATGGCGACAAGGTTAGCGGTTTTGTGGACTTCGACCTGAGTGAACGCAATGTGCGCTTATGGGATCCCTGCTACTGCGCCACGGGATTGCTGAGCGAATGGCGCGGCGTGGAGGATATCCAGGCGAAGTGGCCCGCCGTCTTGGAGGGTATTTTGCGCGGCTACGACAGCGTGAACCCCCTCACGCCGGAAGAAAAGCGGGCGGTCTATCACGTGATTTGCGCCATTCAGATGATATGCGTGGCGTGTTTTGAGGGGGAACTTGCCAAAACAAACCGCGACATGCTGCAATATATCGTGGGAAAGGAAAACTTCATCCGGAATATTTTTGCATAAAAAAAGCGAACCTCTTGCATTCATCTCTGGAATGTGTTACACTGATTCCAGAATGACGCGGGAGGTTTTTTTATGGAAGCGATACCAATTCCAAGGGCGGCGACGCCCGGTTCCGTAGGGGTTTCAAAAAAAGCGCTGGCAGCGCTCATGCGGGAGGTCATAGAAAGCGGGCACGACCTGCATTCCATTATGGTGGTGCGGCACGGCCAGGTGGCGTTTGAGGATTACCGCGCGCCTTACGGCCCGGCTTTTTCGCACATGCTTTACTCCGTAAGCAAGGCCATTACGTCCATTGCCGTGGGCTACGCGGTGGATGAAGGAAAATTCAGCCTCGAAGATAAAGTAGCGGACCTGCTGCCGGAGCTGCGGGATTACGACGCCCACGAAAATCTCGATAAGCTCACGGTGCGCCATCTGATCACCATGAGCGCGGGCAAGAAAATCAGTTTCATGGTGGACCGCACGAAAAAGCAGTGGGTCAAGGACTACGGCATGGGCGTTTGGGACTACGCGCCGGGCGAGGGCTTCAGCTATGTCAACGAAAACATATACCTGCTGTGCGCGATCATCCACCGCGTCGCCGGCGCATGCGTCACGGACTTCCTCATGCCGCGCTTGTTCGAGCCCCTGGGCATCCAGCGCCCCTTTTGGGAAAACGACGGCTGCGGCGTGGAGACCGGCGGTTGGGGGCTCTTCCTACGGCTGGAGGACCTCACGAAGATTGCCATGTGCTACCTGGACGAAGGCAAATTCCAGGGCCGGCAGGTGATCCCCGCGCATTGGGTGCGGGAATCCAGTAAAAAGCAGGTAGATTCCAACCCCGGGAGCGATGGCCACGGCAGCCACGGCTACGGCTATTGCTTTTGGCGCAATGCCATACCGGGGAGCTTCCGCATGGACGGCATGTTCGGGCAGTTCGCGCTGATTTTCCCGGCATACGACGCCTGCGTGGTCACCAACGGCGGCCAGCTGAATATGGACGCACTGCAAGATACGCTGCTCAAACACATCCCCGCGCTGTTCGGGGAAAGTGATGATGATCTGGAAGATGTCGTGATTCCCGCGCTTCCGGCGTATCCGATTCTTGAAGCGGCACCCCGCAACGCCGCCCTGGAAAAGAAGTTGAACACGCGGTGCATCCGGTTCCCGAGCGTGGTACAGCGGATCGCCAGGGCCGTCGGCTTCCCGCCGGGCATGATGCCCCTGATGATTTTCTTTATGTCGGCGGACAAGGCCGGCGGTATCGACCGCGTGCACTTT
>Ga0123356_10003840_pt1 | contig 15649 bp, 14 predicted proteins | sample TergutEmb28metaG_2_FD_92546 | JGI IMG/M metagenome (GOLD analysis project Ga0123356, IMG submission 92546) | Embiratermes neotenicus P3 segment gut microbial communities from Petit-Saut dam, French Guiana - Emb289 P3 | ecosystem: Host-associated > Arthropoda: Insects > Digestive system > Gut ... | reverse complement strand
TTTCTTCAGTAAAAGAGCGCAAAGGAAAAAAGAAATTGAGCAAAAAAGAAGGGAAGAATTTGAATCATTAAGACAAAAGCAAATAGAAAACGAAGCTTTTATATTAAGCGTTAAAAGCGGGCTGAACGATATACAAAAAATATTCAGGGAACTGGAAGAAACAGAAAAAAGAAGCTCTGAGGTATACCTGGAACTGGAAGATAAATCGACACAAATAGAGTTACTAAGCGAAAAATCTTTTAAGTTTATTTTTAAAATAATTAATGACTGGAATATAAGAAAATTAACAAATCAGTGCAAAAAACAAAAACAACAATTGGAAAACTTTAATAGCTTAATAAATGATAAAAAAGAAGAAATACGATCCTCGTTAAATGAATTATTAAATTCTGTTAATTAAGTTTGTTCCTGAAAGACAGAACCTTTAGTTTGAAAATTTCAATGCAGCCCCTAGCCCGTCACTTTTTATTTGCCAATATGATCAACAGGGCGATATCTCCCTGACGAACACCGGGGATTCGCGCTGCCTGCCCTACATTAAGCGGTTTAACAGAAATGAGTTTTTCCTTAGCTTCAGTTGAAAGACCCAGGATAGAAGTATAGTCCAAATTTGGATCAAGCTTGATAGCATCCATCTTTGCGGCTTTTGCGGCAAAGCGTTTTTCTTTTTCTATATAACCTGCGTACTTTTGGTCAAGCAATGCCCGCTCAACCAATTCAGCCGGATATGCAACGAGCTCGTCGTTTGACTTACGCTGGGCGAGCAATTCATTAATCTCATCCAACGTTTTTGTCTTTTTAAGAAAACGTTCCCAGCGATCATCATCGATAAGTCCGGCATCACGTCCTTTGGGTGTAAGCCTTGTATCTGCGGTATCGTGGCGAAGCATCAGGCGGTGTTCGGCGCGGCTTGTAAACATACGATACGGCTCTTTTGTTCCAAGAGTGGTAAGGTCATCGACAAGTACGCCGATGTAGGCTTCAGCTCGTCCTAACACGAGCGGCGGCTTTCCCTGCATTTTCATCACAGCATTTATGCCTGCAATCAAACCCTGGGCAGCAGCTTCTTCATAACCTGAACTGCCGTTGGTCTGTCCTGCCGAAAAAAAGCCGGACAGGCGCTTGGACTCCAGCGAAGGATAAAGATCCAATGGATCGATGTAATCGTAATCCACTGCATAGCCGGGGCGGACAATGTGCGCTTCTTCAAGACCGGGAATGCTGTGAATAAAATCGTATTGCACATCTTCGGGCAGGGAACTTGAAGCGCCGTTAATGTACATTTCATTGGTTGATAATCCTTCCGGTTCGATAAAAACATGATGTCTATCGCGCTGCGGAAAACGTACAACTTTGTCTTCGATAGACGGACAGTAACGCGCGCCCGTACCGGATATTTTCCCGCCGTACAACGGAGAGCGGTGAATATTCGCCCTGATGATTTCATGCGTTTTTTCTGTAGTAAAAGTTACCCAGCAAGGCAGGGATTGTCTTTCAATTACAGTATCGCTTCCAAATGAAAAGGGGCGCATTTCTTCGCCGTTCTGTTTATCCATTACCGAAAAATCAATTGAATAATCTGCAATCCGCGCCGGAGTTCCCGTTTTTAATCTTCCTATGGGAAACCCAAGGCGGCGCAATGACGAACCAAGTCCAAGAGCCGCTTCTTCGCCAAGCCGTCCTTGCGGCGCATCATATTCGCCGATAAAAATTTTTCCTTCCATGAAAGTTCCGGCGGCGAGAATTACCGTGCGTGAAGTTATGTGATGACCGCGCTGCGTTATTACTCCTACAACTGAAGGGTGACTGTCACCTTTTTGAATTAAATCGATGACCGTATCCATAATAATTTTTAAATTTTTCTGTTGTTCAAGAACGGAACGCGCCGCAACTTGATATTCATGTTTGTCAGCCTGAGCCCTGGGAGCCTGTACGGCAGGTCCCCGCGAACGGTTAAGCACTCTGTATTGGATCATTGTCGCGTCAATCAGCTTTGCCATTTCTCCGCCAAGAGCGTCAACTTCCCGGACAATGTTGCCCTTGGAAAGTCCGCCAATCGCGGGGTTGCATGACAAAACGCCGATACAATCCGGGTTCTGAGTAATAAGAAGTGTAGAAAAACCAAGACGGCTTACGGCGAGGGACGCTTCAATGCCGGCGTGACCGCCGCCTATGATAATACAATCAAAATCCATACTATGTTATACTTTAGAACAATTATGCATCTAAAGGAAGCCAAAGGAATCCTGAGCGCTCATAACGGCATGAACATCAGCCGCGGATGTACGCATGGCTGCATCTATTGCGATTCACGAAGCAAGTGTTATCAAATTGAGCACGATTTTGAAGATGTACAGATAAAATCCAATGCCCCGGTTTTGCTCGAAGACAAACTTAAACGTAAACGAAAAAAGTGCATAGTCGGCACCGGCTCAATGAGCGACCCATATATTTCTATACCAGAAAACCTTGTCAACATCCGCGCCTGCCTTGAAATCATCGATAAATACAGCCACGGTATTTCGATAATAACAAAGTCGGATTTAATTCTGCGGGATTTGGATCTGCTTATCAGTATAAATAAAAAAGCAAAATGTATTGTTCAAATCACCCTGACCACTTATGATGAAGAACTTTGCCGTTTACTTGAACCAAATGTTTGCACAACAAAGCGGCGTTTCGAAGTTCTAAAAACCATGCGGGACAATGGCATTCAAACAATAGTATGGCTTTGTCCCTTTCTTCCTTTTATTAATGATACCGAAGAAAACCTGCTTGGGCTTTTGGATTATTGCATTGAGGCAAAAGTTTACGGCATTCTGTTCTGGGGAACCGGCATGACACTGCGTGATGGCAGCCGCGATTACTTTTACTCAAAACTTGACGAACATTTTCCCGGCCTGAAAAATACCTATCAAAAAAAATACGGCAATAGTTATACGATATCAAGCGATAATAACAAAACGCTATGGAACCTGTTTCACACAATTTGTAAAAAAAACAATATTGTTACCGGCAATGACGCATTGTTTGAATATATGAGTACACTCGACGTGAACGCCCTGGAAAAAAAGAATACGGCACAGATAGACTTGTTTTAGTTCTATACTCTTAATAGTATTTCTTCTTTTACTTTAATTTTTTTATTTTTTGGAAATGTTCTTATTTCCAATCCCATATCTAAACTACTTAGATAATTAACCAATGTTGATATTTTGATATCTTTTCGCTTTTCAAGCCTTGAGACAGACGTTTGGCTAAAGTTTCTTATTTCATTTTGCTTCAAGCCGCGTTTTTCCCTTAACTGCCCAAGTTTTATAGCAAATATTTCCTGTTCAGCTTTTATTCGAGAACGCTCTACAGACTCTGGTGACATCATTGATTCCATTGCTTCTATCGCATTTCTTAGTTTTTTCGCCATCTTTTACTCTCCTCTTGCCAGATATAATCTTTATATAGTTCTATTAATTCCATTGCCTCTTTTAATAAATTTTTATAAAATTATTTTTGATCTTTTCCTCTCTTATCGCCGCCAGTTAATAAAATACCATTACGTTTTTTATCAAAAAAATATGCCACTCTAAAAACATGTTCATCTGTTTTTATTCTCAACTCTTTGAGGTTTTTTATTTTTGAGCCTTTTAAAGTGTCTGCATGAGGTCTTGATAAGTTTGGACCAAATTCCTCAAGTAAATGTACCTTGAAATTTATTTCTTCCTTGTCACATTCCGACAAATTCGAAAACCATGTCAAATATTCTTCTGTTGTTAATACATTCCACATATTCTCATCATATGCATTGTAATACATATTGTCAAGTGTTTTCTCATAAAATATTATTTGTGGCGTCTAACACAATTTGTAAAAAAAATAATATTGTTACCGGCAATGATGAACTGTTTAAATATATGAGCGCTCTCGACGTGAACGTCCTTGAAAAAAAGAATACGGCGCAGATTGAATTGTTTTAGGTATAGATAAGCCTGCTCCAAAACGCTCATAAAGAACAGGGGCGGTGAAAGTACCCCTGTTCTTTTCTTACTTTATGTTTTTTTCAACTATGCAGCATTTGCGTATACTTTGGTTTTTTTAAGCCAATAAATACTACAATAAAAGTCACAACCATCGCCAATAGGAAACCAGTATTAGCCAAACCTATTTTTATAATAAATGTAAAGATTATCCCCAGAACTATTGTTCCATAAAAACAGATAGCAAAACAAAGTTTAAATATATCTGAAATAGTATTAATAGGTATATCTTTTATAACGTAGTAAGACTGAGGACATTTTTTTGTGCCCGATAAGGAAAATGCTACAGCATTTTACGGGCACAAAAAACATGGTGGAAGAAAATTACACAAAGGGCGTAGCCCAACTGGGATTTTATGGAACCCGAGCCGCCGAACAGGCTCTTTAAATTGTTGCGTTAGTAACTCCCTTGCATTAATCGTGTATTATGTGCAGCTGTGGCATTCTTATTAATTTATATTAATTTTTTAATTTACCTTTCATCGGCAAAGATATATGAACCAAATTTTGAAATAATTGTATTAAGAATATTGATATCAAGATTATTATGAAGATTTGTTATACCCCCAAATGCCAATGTACCAATCTGTTCTAAATCTCTAGGATAATTAAATTGCTTAAGCTCAAAACAATCCCAAAAAGCGTATTCACCAATATGAGTGAGAGAATCTGGGAATTGCACATCTGTTAAGTTTCTGCAATTGGAAAATGCTCCATCTCCAATAATAATCAAAGTATCAGGAAAAACAATATTTTTAAGATTAATACAATGATAAAAAGCATTGGTTGCAATAATAATTATACCAGAAGAAATAGTAACTGATACAATATCTCTATCACCAGCAAAAGAATATGGTCCAATACTATGTACTTGAATACCATTTATCATTGATGGTATTACTACATGATCAGCTGTACCCTTGTAACCAGTAATCTGTATTCTTTGTGCTGAACCAGAACCAACTACAACATAATTAAAATCATTTTCTGTCTGTCCAAAAACAAAAAACGATATAAAAAACAAACAAATCAAAAAACTGTTTTTTTTCATACATTTCCACCTTGTATCCCATATTATCAAGCATTAAGACAGAAAAAACCCCTTTCCCAAGGGATTTTAAAACTATAAAGAGTTATCACTTCTGGGTAAGACTTCCCCAGCTGGAACAGTCCTACCCTGTTGTTGTAGTTCCCAGACTGTAGTCTCGTTATTTCTTCGTATAAAATAAAGTCCTTCAAGCATACCAACGTTTATATATGTATTATTAAAAAGATAATCAGTTCCAAAAACATCATCTTCCAGTAAAACATTTGCCCCAATCCTAATTTGAGTCAAATTGTTATTGCTGAATGCTGCGCTTTTTATTTCTCTAACGCTATCTGGAATAAAAACGCCTTCAAAACGGTTGCCGGAAAATGCTAGTTCTCCAATAGAAATAACGCTGTTTGGGATAAAATTTCTATCACTAAGTCTATTTTCTGCAAAAACCCCACTTTCAATTATGGTAATACTATTTGGAATATTAATAACGGTCAGATGATTATTCCTAAACGCGTTTTGACCAATAAAATTGACGCTGACTGGGATTTCAATTCTAGCTAGTTGGTTATTTCTAAATGCGTCTTGACCAATAGAGGTAACACTATCTCTGATGATAAAACTAGTCAATCGATTATCCATAAATGCAGCATTTCCGATGTAGATTACACTGCTTGGAATAGCAACTGCGGTTAGTTGTTTTTCCTTAAATGCAGAATCCCCTATGGCAGTAACTGGCATTCTGTCAATTGCTTCTGGTATCATAATATTTCTATTAGTCCCAACGTAATCAGTAATAATAACGCCACCTTGATTATCTGACTGCCATCTAAAATCAGATTGTCGTTGTCCAAAAAGACTTGAACAAACACTTATTGCAACTATAAAAAACAACATTTTTTTCAACATATCGTCCTCCTCTTTTTAAGAAAAAATCAAACAAATATCCCCATAGTAATATTATACCATAAAACTATTTTGTCAACTTGTATTATATAAGGAAAAAACTCAAAAATAGGAAAATCATTAAAATAGACCTAATATTAGTGCTAATTGAAAAAATGTAACAAAAATTGCCATTTATTAGGCATTTCCAACATTTTTTTTACAATTTGGAAAAACCGATAAAAAAGGGAATTTCTCTTTTTTCCCACCATAAATCCCTAAAGCCCCATATTTTCATTATGCTTAATAATAATTTCAAGTTTTTTTTAATTGCACATAACGTTCTAGGTTAGCGACGGTTTTGCAGCCCGAATAAGCGAAACCGAAGGTTTTGCAGGGCTACAAAACTATGGTTTGAGTGAGGCGTGGGAGCGAGCGAAGCGACCGATCTAGCCGAACGGAAACCTTAAGCCGCCGAACGGCGGCTGAGCGTTAACCGTTTGTTAGGCGCTGTTTTTCTTCCATTCTTTATTTATTATTTTTAAACAACAATTTATTTTGCTGAACATATCTCAATAATCAACATCAATTCCCATTTCATTCATTAATATTATAATAGTATTTATAAACTTTGCACGATATTCATAAAAATCTGCAGCATAATTGAGAAATTCTACTTGGTATTGTAAGTTTTCAAGATTCATCTCAATCGAGTTAGCAGTTTTAAAATCTGCGAGCACTGCCTCATAATCTGTATTCATAGCTATAAAATCTACAAGAGCTGCTTCAAAATAGTAAATGCTTTGATTTAATATACCAAGATCAAAATTTTCTATACCAAGAGTAAAATATATTATACCTCTATTAAAATATAAAATAAATCGAGTACCATATAGTATACCGCGAATGAAATATGCTTCTGAATCTTTGGAATTTGACATTATAAATTGATCATAATCAGAAATATCCCAAGTAATATCAGCTATTTCCAAACCAAAGTTTGCTATATTCTGTTCATTTTCATTAGAAAATAATTCTTCAGTTAAATAAGCAAAAATCTGTACTGTTGCATTTCCTGCATCGTTCGGATTTCTTATATTTCCAGTCCCATGATTGATATTGATATTGATTAGCTCATTCTTTATATAATCTACCTTTGTGCCAAACCTAATAGTGCTTATTTCTATTGTATCACTAAGTCTTGATGTATGTATTCCTATCACTTCAAAATTATTATTTAAAATAGGTCCACCGCTATTTCCAGAGTTGGTTATAGCAGTGTGCCTAAAACTAGCTGAGCCGCTACTTAAAGCTGAGATATTACCATTAACAACACTAATTTCAGAACCTAAAATACTAGGTAACGGATAACCCCAAACTGACAATAAATCTCCAATAACAACCGTATCAAAATGACCAAGTTTAAAATGAAAATTATTTTGATAATTTATTTTCAATATTGCAATATCAGTTACATTATTTATTATCAATATGTCTGCAGGATGCTCATGATTATCGATTCTAACCGTAACATTGATTGCATCTCTAATGACATGGGCACAAGTTACAATTACCCCATCGTTAGTTATAAAAAAACCAGTTCCAGCAGAATCGGCTACCTGCCCATTAAGACCAATTACCAAAATGAAAATATGACAAACACAAAAAAATAATAATTTAATCTTTATATTCCCATATTTTTTCAATATCTGTACCATTGAATATATTACCTTCCACTATTAAAATCTCCTAAATTTATTTTAATACATAAAATGGTATTTTGTCAATTAACGGCAACTCAGCAATTTATCAGATAATTTTTAATATTTTTTATATACCTGCAAAACTTGCACATAAGGCATCATACCCGATAGCAATATAAATACGCTCTCTCTGCCCCTTTGGTTTTCCTGTCCGATGTTTCCAGATAAGCCTGTTCTAAAACTTCAGATCATTCAGAAATGTATGCCCAATATATGCTTTTATTTGAAAATCTATAAATTTTTCATTTTCGAGCAAGCGTCACGCATCTGTGTGCCATATATAGTTATGGAAACTAACAGAAAATTTAAGAACAATTTTTACAACCTTGTTCGACGACCCCGACCTGCTGAGGGAGTTGTATTGCGCTCTGGAAGGAGTCACGCTTCCCGATGACGTACCTCTATTAGAATTGGAAGTGAAGGTTCTTAACATTAATGAGGGAAGAAACGAAGAAGTCGTAAGGCGCTGTAAGAAGCTATCAGAATACAGCATATTTATCGCAAAGATTCATGCTTTTTGGAAAGAGCTGGGCAGCCTGGAAGAAGGAGTAAAAAAAGCTATTAAATATTGTTCAAAACATGGTATACTAAAACAGTTTCTTGAGATGTATGGTGCCCAAAAATGCACGGCAAAGCCGTGTGGATGATGAACTTATCATGGCGTGGCGCTAAGTGAAGGTCAATGAGATGAAAAGTGCGTGAGGGCTTTAGCCCGAACAGCGCGCCCGGCAGGGAGGTATTGAACATGATATTAACCGAATGGAATACAGAGGACGCAATTGCTTTTGCCCATGCGATTATGAGAGTTTTGGAACAGCTCATTTCCCCACACAAAATCGGCTGAACATTTCTTCTAAAATATCTGCCGTAGAAACTTCCCCGGTAATTTCACCAAGAGCATTAACAGCTTCCCTTATAAGCGGCACGATTAAATCAAGCGGCTCTTCGCGTTCGGTCAGCGCAAGCGCTTCTTCCAGCAAGTTACACGTTGTATCGACAAGAGATTTCTGCCGCTGTGTGCCAATCGCAATAGGCAATTCTGAATCGCCGGTAATTTTTTCCAGAATTGCCGAAGCAATCGCCGCAGTCAGCTCTGTAAATCCTTCGCCTGTTTTTGCGCTAATGCAAATGGGAATTAAATCCGCTATTGAAAACGGCGTTGGCGCAAGTGCGATGTCACATTTATTCCAGACAATCAGGTGCCGGGAAGCATCAGGATGTTTGGCACTAACATCTCCACTTTCGCAAAGAGCATTTTGGTGCCAAGCATCAAGATGTTTGGCACTAACATCTCCACTTTCGCAAAGAGCACTTTGGTGCCAAGCATCAAGATGTTTGGCACCGAAATATTTCTGGTCTTCTGCAGTAACTCCGTATTCACCATCAATTAAATAAAGAACCAAATCCGCTTCCTGTAAAAGTTTGCGGCTGCGTTCTACTCCGATTTTTTCTACAGAGTCGGCAGATTCGCGCAGTCCTGCCGTATCGATCAGGCGGACAGGAATTCCTTCGATAGAAACCCAGGCTTCGATCCAGTCACGGGTTGTACCCGGTGTTTCGGTAACAATGGAGCGGTCTTCTTTTAGAAGCATATTAAAAAGGCTGGACTTGCCTGCGTTTGGACGGCCTGCAATTACGAGAGTAATTCCTTCCTGATAGATTCGCTCAAGCTGCCAGGAAATAGCGAGTTTTTTTAACCTTTCAAGCGCCTGATGCGCAATGTCCTGATTGGGAAGTCTGCCTGCAATTTCTTCCGCATCAGCGCTGATCTCATCTTCCGAATAATCAAGGTAGATTTCTGCGCCGGCAAGAATACGGACAAGCAAATCTTTTATATCGTTGATTTCTTTTTCCAAAGAACCGCAAAGACGTGATACAGCATGGCGGCGGCCTATATCAGTTTTGGCAGAAACAAGCTCCATGACCGATTCGCTTCTTGTAAGATCAATCTTGCCGTTCATAAAAGCGCGGAAAGTAAATTCGCCGGGTAATGCATCACGGAAACCGGCAGTTTTTAAAATGGACATTACGGCAAGAGAAGCGGAATAGCCGCCGTGGCAGCAGATGTCAAGGCTGTCTTCGCCGGTATAACTCTTTGGAGCGCGAAAAACAGAAACCAGCACTTCATCAATCTTTTCGTCAACCGCAGCAATCCAGCCGTGAATAACAGTATTGCCGGGAGTGTCTTTTATTTTTGCCGGCGCAAAAACTGAAGAGATCAATTCGATGGAACCTTTTCCTGAGCAGCGAATTAAAGAGAGAGCGCTGTTCCCCGCAGTGGTCGCAACTGCAGCGATGGGGCTCTCATCTCCGTAGGCGGTTTTGGAACTGCTCATTGTTTTTGCTCACCTGTACCGGCAAGGCGTATTTTTACAAAGACCCACGGCGCTGCGGCAGAAATCCAAAGACTTATAAATACATAACAAATAAAAATTATAAGTTCTATATTTTGACTTTCAGAAAATATTTCAAATATTTTTCCGACACCAAATAAAAGAAATACAAAAACAGCCAATCCTAAAATAAAACGGGCAGATAACGTAAGGAATTTTACCAGGCTTTTTCTTTGCAGATAATCAAAACTTTTAAAACCAACATAGCGTTTATTCAAACAATAACCAACACATAATCCAAGAAATATTCCGGCATTAATTATAAAACTCAAACTTGGCCTATATAAAATCATAAAAAATGAAACAATAGCTGCAGCAATCATATATGCCCTAAATCCGCCCTTGGAAAGAAGCGATATAATTTTATTACACAGTAAAAAATAACCAAAAAAAACTACCGCAAAAATAATCCAGCTAAAATTAATATTCAAGGGTAAATATTCATATAAATGCCGGTATATTGATATTATCCAATTAGAAAATAAAACAATTAAACCAAGCTGCAACCCTGCTTTTTCATTAAAACACCAGTAAACAAATATAGAAAATATAAAAACAGCATATAAAATTCTAGTTTCCATTTTAAAAACCCATAAAAAAATTCTGCCGCAGATTATTAACAGCAGCAGCTTGAGCGGCGGCAATCTCATGAAAATTGCGCTGCCGGCGGCGCATTACAGGAGGAGGAGTTTCGACCATTGAATCGTCCATCATTTTTGTGATTATAGCCTGCAATTCCATTCTATCTATACTGATTAAAATAAAAAATAAATATATTTCTTCGTCATTTTCATCTTTTATTTTAATCCAATATGTATCTTCAAATACACCCGGATATTCAGCGCTGCTTGCGTTTTTTATCATGTTTTCAAAAAATAATCCATATTCATCATCAGGATAAAGAGAAGCCTGTAAAATCATCCTTCTTTCTATTCTTGCCGTTACCAATAGCGGCACATCATGCGTGACAGAAAAAAAATCAAGCCATAAACTCAAGACGGTAAAATTATTCCCTCTATTGCTCCCGATAAAAACATATTTATCACCGTAAGCATTCAGCCTTTCTACCGCTCTATTTCCCCCGGAAATATAAGAACGCAGCCAGGCCGGAATAGATTCTGCTCCGGTTCCGTCTTTTGAAGAAATTATATCGTTAAATTCAATTCCAACGTTTTCTTCAAATTCAAAAAAACTGTCATCGGGAACAGGAACGAATATGGTATTTCTTTGACTGCGGCAACCAATAAAAAATATTATAATTAATAAAAAAATTACACTAAAATATTTACTTTGAAACATTTTGGACATACATACCTAAAGCAAATTTATCACAAAAAAGCCATAAAAGCAACTATTCTATATTTTGACTTAATGTTAAAATAAAAAAATGCGAATCAAGGCAATTATCCATATTGATCGTTTTTTGGAAAACATTTATTCCTTAAAAACTCGAATCGGACATAACAGACATATTTGTGTGACTGTAAAAGCAGATGCTTACGGACATGGCGCGCCGGAAATTGCCAAGGCCTGCCAGCAAGCCGGTGTTTTTTGCCTTGGCGTGGCTGCTGTTGACGAAGGAATAGAACTTAGAAAAAACGGAATAAATGCGCCCATCATGTTGTTTTCTCAGGGTCAGCCTGAAGAAATTCCGGAAATAATTCAGGCAGATCTTATCCCGTTTATCTCGGACACAGAGTTTGCCTGCGCTCTTAACGAACGCGCCAAAACAGAAAAAGTTAAACTTCCTGTCCACATGAAAATTGACACCGGTATGGGCAGAATGGGCTGTCCTGCAGAAGAAGCACTTGCTCTTTCCCGCCATATTACTGAATGTACCGCTTTGAAATTAGCGGGAACAGCCACTCATTTTGCTTCCGCAGATTCAGCCGATAAACAGGACATTGATTACACTGCACTGCAGTTGTCCCGTTTTATGGAAGCCATAAACACAATCAAAGATGCCGGTATCGATCCCGGAATTGTTCATGCGGCTAATTCAGGCGCGATTACCCTGCACCCGGATACATGGCTGGACATGGTAAGACCGGGACTTCTGCTTTACGGATACAAACTTGTTCACGAAACAGATGTTCCAAATTTTCCGCTTGAACCGCTTAAAGTGCAGCCTGTAATGGAGCTTAGAACAACTGTTGTATTGATAAAAAAAATTAAAAAGGGCGAATCTGTTTCTTATGGCAGAATATGGACTGCGCCAAAAGACACATTTATCGCTGTTCTTTCTATTGGTTATGCCGATGGTCTTCCGCGCCTTGTTAGCAATAAATGGCAGGCGGTAATAAGCGGTAAAAGTTATCCGTTGGTTGGACGAATCACCATGGATCAAAGTATCATCGATCTGGGACCGGAGCCAAATGTAAAACGCTGGGACGAAGCGGTAATTTTCGGCGGTAATGCCCCGAACGCAGCAGCACTGGCAGAGACAATCGGAACCGTTCCATACGAAATAACCTGTAATATTAATAAACGAGTACCACGGGTGTACTGTCCAGCATAGCTGTACATACAATAAACCATAATGTAATATATTAACCGGAGGCCGATCGATGAACCCAATTATTTTCGATGACGAAGATGATGATGAACAGGAAAAGGATAAATCGCCAGTTATAGATCCGCTGGCAACAATGATGCTAAAAACACGGACAATTTTGATTTCCGGGCAAATAAATAAAGAACTGGCGGAAAAAACCATACGCCAACTGTTGCTTCTGGAAGAAACGAACGAAGACCCCATCCGCATTTTTATTGATTCTCCCGGAGGAGATGCATACGCGGGTTACGCGATTTTTGATATGATCCGTTTTGTAAAACCGAAAGTGTGGACAATCGGCATGGGTCTTGTTGCAAGCGCTGCGGCAATTATTCAGCTTGCATCTCCAAAAGAACGGCGAGTGGGGCTGCCTAACAGCCATTATCTGATTCACCAGCCTCTTTCTGGTATACGCGGTGTCGCAACAGATATAGAAATACACGCAAAAGAATGTGAAAAACTGCGGGAAAAAATCAACCGTCTTATCGCGGAAGAAACCGGCACTCCAGCCGCGCAAGTTGAAAAAGACACAGACCGTGATTACTGGATGAGCGCCGCCGAAGCCGTGAACTACGGCTTAATCAGCAGAGTAATTACCAATAGAAACGAACTTTAGGGGTTCTCGTAAAACGCATAAAGGAAGCGCTTTATTTTTTGCTGAGCGTTCTTTTCAAACGGTTCTTTGCGTATGCAGAAGTCGCTGATCTTTTTATAAACCGGCAATGCACGATTGGCTTCTTCAACTTCCTTTTTGATAAGGCTTTTTACAAAATCATCGTTATTTTCTTCGCCCGGATGATCTTCCTTGATTAAATCATAGTTGGGAACCATTACAGCAAAAATTACTTCGCCGTTTATGTCTTTCCTGCCGACGATAAGAACTTCTGCAATTGTACGCGAGCCGGAAAAATGCGCTTCGACTTCTTCGGGGTAAATATTTTTGCCGCCGGAACCAACAATGAGGTTTTTCTTGCGCCCCTTGATATGAACATAACCGTCTTTATCAATGCAGCCCAAATCGCCTGTTAATAACCAGCCGTCTTTTGTAATAACTTCCTTTGTGGCTTCTTCGTTTTCAAAGTAACCAAGCATTACAGAAGGCGATTTACAGGCGATTTCACCGATACCTTCTGCATTTGGATCGATAATTTTTACTTCGGTATAACTGACAGGAAGCCCTACCGATACATTTCTTTTATGGCGCGGGGTATTTACAGTAATAAGAGGAGAGTTTTCGCTCATGCCATAACCGTGAACGATGTTAAAACCAAGCGAGTCAAAAAAATCTGCAGTCTTTGGGCTTAAGGCGCCGCCGCCGGCAACCATTATTCGCAATGAATGAAGGTTCGCTTTTTTTCGAATGAACCGGAATACTTTTTGCCCAAATTCCGGTTTTCCTTTATTAGCCTTCGCCAGGGCAACTTTTCGCAGACCATTCAACGGCATACGGACAATTGGTGAAATTTTTTGATATTTTGCGTCAATTGCCGCCATAACTTTATCGTAGAGAAGCGGAACTGCGATAAGGAATGTAACTTTTCCGTCCTTTATTGCATCCACAACAACCTTACCAACAATTTTTTCCGCAATAACAGTTGTAAGACCGCATAATAAGGGCGAAATAAATGAACAAGTGGTCGGGTATGTATGATGCAACGGCAGAACATCAATAAAAACATCATCATCCGCAGGATCCAGGATACGAATCGCGGCGTTGGCATTAGCAATAATGTTTTTATGGGAAAGAGTAACACCTTTTGCAAACCCGGTAGTTCCCGATGTAAATACAATTGAACACGGATGATTCGGCTCTATACTGTCAGGTAAAGGCAAAACCTGGCTGCCGTTTTTTTTGCCAAAAATATCATATTCTGTTTCCTGTTCTGCAGAAGCATCTTCTTTTTCAGGACTTATACAAACCGATACCGGCAGCGAAACACCGTTAGCCGGCAGTGAAGATGCAAAATCCCTTTTTCTGCCGGAATAGAAAAAAGCCTTGGCTCTGGTTACTTTTATAATATTCAGACATTCCTGCTCGGTACAAAGAAAATCGACAGGCACAATTGAAATACCGGCAATGACGGTTCCCATCCAGACAGACATCCACTGGGGCCGGTTTTCGGACCAAAGCACTACTCTGTCGCCTCTTTGAAGACCGGCAGCAAGCAAACCACGCGCTATTCTTTTACATTCATCGCCGAATTTGGAAAAACTCCAGCGGGTAAACTCAGTTTGATGTCCGCAGCGATACAGAAGCGCATCTTTACCGGCGTATTTCTGTGAAATGTGTTCCAACATCTGAAAAAAGTTTAAAAAAGGAAAATCAGGACGGTTGGAAATATAGTCTTCAAATTTTAACATAATACACCTCTCACTAAGGATAGGTTTATTATAGACAGTTTCGCGTTTTTTGTCAAACTAAATTGACACACAAATTAAGAAAAGGTTGCAAAGTGACAATCATCAAATAGGGATTATTTTGCTAACACCAACAGATACCGTTTTTTTCCGGCGCGCAGAATTAGTTCTCCTTCTGCATTCAGCCGGTCTGCTCCAATAAGCGCTGCAGGGTCTTCTATTGCCGAAAACTCACCATCGCTGCCGGAAACAAAAGCCCCGCCCTGCTCTACAAGGCGGCGAGCTTCACTCTTTGTGGAAGTTAGTCCTGCATCGCAGAAAAGATCTACTATGTTGTAACCGCTTTCAAAACGCGAACGGTTTAGTTCCGCACTGGGCATAGCCTGCTTGTCACCGCCTGCGCCTCCGCTAAACGCCGCCCTTGCGCCCGCCATAGCTTTGTCGGCTTCATCCTTGCCGTGAATAAGGGCAGTAATTTCCCAGGCAAGCCGTTCTTTTGCATCATTGGGGTTTTTATCCGGCGCACATAATGCATCGCACTCTTCTATAGGCAGAAAAGTGAATAATAACAGAAACTTGCGGATGTCCGCGTCATGAACATTACGCCAGTACTGAAAAAATTCATA
>Ga0123356_10003839_pt1 | contig 15653 bp, 12 predicted proteins | sample TergutEmb28metaG_2_FD_92546 | JGI IMG/M metagenome (GOLD analysis project Ga0123356, IMG submission 92546) | Embiratermes neotenicus P3 segment gut microbial communities from Petit-Saut dam, French Guiana - Emb289 P3 | ecosystem: Host-associated > Arthropoda: Insects > Digestive system > Gut ... | reverse complement strand
GGAAGTCCGACAACGGCAACGGCAACGGCGGCATCCCGGGCAACGGCGGCCAGGGCAACCAGGGCAACGGCGGCGACTGATGGCGACCGCATCCGTGATCGCCGGGCGCTACCGCGTCGAGGGCCGCATCGGCGTCGGCGGCATGTCGACGGTGGTGCTCGCCACCGACGACCGGCTGGAGCGCCACGTCGCGGTCAAGCTGCTGGCCGAGCACCTCGCCGATGACCCGACCTTCGTCTCGCGCTTCCGGCGCGAGGCGCTCGCCGCCGCGCGGCTCGTGCACCCGAACATCGTGCAGGTCTTCGACTCCGGCTTCGACGAGTCGGCCCATCAGCACTTCATCGTGATGGAGTACGTGGCCGGGCAGTCGTGCGCCGAGATCCTGCGCGACCGCGGTCATCTCGACGTCGACCAGGCCGTCGACATCATCACCCAGGCATGTCGCGGGCTCGATTACGCGCACCGCAATGGCGTCGTGCATCGCGATGTGAAGCCCGGCAACCTGCTCGTCTCGGAGAGCGGGGTCGTGAAGCTGGCCGACTTCGGGATCGCACGCGCGACCGGGCAGGTGAGCATCACGCAGGTCGGGTCGGTGCTCGGCACCGCCGCCTACCTCTCGCCGGAGCAGGCCCGTGGCGACGAGGCGGGCCCGCAGGCCGACCTCTACTCGCTCGGCGTGGTCGCCTACCAGCTGCTCTCCGGCCGCCTGCCGTATGAGGCGAACTCGTTGTCAGAACTGGCGTTGAAACAGCAGCGCGAGGCGCCGATTCCGCTCCAGCGCCTGAACCCGCACGTCCCGGCGGCGCTCGCGGAGGCCGTGGCGCTGACGATCTCGGTCGTTGCGAGCGAGCGCCCCAACACGGCGATCCAACTCTCCGAGATGATCGTCGACGGCGCCCGCGGAATCTCGCCCTGGGCCGACGGCGGGCCCACGCGGAACCTGAGTGAGTCGGAGACCCGAGTTCTGCCCCGCCGTGACCGCTCGACCGCGGAGACGGTGGTCACGGCGCGGCAGGTTCGCGAGCCTGCGCGCACCCCGCGCACCGTGCCGGCGAACCGGCCGCCCGTGCAGGAGCCGGTGCGGCCGCGTGAGCGCCAGCGCGAGAGCGCTCCGGCACGCGGGCGTGACCAGCGGCGCAAGAGCCGTCACACCGCCCGCCGTCTCGCACTGCTGGCGCTGCTGCTGATGCTCGCGGTGGTCGCGGTCGTGGTGGTGATCGTCGTGCAGCGGGGAACGCAATCCGCGGTCCACTACGAGCGGGTGATCGCCCATGACTGGCGCTCCGCCGTCCAGCAGGTCTCGACGATCATCAGCAAGTACACCAAGTAGGTCAGGGCGCGGCGCCGGCCATGAACGCGGCGACGGTGTCGTCGAAGCTGCCGGAGCCGATCGCGTCGCGCAGGTCGGCCATCAGGCGCTGGATGTAGCTGAGGTTGTGGAGCGTTAGCAGGCGGGGCCCTGTGGTCTCGCCGGCCTTGGCCGCGTAGTGGATGTAGCCGCGCGTGAAGCCGGCGCTGCAGGCCGGGCAGGGGCAGCCATCCATGATCGGCTCTTGCGAGTTCCTGAACCTCGCCTTGGCCAGGTCCACGCGCCAGCGGGCGTCGGGCTCGGGCACGATCGCGACGCCGTGGCGGGCCAGCCGTGTCGGCATCGCGCAGTCAAAGGTGTCGATCCCGAGGCCAACGCCGATCAGCAGGTCGTCGATGTCGCCGATGCCGAGCAGATGGCGCGGGCGCTCCGGAGCCTTGCGTTCCAGCGTCGCCGTCGTCCAGTCGACGACCTCGTGCATCTGCGGCTTGTCCTCGCCGAGCGAGCCGCCGATCGCGATGCCGCCGCTGCGGCTCGCCGCCACCGTCTCCGCGGAGGCGACACGCAGATCCTGCTCGACGCCGCCCTGCACGATTCCGTAGACGAGCTGGTCGCGGGGACCGTGCGCGGCGTGCCAGTCGAGGCAACGCTCGAGCCAGCGGTGGGTGCGCTCGGTGGAGCGAGCCGTGTAATCGCGGGTGACGTGAAACGGCGTGCACTCGTCGAACACGAGCGCGATGTCCGAGTGCAACGCCGCCTGCACCGCCATCGAGGTCTCGGGCGTCATGAAGCGCTCGCTGCCGTCGAGGTAGGAGCGGAAGCGCACCCCCTCCTCGAGGATCGAGAGGATGGCGCCGTTCGAGGCGCCGGCCGGCCCGCCGCGCCCGCGGCCCTTGATCTCGTCGGCGACGCTGCCGTGTCCCATCGAGAACACCTGGAAGCCGCCCGAGTCGGTGATGATCGGCTTGCGCCAGCGCATGAAGGCGCCGAGCCCGCCGTAGCTGTCGATCAGCTCCGGACCGGGGGAGAGATACAGGTGGAACGTGTTACCCAGCACCATCTCGTAGCCGAGCGCCTCGACGTCACGTGGCTCGAGCGTCTTCACCGCCCCGCGCGTCGCCAGCGGCACGAACGCCGGGGTCTGCACCTCTCCGTGAGCGAGGCGCAGCGTGCCGGTCCGGGCGCGGCTGTCAGGTGCGCGCGTGTGGATATCGAACATCGCCTGCAAGGTACAAGGGCGCACTTGATCTGCTGCTCACACGCGCGGACGTGTAGGGTCCGGTCTACACGCGCGTAACCCAGGCAATTGCTGTCGTACGTCAGATAAGGAGTGGAGATGCCGCAGGCCCGTTCCGCCGGAACCAGCACCAACAAGTCGACGGCCGCGAAGCCCGCTGCCGCTGCGAAGCCCGCTGCCGCCGCCAAGCCGGCCGCCGCCAAGCCGGCCGCCGCCAAGAAGCCTGCCGCGGCGAAGTCCGCCGCTGCCAAGAAGCCGGCCGCCAGCAGGGCGACTGCCGCGAAGTCGTCCGCCACCGCCAAGAAGCCGGCCGCCGCCAAGAAGCCGGCCGCCGCCAAGAAGCCCGCCGCGAGCAAGGCCGCGTCGAGCACGGCCGGCAGCGCGAAGACCGCGGAGAAGTCGCGGGTCACGATTCGCGTCAAGGCTGAGGGCCCGCAGGTCGAGGCTGCCGCCGAGCGTCTGCGCAAGCTCAACGAGAAGATCATCGAGGTCGGCCGCGAGGCCGGCGAGAGCGCGCTGACCAGCTACGAGAAGGCGCTCAAGTCGATCGCCAGCGGGATCAACAAGAGCTCGGCCAAGGACGAGCTCGAGTGGATTCAGAACCTCGCCGAGTCGCAGGCGAAGTTCGTGCGCGACATCACCGACAGCTGGGCGAAGGCTGCGCGCGAACGCCTGAAGTAGGCCGCGAAGGCTTGAAGTAAGGGCCGGTTAAGCCACTCGGGCTGCTGCGTATGCGGCGCGGCGCTGTGGGACAATGCGCAGTCGATGGACCCGAATCGCAAGCGAGCGATCCGGTTGACGGTCGCCCTGACGGCAGCCCTGCTGCTGGCAAGCGCTCTGATCTATGTCAGCTTCAGCGCAGGTCGCGACGAGCTCACCGCTTCGCAACTGATCCATAGAGCCAAGCCCGGGGGGCAGTACATCCTGGCCGGGACGGTCGAGGACGGCTCCGTGCGCCGGACCCCCACGGTCCTGTATTTCAGCGTGCTCGACCCCCACCGCAGGGTTGCCGTGCCGGTCAGATACACGGGCGAGGTGCCCGATCCGTTCGCGCAGGGGCGCGCGATCATGGTCAACGTCACGGACGACGGTGGCACCACGTTCGTCGGACAGCAGAACTCGCTGACGACGAAGTGCCCGTCCAAGTACCAGGCGGCCTCCGGCTCGCTCGCCTCCAACGCCGGCGAGCCCGCCTCGCGGGCCGCGGCGGTCGCCGGCTGATGGCCCAGCTCGGCCGCGCCATCCTGCTCGTCGCCCTCGGCGTCTGCCTGTACGGCATCGCTGCATCGGTCTACGGCGCGCGCAGCGGCCGCCAGGAGTGGGCCGACTCCGGACGCCGCGCCGTGTACGCGCTGGCGGGGCTGAGCGTGTTCGCGTTCGTCCTGCTGGAGATCGCGTTCCTGCGCAACGACTTCAGCTTCAAGGTGGTGGCCGACACCTCTGCGACGACGATCCCGGTCTTCTACAAGCTGACCGCTCCGTGGTCCTCGCAGCAGGGCTCGCTGCTGTTGTGGGTGACGCTCTCCTCGGTGTGGTCATCGCTGGCGCTGTATCTGACGCGCCGGCGCCTGCGCGAGATCGCTCCCTACGCGACCGCCGTGCTGCTCGGCATGAACGCCTTCTTCGCGGCGCTCGCGTCGTTCGCGGCCAACCCGTTCGAAACGACCCCGGCGGCGCTCACCCCCGCGAACGGCGCCGGGCTCGACCCGCTGCTGATGCACCCGAGCATGATGTTCCACCCGCCGATGCTGTACTCGGGGTACACGCTGATGGCGATCCCGTTCGCGTTCGCGGTCGCGGCGCTGGTCACCGGCAAGCTCGGGTCGGAGTGGATCCGTGACACCCGCCGCTTCGCGCTGGCCGCGTGGCTGTGCCTCGGTGTCGGCATCGTGCTGGGCGCGCGCTGGTCGTACACCGAGCTGGGCTGGGGCGGCTACTGGGGCTGGGACGCGGTCGAGGACGCGGCGCTGATGCCGTGGCTGGTCAGCACCGCCTTCCTGCACTCGATCCAGATCCAGGAGAAGCGCGGGATGCTCAAGGTCTGGAACGTCTCGCTCGTGTTGCTGTTCGGCACGCTCGCGATCTTCGGCACCTTCCTGGTGCGTTCGGGCGTGCTCGACTCGATCCATGCCTTCGGCGCGTCGACGCTCGGGGTGCCGTTCGTGGTGCTGTTGGGGGCGATGGTCATCAGCTCGGTGGGGCTGGTGGTCTGGCGGCGCGATCTGCTGCGGTCCGAACACCGGATCGACTCGCTGGTCTCGCGGGAGGCGATGTTCCTGTTCCAGAACCTCGTGCTCGTCGCGATGACCTTCGTGATCTTCTGGATCACGCTGTTCCCGCTGATCTCCGAGGCGGTCACCGGCACGAAGATCTCCGTCGGACCGCCGGCCTTCACCCCGTTCGTGGTTCCACTCGCGCTGATCCTGGTGCTGCTCGCCGGCGTCGGGCCGCTGATCTCGTGGCGGCGGGCGACCGTGGCGAACCTGCGGCGGCATTTCGTTTTCCCGGTCGCTTTCGGGGTGCTCGTCACGATCCTCGTGCTGGCGCTCACGGGGGCCGGCCGCCGGCCGCTGGCAGTCGCGATGTTCGGGCTCGGCGCGTTCGTGATCGGCACCGTCGTGCAGGAGTTCTTCCGGGGCACGGCCGCGCGCCGCGCGATCACCGGTGATCCCTGGCCGCTCGCGCTGCTCGGCCTCGTGCGCCGCAACCGGCGCCGCTACGGCGGCTACATCGCCCACTTCGGCCTGGCGGTGCTGCTGATCGGCGTGGCCGCGTCGTCGTCGTTCCAGCAATCGGTTCGCGCGACACTCCGGCCCGGGGAGAGCGCCACCGTCGGCGGCTACAGGTTCCACTACGTGCACCCGACCGCGACCGCGACCCCGGAGCGCGTCTCGTTTGGGGCGGTGATCGACGTGACCAGGAGCGGGAGCCATGTCACGCGCCTGCACACGATGCAGAGCTTCTACCCGTCGTCCAACGCGGCGGACGGATACATCGGGCGCTTCTTCGACAGCGGCAACGCCGACAGCACGATCGGGCTGGATGCCGGTCCGCTGCGTGACATCTGGACGGTCGCGGCCGCCAACCTGACGCCGCTCGAGGGGCTGATCACCGAGGGGGACAGGCGGTTCGCCGCACTCGTCAACTCGCTGATCAAGCAGCACCCTCAGATCACCAACGGCGAGCTCAACGCGGAACTCGACCGCCTGAACTTCTGGACCTACCGCGATGAGGCGGTTCAGGGCATCGTCGGCCAATATCTCAAGCACCCCTACCCCGTGCAGTTCCTGCTGATCGTCTCGCCCCTGGTGAGCTGGCTGTGGGCCGGGGCGATGATCATCGCCATCGGCGGGCTGATCTCGCTGGTGCCGGCGGCACCGTTCACCCGGCGCCGACGCGGGTCCGGCGGCACGGGAGCCCCGACCTCTGCGATCCCGGAGCCCGCCGCGCCGGTCGCGGTGCGTGAGCTCGCCTAGCGCCGAGGACCGGTTGCAGCTATGTCCTACCTCGTTCTGCTGCTGCTGCTGGTCGGAGTCGTGTGGCTGGTCAGCGGTCCATTGCGCAAGGCCGCGCGCACTCCGGGCGCATACGCCGATCCCGCTCTCGAATCAATGGAGCGGCTCGACCTCGAGGCGGCCCGTGACGCGAAGTACCGCGAGATCCGTGACGCCGAGCTCGACCACGAGACCGGCAAGCTCTCCGACGACGACTTCGCTGCGATCGACTCCACGCTGCGGTCCGAGGCGATCGAACTGCTGCACGAGCTTGACGCGCTCGAGGACCAAAGCCCGGCGGGCTAGCTACCATCTGCGACCGACATGACTTTCGTACTCGACATCGTCCAGGTCTTCGTCAGCGTGATGCTGGTGTTCCTGATCCTCATGCACTCCGGCAAGGATGCTGGCCTGTCCGGCTTCGGCCTGAGCAGCGGCGGTGGCGGTGGCGGTGGCCCGTTCGGTGGCGGCTCGATGGTCGAGCGCAACCTCAACCGCTGGACGGTCCTGTTCGCGGCGTTGTTCGTCATCAACACGATCGTCCTGATCAAGGTCTCCTAGCCGGACTCTCGTAGCCGGACACTCCCGTCCGCGGCCCGCTGCTGCGCCCGTAACGGGTAGCTTCCAGGCATGAGCACGATCATCAGCAGCGACGAGCGCCGCGTCGTCGATTCCATACCGCATCAGCTCCTGACCGGCGGGGAGTGGCGAGCAGGCGAAGCTGGGACCTTCCCGGTGGAGGACCCGTCCACGGGCGAGGTGCTGGTCGAGGTGGCCGACGCCTCACCCACCGACGCGATCGCGGCGCTTGACGCGGCGGTCAAGGCCCAGCCGGAGTGGGCCGCGCATCCCCCACGGGAACGAGGTGAGATCCTGCGGCGCGCGTTCGAGACGATCATCTCGCGGGCTGACAACCTCGCCCTGCTGATGACACTGGAGATGGGCAAGCCGCTGGCGGAGTCGCGCGCCGAGATCCTCTACGGGGCGGAGTTCCTGCGCTGGTTCTCGGAGGAGGCCGTCCGCATCGACGGCCGCTTTGCCACGACCCCGAACGGGGTCGGGCGGCTGCTGACGATGCGCCAGCCCGTGGGCCCATGCCTGCTGATCACGCCCTGGAACTTCCCGCTCGCGATGGGCACCCGCAAGGTAGGCCCCGCGATCGCCGCCGGCTGCACGATGGTGGTCAAGCCCGCGCACCAGACGCCGCTCTCGATGCTCGCGTTCGCCCAGATCCTCGAGGAGTCCGGCCTGCCCGTGGGCGTCCTCAACGTCATCCCCACGACCGATCCCGGTGCCACCACCGGGCCGCTGATCGCGGACCAGAGGCTGCGCAAGCTGTCGTTCACCGGCTCGACCGCGGTCGGCCGCATGCTGATGGCCCAGGCCTCCGGGACGCTGCTGCGGCTCTCGATGGAGCTCGGTGGCAACGCGCCCTTCATCGTGTTCGAGGACGCCGATCTGGACGCCGCCGTCGATGGCGCGGTGATCGCGAAGATGCGCAACGTCGGCGAGGCCTGCACAGCGGCCAACCGCTTTCACGTGCACGAGTCAGTCGCCGATGAGTTCTCGCGGCGGCTGGCTGAGCGCATCGGCGGCATGCGACTCGGGCGCGGCACGGAGCCGGACATCGAGGTCGGCCCGCTGATCGACGCCAAGCAGCGTGACAAGGTCGCGGAGCTCGTCTCCGACGCGCTCGAGCGCGGCGCCAGGCCGCTCACGGGCGGCGCCGCCGCGGACCGGCCGGGTTACTTCTACGAGGCGACGGTGCTCGGCGACGTCCAGCCCGGGACCCGCCTGCTCAGCGAGGAGATCTTCGGCCCGGTCGCGCCGGTCGTGAGCTTCTCCAGCGAGGATGACGCGATCAGGGCCGCGAACGCCACCGAGTACGGGCTCGTCGCGTACCTGTTCACCTCGAACCTGAAGCGCGCGCTGCGTGTCTCCGAGGCGCTCGAGACGGGGATGATCGGCCTCAACCAGGGCATGGTCTCGAATGCAGCCGCACCGTTCGGCGGCGTCAAGCAGTCAGGGTTCGGTCGCGAGGGTGGGCACGAGGGCATCAACGAGTACCTCTACACGAAGTACCTCGCCGTGAACATGGACTAGCGCCCCGGGGCGCCAGCGGGGCTCCGGTGGGGGCGCCGGTCAGCGGACCGGCGCCCCCAGGGCCATGCGTTGCCTCGGAGTCTTGTCAGGCGGCCGCGTGGAGCGCAGCCGGCTCGAGTGCGACCGCCAGAACCTCGTCGATCGTCATCGCGAAGTGGAACCGCATCGCGTCGCGGACCTCCTGCGGGACGTCATCCATGTCGCCACGGTTGCGCTCCGGCAGGATCACGTCGGTCAGGCCGGCGGCGTGCGCGGCGAGGACCTTCTGCTTGACGCCGCCGATCGGCAGCACCCGGCCCTGCAGCGTGACCTCGCCGGTCATGCCCACGGTGTGGCGCACCGGGCGCCCGGTCAGCAGCGACGTGAGCGCGGTGACCATCGTGACGCCGGCGCTCGGCCCGTCCTTCGGGATCGCGCCTGCTGGCACGTGCACGTGGAACGACTTGTCCTCGAAGTTGGAGCGCTCGATGTGCAGGTCGTCGGCGTGGCCGCGGACGTAGGAGAGCGCGATCTGCGCCGACTCCTTCATCACGTCACCGAGCTGGCCGGTCAGCGTCAGGCCGGGCCTGCCCGGCATCGCCGTCGCCTCGACGAACAGCACGTCGCCGCCGGCTCCTGTCACCGCCAGCCCGGTCGCGACGCCGGGCACCGCGGTGCGGATCGCCGATTCCTGGAAGAACTTCTGGCGTCCGAGGGCGTCGCGCACCGCGTCGAGGTCGATCGTCACGGGGGCGTTGGCCTTGCCGGAAGCGATCCCGGTCGCGGTCTTGCGCAGCACGGTGCCGATCTGGCGCTCGAGGTTGCGGACACCTGCCTCACGCGTGTACTCGGTGACGATCGTGTGCAGCAGCTCGTCGCTGATCTCGACCTCGTCGGCGCGCAGCCCGTTGCGGTCGAGCTGGCGCGGCCACAGGTAGCCACGCGCGATCGCCGTCTTCTCCGAGGTCGTGTAGCCGTCGAAGCGGATCACCTCCATGCGGTCAAGCAGCGGCCCCGGGATCGTGTCGGCGACGTTGGCCGTGGCGATGAACATGACACCGCTGAGATCGAGCTCGACGTCGAGGTAGTGATCGCGGAAGTTGTGGTTCTGAGCCGGATCCAGGACCTCGAGCAGCGCCGCGCTCGGGTCGCCACGCCAGTCGGCGCCGACCTTGTCGACCTCGTCGAGCATGATCACGGGGTTCATCGTGCCCGCGTCGCGCAGCGCGCGCACGAGGCGGCCCGGGAGGGCGCCGATGTAGGTGCGGCGATGGCCGCGGATCTCGGCCTCGTCGCGGACGCCACCGAGCGAGATGCGGATGAACTCGCGACCCGTGGCACGGGCGATCGACTCGCCGATCGAGGTCTTGCCGGTGCCGGGAGGGCCGATCAGGGTCAGGATCGCACCGGAGCGCTTGTCCTCCTTGATCCCGCGCTCCTGGCGCAGCTTCTTGACGGCGATGTACTCGACGATCCTGTCCTTGACGTCCTCGAGGCCGGCGTGGTCGGCGTCGAGCACCTCACGCGCATGCGCGGGATCGAGGCGCTCCTCCGAGCGCTTGCCCCACGGCACCGCCAGCAGCCAGTCGAGGTAGGTGCGGATCACGCTCGACTCGCCGGACTGCTCACCGACGCGCTCGAGCCGCGCGAGCTCCTTGTCCGCCTGCTCGCGAACGTCGTCGGGCATCGCGGACTCTTCGATCTTGGTCCGGTATTCCTCGACGACGGAGGCGTCGTCCTCGCCGAGCTCGCGGCGGATTGACTCCATCTGCTTGCGCAGCAGGTATTCGCGCTGCTGCTTCTCGGCGCCGGTCTCGACGTCGTCACGGATGCGCTTGCGGATCTGCAGCTCGGCCAGCCGCTCGCGCTGGAGCGCCAGGGCGAGCTTCAGGCGCTCGACGATGTCAACCTGCTGCAGCAGCTCGATGCGCTGCTCGTAGTTGAGGTCGGGCGAGTAACCGGTCGCGTCCGCGAGCGCGCCGGGCTCGGTGATCCCGCGCAGGAAGGACTGGATGCGGCTGTCGGCGCCGAGCAGCTCGAGGATCTCCTCGACGACGGCGCGGTACTCGCGCTCGAGCTCCCTGGTCTCGCGGCCGGCGACCTCGCCGACCGGGTCCGGGCGCTCGTCGACGTCGACGTAGAGCCGGCCGTTGGGCTCGGTGATCGCCGCTCCCGCGATGCCGCGGTGCAGGCCCTCGACGACCACGGCGCGGCCACCGCCGGGGAGGCGGACGGTGTCACTGATGGTCGCGACGGTGCCGACATCGGCGAACTCGTTCTCGTGGCGCGGCACCAGCAGTACGCGCTCTTCATCAGCGGTGTCGACGGCCAGCGTGACGGACATGCCGGGGAAGACGACCGCGTCATCTAGCGGGACAAGGAGTAGGCGGGTCATAGAGTCTTCACTTTCCACAGGAGCTAACGATTCGTAAGTACATCGTACCAGGGACGACTCCCTGGCGCAAGGATCTAAGTCCTTACCACTGAGATTATCGGATGGTAGCGCTGATCACTTGAATCCAGGGACGAGTTTGTGAAACATGCGGGCATGAACAATGATCCCGCAGCCGAGGAGCCGGCAAGCGATGTTCTTGCGGCCGAGGAGTTCGGCGTTCCCGATCGCGACCCGGCGCTGCGCCCCGAGGACCCGCCAACGGATGTGCTCGCGGCCGAGGAGTTCGGTGTTCCAGCGCCGGACCCCGCGCTGCATCACGAGCTGCTCGATCTGCCTCCGGATCCGGTGAGCGACGCAGAGCCGCATGACGTGCTGGCGGCGGAGGAGTTCGCGATGCCGGCGCCGGACGAGGCGCATCTGTCGCATCCAAAAGGCCCCGGGCGCCCGCTGCTCAAGTTTGTGATTGCGGTGAAGGCCGTGTTGCTGGTGGGACTGTGGTTGTGGCGCCGCCGGCGCGGGCGCAAGAGCAGGGAGTCCGGGGCGGAGGGCTGAAACTCCTTGATCATCGCGTGGGGGCGCAGAGGGGTTGGACGCGCCGGGCGACGCGGGGCGGTCGTGTGCGCGCTCGCGGCCGTGGTGTGCCTGGCCGTGGCCGGCACGGCGTCGGCGACGGGCTGGACCGCGTATGTGACCACCGACGACGGCGTTGTGTACGCGATGCCGGTATTCCCGTTCCCCGCGTTATCCCCAGGCACTCCGGTCTCTGTACCCGCCGATCCCGGCAATCCGTTCGAAGAGCCCGGGTATGTGGCGGTCGCGCCAAGCGGCGTCGCCTACGTCAGCAATCAGGACATTGGCGCGAATTACGTCTCCGTGATCTCGCCAGGCTCGCCTCCGCGGGTCACGAAGACAATCAGCTTTTCAGGAACACCGGAGGGTGTCGCCGTGTCGCCCGACGGATCAAAGGTGTACGTGGTCGTGGACGGCTCAAGCAGCTCAAGTATCGCGGTCATCGACGTGGCGACGAACACCGTTGTGACGTCGCCAGTCAACAGCGCCGAGCTCGGGCTAGGCGCAAGCGGGATTGCGATATCTCCGGACGGAGGCACCGCGTATGTGGTGACAGCCGCCGGCGTGACGCCGGTCGATCTGGAGAACGGGAGCTCCGCTGATCCGATTCCTGCCGGCACCGCTCCGCAGAACCTGGCGATCACGCCGGACGGGAAATATCTGTACGTGGCGGACTACTTCGGAAGCAACGGTGACGGCGGTGACATCTATGAGATCGATCTCGCGCTGGGTGTCGAGATCGGTCCTCCGATCCACGTGCCCCAGGAACCACTGGACCTTGCGATTTCGCCGAGCGGGGGCGAGGTCTATGTCGCCGAGGTGCAGAGCAACAACGTCGTTGCCGTGATCGGCGATGCGGACTCCGCCCACCCGAGCGCGATACAGACCGTGACGCTGCCGCTCACATCGAACCCACAGGGAATTGCCTTCGCCCCGGACGGCAGCGCCGCGTTTGTGCTGGAAAGCCAGGAGGAGGTAGGGGTCGGGCAGGCAGGGCTGTGCGAGCTGTACGTGCCGAGCGGCGGTGGGTTGCCGCAGGCGTGCGACCAGGGCGGTGATGGGAACGGCTTCCAGATATTCAGCGCCGCCCTTCCGCTTGCGATCGCGGTCACGCCGGAGGTCGACCCGACGGCGTCGTTCACGGCCAGCACGGCGGCCGCCGGCTCACCCTCGAGCTTCGACGCGAGCGCATCCTCCAGCCCGAACGGCCCGATCGTGAAGTACGCGTGGAACTTCGGCGACGGGTCGACGGAGACGACGGGCTCGCCGAGGACGACTCACACCTATGCGGTCGCCGGGAGCTACACGGTGACGCTGACCGTGACCGATCTGGCGGGTCTCTCCACGCAGCAGCTCTACACGGGCCAGACGGCCAGCATCGCCGGCGCAGCGCACGCGGTGATGAGCCTCACCGCGACCGTGCCGGCCGCCCCGAGCTCGGCTCCAGGAGCCGGGACCGGACCTGGGGCAACGGGCACGACCACGACGACCACGACGCCGAAGTCGGTGTGCAAACCCTCGCCGACATCGAGGACGAAGACCAAGGGCAACCAGCAGCTGACGCTGCGCGTGCCGCCTCCGCCCGCCTGCCTTGCGGCGGTGAGCAGCCTCAGGCCGACGCTCGGCGCAAGGACGCTGGCCCACGGCGCGAAGCTGAGATTCGCATCGGCCGCCTTCTTCATCGACCGCGGTTTCAAGCGGGTCAAGTCAGTCGGGAAGCACCGGAAGGTGACGAGCTACGTGGCCAACGCGACCGCCAAGCGCCTGCCGGCCTCGCCCGACATCCCACTGAGGGGCATCAGGCCCGGAATCCACACGCTCAGGGTGGTCGTTGATCTCAGGCAGACGGTCACGACGCGGGTGAAGCGCGGCGGCAGGCCCGTCAAGGTCGACAAGACCCGGACCGAGCTGGCGACGCTGACGTCGCGGCTCGATCTGCGCTGAGGCCGACTTACTTCCGCTTCTTGGGCGGCAGCAGGTCGGTGATCGAGCCGTCCTGCAGCTCGGCTGCGAACGCGACCGTCTCGGACAGGGTGGGGTGGGGGTGGATCGCGAGGGCGATGTCCTGCGCGTTCAGCCCGGCCTCGAGCGCGAGCACGGTCTCGGCGATTAGGTCGCCGGCGCCGACGCCGACGATGCCGGCCCCGAGCAGACGATCGCTCTCCGGATCGAACAGCAGCTTGGTGGAGCCCTCGGGCCGGCCGAGGCCGAGGGCGCGTCCGGACGCCGCCCACGGGAAGACGGCCTTCTCGTACTGGATGCCCTGCGCCTTGGCGTCGTTCTCGGTCAGGCCCATCCACGCGACCTCGGGGTCGGTGTAGGCGACCGACGGGACCGTGAGCGCGTCGAACTCGGCGCCCGGAACACCGGCGATCACCTCGGCGGCGGTCTTGGCCTCGTGCGTCGCCTTGTGCGCGAGCATCGGGCCGCCGACGATGTCACCGATCGCGTAGATGCCGGGGACGTTGGTCCGCTGCTGGCGGTCGACCGGGATGAAGCCATGCTCGTCCACGTGAACGCCCGCCTTCTCCGCGTCCAGCAGGCGCCCGTTCGGTGTGCGTCCGACGGCGACCAGGATGCGGTCGAAGGTCTGATCCTTGCCCTCGGAGAAGCTCACTCGCAGGCCGGCCTTGGTGGCCTTCACCGCCGTCACCTGCGTCTTCAGCAGGATCGCCTCGTAGCGTTCCTGCACGCGCCGGTGCAGCGGTCGCACGACGTCAGCGTCGGCGCCCGGGATCAGCTGGTCCAGCATCTCGACCACGGTCACCTTCGCGCCGAGCGCGTGGTACACGGTCGCCATCTCGAGGCCGATGATGCCGCCACCGATCACGAGGAAGCGTCCGGGGATGTCGCCCGGTGCCAGCGCCCCGGTCGAGTCGATCACGCGCGGGTCATCGGGGATGAACGGAAGCTTCACCGCGCTCGAGCCGGCGGCGATGATGCAGCTGTCGAAGCTGATCTCGCGTCCGTCGACCGCGACCGAGGCCGGACCGGTGAACTTCGCGACGCCGGTGACGACCTCGACCTTGCGCTGCTTGGCCATCGTCGCGAGGCCGCCGGTGAGCTTGTCGACCACGTCCTGCTTCCAGCCGATCAGCTTCGGCAGATCGAGCTTCGGCTTGCCGAAGCTGAGGCCGTGCGACGCCATCTCCTCCGTCTCCGACACCACACGTGCGGCGTGCAGGAGCGCCTTGGACGGAATGCACCCAACGTTGAGGCACACTCCGCCCAACGTCTCATAGCGCTCGATGAGCGTCACCTTCAGTCCCAAATCTGCAGCTCTAAACGCTGCCGTGTACCCGCCGGGACCGGAGCCGATCACGACGACGTGTGACCCGGGCCCGCCTGTCGGTGCACTAGGCGAGGCGGGCGCCGGTACTTCAGCCGCGGCTGGGATCGGCGCAGGAGCGCCCTCTTCCGGGCGCGACTGCGGCGTATCCCCAGACGCTGCGCCAGAAGTCGTCTCCAGCTCGAGCAGAACCGTTCCCTGGGAGACCTTGTCGCCGACCTTGACCTTCAGATCCTTCACCGTGCCCGCGAACGGCGCCGGCACGTCCATCGTCGCCTTGTCGGACTCGAGCGTGACCAGCGGGTCCTCCGGCGCGACGGTGTCGCCCGGCGCGACCAGCAGCTCGATCACCGGGACATCGCTGAAGTCGCCGATGTCCGGTACCGCCACCTCGATCAGGGTCATAGCAGCGTCCTGCGCAGATCGCTCAGCAGCCTGCAGAGGTGCACGACGAAGCGCGCGGCGGCGGCGCCGTCGATCACGCGATGGTCATAGGAGAGCGAGAGCGGCACCATCAGCCGCGGCACGAAGCCACCGGTCGCCTCGTCCCAGACCGGCTTGAGCGCCGCGCGCGTGGCGCCGAGGATCGCGACCTCGGGCGCGTTGATGATCGGCGTGAAGGAGGTGCCGCCGATCCCGCCGAGCGAGGAGATCGTGAAGGTTCCGCCGCTGATGTCGGCGGGCCCGAGCTTGCCGGCGCGCGCTTTGCCGGAGAGCTCAGTCAGCTCGCGCGCAATGCCGGCCAGCCCCTTCTTGTCGGCCTCCCTGATCACGGGCACCACGAGCCCATCGGGCGTGTCCGCAGCGAAGCCGATGTTGTAGTACCGGCGCAACACGAGCTCGTCGCCGTCGAGCGAGGAGTTGAAGATCGGGAACTCCTTCAGCGCCGCGACCGAGGCGGCGATCAGGAAGGCGACCATCGTGAACTTCACGCCGTCCTTGCCTTGCTCGGCGTTCAGCTGCTTGCGCCACGCCTCGAGCTCGGTGATGTCGGCCTCGTCGTTCTGAGTGACGTGCGGGATCATCACCCAGTTGCGCGCCAGGTTCGGCGCCGAGATCTTCTGGATGCGGGTGCGCGGCACGCGCTCGACCGGCCCGAACTTCTCGAAGTCCACCTTCGGCCACGGCGCCAGCTCGAGGCCGCTGCCGCTGGTGGGCACTCCGCCGGTGGCCCGCTGGCCACCGGCGTTCGCCGAGCGCACGTCGTCGACCGTCAGCCGGCCCTTGCGACCGCTTCCCGCCACGCCATGCAGATCAACGCCAAGCTCGCGCGCGAT
>Ga0123356_10003838_pt1 | contig 15653 bp, 9 predicted proteins | sample TergutEmb28metaG_2_FD_92546 | JGI IMG/M metagenome (GOLD analysis project Ga0123356, IMG submission 92546) | Embiratermes neotenicus P3 segment gut microbial communities from Petit-Saut dam, French Guiana - Emb289 P3 | ecosystem: Host-associated > Arthropoda: Insects > Digestive system > Gut ... | reverse complement strand
TCCGCACCGTCCGCGCCGGCCACACCGCCGGCGACCTCGGCGCCCGCATCAGGCGCGCAGGCGTTTCCGCTCGCGGATCCGCATCCGGGTCAGGAACCGAAATAGCTTCTGCGGCCCGGCCGCGCCCGAAGGCCTGCAAGCTGCCCCACGGCCGGGGCGGCTGGCGGTCGCGGTTTGAGCATGCGCAAGACCCGCTTCTGCGGGCAATGCGCATTACTCATGCGCATTGCCCGATTTGGCAACCATCGCGCGCCCCGTCGCCCGGCTGTGCCGTCGGGGCCGCGTGCCGTCTCCTAGCCGGCATCAGGACCCGGAGCGGCCGGGAGCGCGCCGCCCGCAGCGCCACCCGCCTCGGCGGGCGGGGCAACGAGCTTGCGCCTGAATTCCCTCATCAGCAGGGCGATGCTGGTGATCGCCTGCAGCGTCACGGTCGCCACCGACAGGTACCAGACCTGCGTGAGCGAGAAGTGTGGCAGCAGGGACAACAGCACGATGGGCAGCGCGAAAGTGAGCAGGCGCGACGCGGAGCTGAGGAGCGAGGGCCAGGTGTTGCCGAGCGCCTGGAACATGCCCGAGCAGGTGAAGATGAGCCCGGTGGCGATGAAGTTCCACGAGATGATGCGCAGGTACGGGGCGCCGACCGCCACCACCTCCGGTTGGCGGCTGAATAAGTAGATAAAGAGCTCCGGACGCCACTGGCACACCAGTGTGAGTGCGAGCATCAGCACCGAGCTCAGGGTGACGGCGGCCCAGAACGTCTCGCGCACCCTCCCGTACTGGCGCGCCCCGAAGTTCTGACCGGCGACCGGCGCCACCGCGAACGCGACCGCCATCACCGGCAGGAACATGGCCTGCATCACGCGTCCGCCGATACCGAACCCCGCCTGTGCCGCCGGCCCGAAGCCGCGGATCACCCAGTAAATGACGCCCAGGATGAGGAACATCATGAAGAATTCGCCGCCCGCGGGCAGGCCGACGTTGAGGATGCGGCCGATCAGCGGCCACTGCGGCCGCCATTGCCGCGGGTCGAGCACCACGTAGTGCTCGAGGCGCGCGAAGTAGATCCACAGCAGCACCACGCCGACGGCGACGGCGATGCTGCTGGCGAGGCCTGCCCCCGCGGTGCCGAAGGGGTGATGCGTGCCCCAGCCGCTGATCAGGATAGGCGCGAGCACAATGTTGACGATCACCGTCAGCATCTGCACCGCCATGGTCGGCTTCACGATGCCCGTGCCGCGCAGCGCGGAACCCAGCGCTACCAGTGCGAACTGCAGCGCCAGTCCCGGCGTGTACCAGTAGAGGTAGGCCCTGCCGGCGGCTGCGGCCGGCGTATCGGCGGCAACCAGGCCCACGTAACCACGGGTGAGCAGAAAGCCCGCGGCCAGAGTGAGCACACCACACACTGCCGACAGCAGGACCGACTGGTTGAATATGAGGTTCGCCGCGGACTGGGCCTTGCGACCCACGGCGTGCGACACGAGAGCCACCGTGCCGACGCCGAGCATCTGCGTCAGCGCCAGAATCACGAAGCTCGCCGTGCCGGCACTGCTGACCCCGGCAATAGCCGCATCGCCCAGTCCGGTCACGAAGTACGTGTCTACCAGCAGGTAGAGCGTCTGGAAGAGCATGCCGATCGCGATCGGCACCGCCGTCACCACCAGCCACCGGCCGACGGGTCCCTGCGTCAGGTCTTTCATGGCAGCTCGGTAGTCTAGACGGGGCCGGTTACCGGAGCGATGAGACCCGCCTCGCCCCGGCGCGCGCGATCTGCGGCCGGTCGCGTTCCGCGGGTGCGCCATTGGAGCCCAGCATCCCGCTCCACCCGCCATCCCCGGACAGCACCAGCGCGACAGCACCCTTTGTTGCGTCCGGCTCACAAGCCGCCGGGAGGCGCGCTCACTCACGGAACTCTATGCATTCCGCTGGTGCACGCGCAACGTCGGAATAGTACATGGCCGCTTCGCGATATGTCGTGGTAGATTTCTTACATGAATGTGGGGAGCGGAGCAGCACAGCCCGTCGGATCAGTCGACGTCGCATTGGCACACGCGCTCGATCTCCTGAACAGCCGCCCCGCTCTCGCTCTCGAGCAGGCGCGCGAGATCCTGAAGAACGTTCCCGGCCATCCGATTGCGACACTCGTCGCCGGCATGGCGCAGCGTCTCATGGGAGATGTCACGGGCGCGCTGGCGACACTCGAGCCCCTGGCGCGCAGTCAGCCGACCGCAGCTGCGGTGCACTACGAATACGGGCTCGTTCTGTCGGCGGCCGGCCGCGGCGAAGAAGCGGTGGCAGCGCTGCGCCACGCGGTGAAGCTCAACCCTGCCCTGCCGGGAGCCTGCCGGGCACTTGCCGATCATCTCACCGCGATCGGCGACAACGCGGGAGCTGATGCCGCCTACGCGCGCCACATCAAGTCAGCCACGCGCGACCCGCGGCTGATGCGTCCGGCGGCCGCGCTCGTCGAGAACGACATTCCCACCGCGGAAGCGTTGCTGCGCGCGCACTTGCGACAGTACCCGACCGACGTCGCCGCGCTGCGCATGCTGGCGGAGGTGGCCGCACGGCTCGGACGCTACCCGGACGCCGAGCATCTGCTGGAGCGCTGCCTGGAGCTCGCGCCGGGCTTCGGGGAAGCGCGCGCCAACTATGCGACGGTTCTCAACCGGCAGAACCGCGCCACCGAGGCCCTGGCCCAGGTGAATCAGGTGCTCGCGGCCGAGCCCAACAATCCAAACCATCGCACCCTCAAGGCCAACGTATTGGTCAACATCGGCGAGTACAGCCAGGCCATCGACCTGTATGCGGGTTTCCTCGCGGCCTATCCCCGGCAGGCAAGGGTGTGGCTCGCCTACGGGCACGTGCTGCGGACGGCGGGACGCCAACACGAATGTGTCGCCGCCTACCGCAGGAGTCTCGCGCTCGCGCCGCAGACCGGCGAAGCCTGGTGGAGCCTCGCCAACCTGAAGACGGTTCGCTTCACCACGAGCGACATCGAAGCGATGGAGGCGCAGCTGGCGCGCCCCGACACCGCGGCCGATGACCGTCTGCACCTGCATTTCGCGCTCGGCAAGGCTCGTGAGGATGCCGGTCAGTTCGCGCCCTCGTTCGAGCACTACGTCGCCGGCAATCGCCTGCGGCGCGCGCAGCTCGATTACAGCCCGGAGGAGACGACCAAGCTGGTCGCACGCTCACGCCGGCTGTACACGCGCGAGTTCCTGCAGCAGCGCGCCGCGGCCGGCTGCGCGGCGCGCGATCCGATCTTCATCGTGGGTCTGCCGCGCGCCGGCTCGACCCTGGTCGATCAGATCCTGTCGAGCCACTCGCTGGTCGAGGGCACCATGGAGCTGCACGACATGATCGCCCTCGCCCGCAACCTCGACGTCGCGGGCACGCGCGAGGAGCTCGGGCACTATCCCAAGGTATTGGAATCGCTCGCGCCCGAGCGGCTGCGCGCGCTGGGCGAGGAGTACCTGGCGCGAACGCGGGTACAACGCAAGCGTGGCGCGCCGTTCTTCGTCGACAAGATGCCCAACAATTTCCGGCACGTCGGGCTGATCCTGCTGGCATTGCCGAACGCGAAGATCATCGACGCCCGCCGGCATCCGCTCGCCTGCTGCTTCTCGGCTTTCAAGCAACACTGGGCGCGCGGCCAGAGTTTCACCTACAGCCTCGAGGACCTGGGTCGCTACTACCGCGACTATGTCGAGCTGCTGGCGCATTTCGACGCGGTGCTGCCGGGGCGGGTACATCGGGTGCACTACGAGGCACTCGTCGAGGACACCGCAGCGGCAGTGCGTGCGCTGCTCGAGTATTGCGGCCTGCCGTTCGAGGAGCAGTGCCTGCGCTTCTACGAGAACGAGCGTGCCGTGCGCACCGCGAGCTCCGAGCAGGTGCGCCAGCCGATCTTCCGCGACGGGCTCGACCAATGGCGGAATTTCGAGCCGTGGCTCGAGCCGCTCAAGGCGGCTCTTGGGCCGGTGCTGGATGCCTACCCACACGCGCCACCCCTGGCGGCACTCTGAAGCAACTGCCGATACGAAGACATACCTGGGAGACCCAATGCAACGCAGTCGATCGAGAAAACTGGCCCGTACCCGCTCCCTGCCACGCCCCGTACGCCCCGCGCTGCGGCAGGCTCCGATCGCGGCCGCGATATGCGCGGCGATCCAGGGAGTGCAGGCGCAGGAGGCCCCGGCCCCCAGCCCCGGCGGTCTCCAGGAGGTGGTGGTGACCGCCACGAAGCGTGCCGAGAACCTGCAGAGCGTCCCGATCAGCGTGCAGGCGCTCGACACGCGCAGGCTCGAGGAAATGAATGTCCAGAGCTTCGACGACTACGCGCAGCAGCTGCCGACGGTCGCTTTCCAGACGCTGCAACCGGGGTTCTCGCGGACCTTCATGCGCGGCATCGCGAGCGACAACAACCCGAACCATTCCGGTCCGCTGCCGACCGTCGGCATGTATCTGGACGAGGAGCCGATCACCACCATCCAGGGGCCGCTGGACCTGCACATGTATGACATCGCGCGGGTCGAGGCGCTCCCTGGTCCACAGGGAACTCTGTACGGCGCGAGCTCCGAGGCCGGCACGCTGCGCGTCATCACCAACAAACCCGATCCGTCGCACTTTTCGGCAGGGTATGACCTGCAGGGCAATGTGATCCACAACGGCACCGCCGGCGGGATCGCGGAAGGGTTCGTCAACCTGCCGCTGTCGCCCACCGCAGCGCTGCGCCTGGTGGGCTGGTACGAGCGCGACTCGGGCTACCTCGACAACATTCCGGGTACCCTCACCTATCCCAACAACCCCGCCAAAGGTTTTCCGTCCTACACGCTGAACAACGCGGCGATCGCGCAGAAGCATTACAACCCGGTCGATACCTACGGCGGCCGTGCCGCGCTCAAATTCGATCTCAACGACAACTGGACGGTCACCCCGATGGTGATCGCCCAGGAGACGAAGTGGAGCGGTATCTTCGGTCAGGAGAGTTGGTACGCCCTCGACAACGGCAGCCCGATCAACCAGGATCTGGCGGTCAAGCACTTCTACCCCGAGGGCGGCAAGGACACGTGGGTCGACGCGGCGCTCACCGTACAGGGCAAGATCGGCAATTGGGAGGTCACCTACGCTGGTGCGTATCTCAAGCGTAACGACCATACGCAGTCGGACTACTCGGACTACTCGCTCGGCTACAACCAGTACTACTACCTCTGGCCGGCGAACTCGACCCAGACAATACTCGGTGCCGACCGTTACGAGATGTTCAGCAACGAATTGCGCCTCGCTTCACCGAAGGATTACCCGGTGCGCTTCGTGGGTGGACTCTTCCAGCAGCGGCAGACGCACGACATCGAGCAGAACTACCAAATCAATGGTCTCGACCCGAGCCTGTGGGTGGGTGCCGGTAGCTCGACCCCGTGGTCGAACACCTGGTGGCTCACCGCGCAGCAGCGTGTCAATCGCGACGCGGCCGCCTTCGGCGAGTTCAACTGGGACATGACGTCGCAGCTCACGCTCACCGCGGGCATCCGGCGCTTCACCTACAAAAACACGCTGGAGGGGTTCTACGGATTTGGCCTCAACGCCTTTGGCAACAATCCGGGGCTGCTGCCCGTTCCGGAGGCCGAGGCGACGATTCCGGGCTTTTCGCCGATCGAGGGACAGCAGACCTGCTTCACCACCACGCAAACCTCCCGCGGCGCCCCGTGTGAGAACCTGGACAAGCGCGCCGACGGCAACGGCTGGACCCCGAAGTTCAATCTCGCCTACAAGATCACGCCGGATGCGATGGTATATGCGCTCTATTCAAAGGGCTTTCGCCCGGGCGGCGTGAACCGCGTCGGGACGGCAGCGCCTTACGCCGCCGACTTCCTCAAGAACTACGAGGTGGGGTGGAAGACCGAGTGGATGAATCACACGCTGCGGTGGAACGGCGCGCTGTACTACGACGAGTGGAACGACTTCCAGTTCTCCTTCCTCGGGCCCAACAGCGTGACCATCGTGGCCAACGCCGGCCAGGCGCGCGTCAAGGGTGCAGACACCGAGCTGGAATGGCAGGCGACCCCGGCGTTCAACCTCTCGCTCGGCGCCGCGTACACCGACGCATATCTGTCCGAGAACTACTGCGGAGCCCTCGATCCGCAGACCGGCGCTCCGATCACCTCGAATCCCTGCGTCGTGCCGGGACAGGCGCCGTTCTCACCGCTGGCACCCAGCGGCCAGCAACTTCCCAACACGCCGAAGTTCAAGGGCACGGCGACCGCACGTTACACCTTCCCGGTCGGCACCTGGCAGGGACACGTGCAGGGGAACTTCGTGTACCAGAGTGCGGTGTGGGCGGACCTGCGCACCCTGGAGCGCGGCCTCCTCGGGCAGCAGCCGGCCTACGGCATCTTCAACTTCTTCACCGGCATCGAGAAGAACAACCTCTCGCTCGAGCTACTGGTGAAGAACGCGTTCGACAAGCGCGCGAGCATCTACCGCTACTCGGAGTGCGTGCAGGCGGTGTGCGCGCCGATTGCCGTGTACGACGTGGTCGCCCCGCCACGGCTCATCGGGCTGCAGCTCAGCCAGCGGTTCTTTTAGCGGGGGGCTGCGGCGCGCCGCCCACGCGCCGCAGTAACAACGAAAGGGGTGGCGCAGCGCGCCTGCGCCACCCCGGGGCATGGGCCTGTATCGGGCGTGCCAATCCGCACGTGAGCCATCGCGCGGCGGCCCGCACCCCATTACCATTGAGAGGTATGGGCACAACCCGCCCGATCGGCTTCAATTCCGTCGCGTGAACTCAACCCCCACCTTCGGCAAGCTCGGCAGCGCCGCGGGCTCCACGGCCATGGGCGTCCTGGTGGCGATCAGCTTCTGTCATCTGCTGAACGACATGATGCAGTCGCTGCTGCCGGCGCTGTATCCCATGATCAAGAGCTCCTACCGGCTGAGCTTCACGCAGATCGGCCTGCTGACCTTCACGTTCCAGTTCACCGCCTCGCTCCTGCAACCCTTCGTCGGCGCGCTGGCCGACAAGAGCCCGCGCCCCTACTCGCTCGCCGTGGGCATGGGGTTCACGCTGCTGGGGCTGCTGCTGCTCGCCTTCGCGGGCAGCTACACGCTGCTGCTCATCGCCGCTTCCCTGATCGGCACCGGATCATCGGTCTTCCACCCCGAGTCCTCGCGCGTGGCACGCATGGCCTCAGGCGGCAGGCATGGACTGGCGCAGTCGGTGTTTCAGGTCGGCGGCAACCTCGGCACATCCGCCGGCCCCCTGCTGGCGGCGTTCGTCGTGCTGCCGCACGGACAGGTCAGCGTCGCCTGGTTTTCCATCGCGGCGCTGCTCGGCATTCTCGTGCTCTTCAACGTCGGACACTGGTACAAGGCGCACGGCGTCGGACGGCTGGCGCGCGCCGGCAGCGCGCGGGCGGCGGCCCCGCGGCGCCAGGTGACGCTGGCCCTCACGGTGCTGCTGCTGCTGGTGTTCTCCAAATACGTCTACCTCGCCAGCATCAACAGCTACTACACCTTCTATCTCATCGAGCACTTCAACGTCTCGGTGCGCAGCGCGCAACTTCACCTGTTCGTATTCCTCGCCTCGGCTGCGGCCGGCGGCATGATCGGCGGCCCGCTCGGTGATCGGCTCGGCAGCAAGTACATCATCTGGGGATCGATACTCGGCGTGCTGCCGCTGACGCTGCTGCTGCCGCATGCCAGCCTCTTCTGGACCGGAGTGCTCACGGTGCCGATCGGCCTGATCATCGCCTCGGCCTTCCCGGCGATCGTGGTGTATGCGCAGGATCTGCTCCCGGGGCGCACCGGCACGGTTGCGGGGCTGTTCTTCGGTCTGGCGTTCGGCATGGGCAGCATCGGTGCGGCCATCCTCGGCAAGCTCGCCGACCATCTCGGTATCGATACGGTCTACCAGATCTGTGCCTTCCTGCCGCTGCTGGGACTGCTGGCGGGATTTCTGCCGAACCTGCACAAATCTCACTCGCCGCCGGCCGACGCGCAGCCCGCCGGGGCGGCCTGATGAAGCTGGTGTCACGCGCGTTGCTGGACGAGCTCGCCGCCCGGGCTGCCGCGAGCCCGCGGGCGCGCGCGCATCACAACATCCACGCCACTCCGGCAGACCCGGTACAGCGCTTTCTGGTGGTCGCGCGCTCCGACTCTTACTTCCGACCCCACCGGCATACGAGCCGCTCCGAGCTGGCACTCGTCGTTCGAGGCCGTATCGATGTGCTCATCTTCGATGGGGCGGGCCGGGTCACGGCGCGCCATGCGGTCGGCGAGGAATCTGACAGCCTCGCCTACGAGACCCCGCAGGGCATCTGGCACACCGTCGTGCCAGGCCCCGACGGCGTCGCCTTCCTCGAGGTCAAGCAGGGGCCTTACGATCCCGCGACTTCCGTGGAGTTCGCCGCCTGGGCACCCGCCGAGGGGGATGCCGCGGTGCCGGGGTTCTGCGCCTGGCTGCGCGCGGTGCAGCCCGGAGACTCGCCGGCCGCGTGAGGTCTGGGCCCCGGGGCGCCGAGGGCGCCCGAGCGGGCAACGGTAATCAGGCGAGAGTTTGCGGACGCTGCAGATACTTCTCGAGCTCAGCGCCACTCATGAGCGTCTCGACGTAACCGAACGTACCTGCTTTCCGCACTTCCTCCGCCGCGGCCTGCAGGCCGGTCATGGCGGCACGATAGAGCGAGGTGGAGAGGCTGACGCGCCTCACGCCGGCGGCGGCGAGCCCGGCCAGCGCAAAGGATTTGCCGCGGATCCCGACCATGAAGTTGACGGGCTTCTTCAGCGCGCTGCACACGGTGCGCACCGCGGCAAGATCGGGCAGCCCGGGCGCGAACAGCACGTCGGCGCCGGCGTGCTCGAACGCCTGCAGCCGCCGCACGGTATCGTCCAGGTCCGCCTTGCCGTGGAGGAAGTTCTCCGCGCGCGCCGTCAGCACGAAGTGAAACTTCAGGTGATGGGCCTGTTCCGCCGCCGCCGCCACACGCTCGACGGCGTGCTGGAAATCATAGATCGGCGCGGCCGCATCGCCGCTCGCATCTTCGATCGAGCCGCCCACGAGGCCGGCGGCTGCCGCCAGGCGAATGGTCTCCGCCACGCTCTCCGGCGCATGACCGAAGCCATTCTCGAGATCCGCGGCCACCGGACAGGAGCTCACGGAGACGATCAGGCGCGCGTGCGCCAGCGCCTCCTCGCGCGTGATCTGGCCGTCGAGCTTGCCGAGGGTCGCGGCAGCCGCGGCGCTCGAGGTGGCGAGCGCCTTGAAGCCGAGCCCGGCCATGAGGCCGGCCGAGCCGCCATCCCAGACGTTGGGGATCACGAAAATGCCGTCTGCCTCGTGCAGCGCGCGAAAACGCGCCGCGAGCTCGTGTTGGTTTTCCATGTCCTCGTCTCTCTCGCTCTCGCGTCGGTGGCCGCGCCTGGCCTGGGCAGCAGTGTGGCACAATCCGCACACCCCGGCTGACTGGTCAGGCTCGTGATCAATCTTCGCGCCGCGGCGCTGGCCGCGCCCCTGGCTTTGCTGTTGTTGCTGACCGCGCCCAAGGTTGCGGCAGCGCCGCCGGTGTGCGTGCGAAACCCGGCCGCGCTGCCGGCGGTGACACGGCTGCGCGCGGCGCTGGCGCACGGGCGCTTCGTCGCCTACGAGCCCACCTCGCTCAAGGTGAGCGACGGCCGCGTCACGCCCGCCGACCCGCAAAGCATCCGCGCGGACTTGAGCGTGCTGCGGCCGAAATTCGATGCGCTGATCACTTACGACGCCCGCAGCGGCGCCGCCGAGAGCATTGCGACGCTCGCCGCGGCGCTGAAGTTTCGCGCACTCATCATCGGCGTGTGGGATCCCGCCGACAACGCGGAGCTGGCGGCGGCCGTGACCGCCGCAAGGCGCCACCCCCAACTGGTCGTCGGAGTGTCGCTCGGCAACGAGATGCTCTTCAGCCACCGCACCGACGCGGCCTCGCTTGCTGCGTCGATCGCGCGCGTGCGCAGACAGCTCCCCGGCACGGCCGTTGCGACCACCGAGCCGTTCCACATCTATCACCAGCCGGAGGCGCGTGCGCTGCTCGGGCAACTCGACTTTCTGCTGGTCAATGTGCACCCGGTCTTTCAGCCATGGTTCCGCGACGCCCCCGACAGCGCCGCCGCGCAGTTCGTCGTCAACGTGCTCGCCGAGCTCGCCCCGCTCGCCTGCGGACCGATCCTGGTGAAGGAGACCGGCGTCCCGACCGCTCCGGCGAGCGCGGGCTTCACGGAAGCGCGTCAGGCGTCCTTCTATCGGGAGCTGCGCGCGCGCCTTGCGCCCAACGCTGACCGCGCGTATGCCTACTTCGCGGCGTTCGATGCGCCGTGGCGTGCGTATGACGCCATCGCGGCGCCCGGCGCGGCACCGGGCATTCACCCGGAAGAAGCCCACTGGGGCCTGTACGATGCCGCGCGCCGGCCGAAGCAGGCAGCCCGCGAATTGCCGGCGCTCGCGGAGGAGTAACCATGACAGGGCCTGCAATGTGCCCGGCGTTGTGCGCCGCGTTGAGCATGTTCGCCATGGGCACCGGGACGCCCGCGGCGGCCGCCGCGGATGAGGCACAGCCCGCTGCCTCGAACGTGCCCGGCGCGCAGAGCCCCGCCATCCGTCCGAACGGCTCGATCACCTTTACGCTCGAGGCACCGGAAGCCCACAGCGTTCGGGTCGAGGGTGGGGACGGCCTGGGCGGCCCGTTCACGATGACGAAAGGATCCGGTGGGACCTGGAGCGTGACCACGCCGCCGGCGGTGCCGGGCTTTCACTACTACTGGTTTGTGCTCGACGGGGTGGCGGTCAACGATCCGGGCAGCGACACCTACTTCGGCTATGGCAAGCAGACCAGCGGCATCGAGATCCCCGAAACCGGCGCGGATTTCTACGCCATCGCGAACGTCCCGCACGGTGAGGTACGCGCCCTGTGGTACCACTCGCACATCACCGGTGAATGGCGACGCGCCCTCGTCTACACGCCCCCTGGCTACGACGCGCACCCCGGGCAGCGTTACCCGGTGCTCATTCTGCAGCATGGCGCGGGCGAGAACGAGACCGGCTGGACGCGGCAAGGGCGGGCGCAGTTCATCCTCGACAACCTGATCGCCGCAGGCCGCGCGAAACCGATGATCGTGGTGATGGATCGCGGCTATGCGATGCGTGCCGGCACGCATGTCCCGGCGTTTGGAGCCGGCGTCTCGCCGCAGCAGGTGCAGAGCGGCTTCCGCGCATTCGAGGACGTGATCGTCCGCGAGCTGCTGCCCACGATTGACGCCACCTACCGGACGATTCCCGACAGGGATCACCGCGCCATGGCCGGGCTCTCGATGGGGGGCATGCAGAGTCTCTTCGTCGCGCTGCACCACCTGGATACGTTCGCCTATATCGGCTCGTTCAGCGGTCCGTTCATCCCCGGCATCAACACCGGCACGGCACACGCGGGCGGCGAGCCGCGGCAACAGTTCGACCCGCGCACCGCGTACGACGGGGTGTTCGCGGTTCCGACCGAGTTCAACCAGCGGGTGAAGCTGCTGTGGCTCGGCGTCGGGACCGCCGAGCCGGAGCAGTTCCTGCGTGGCATCCGCGCCGCCGCGCAGGCTCTGCAGGCGGACGGTGTGCACGTGGGGTACTACGAATCAGTCGGCACCGCGCACGAGTGGCAGACCTGGCGCCGCGATCTCAGGGAGTTCGCGCCGCGCCTGTTCGCCCCTCCGTGAGAGCGCCGCGCTCACTTCAGGGCCAGCTCGACTTTCACCCTGTCGAGGGTTTGCGGCTTCGGCGTCGAATCCGGACCCGCCGGGGTCTGCCCGTCCGCAGACACAGGTTGCGCAGTCGCTGCGGACTCGGGCTGTGCGCTTCCTTCAGGCTGCGACGGCGGTCCTGGCGGCGCATTGGATTGCGGCTCCGGCGCTGCGCCACCTTGCGGCTCCGGCGTCGCGCGCGCCTGGGTCTTTCCGGGCGCATTGACGATGAACACACGCGCCGGCCCGATCTCGCCGTTGGCGAGCAGCGCGTCCTGGATCGCCTGCGCGCGCTGCTTGCCGAGCGCCTCTAGATCGCTGTCGGGCACCTGAATGTGGCTGATGAGCGCCGCGTTCAGATCGGCGATGGCCGGATCGTACGGCGGTGTCTCCTTGCGCTTTGCCTGTTGCACGGCCACGGCGGTCGGCGGGAGCGGCGTGTCCTTGCCCAGGTCCGCGCGGAACTGATCCACGAGCAGCTTGAAGTGCTGGCCGGGATCTGCGGGCCCGGTCTCCCCCGCAGTGTCCGTGTGTTTCTTGCCCTCGCGGGTGCTCTGCTCGCGCGCGAGCAACTCCGCCCGCAGCCGTGCGGCGGCAAGCCGCGGGCGGTCGAGCTCCGCTGAGTAGACGATCGGTATGTCGAGCTTCAGCTGCGGCCGCTCCTTCAGGGACTTGGCCAGGGAAGCGAGCTGATCCTGCGCGGGCTTCTGCAGCTCCGCGCTCCCGGCGTCGAACTCGATGACGTTCAGATGCTCGTGGCCGCCGCCAAAGAGGTGGCCAAGCAGTGCAAAGGGCGCCGTCGCCGCCTTGACGACCAGGTTGACGAACATCTTCCAGATGATCGGCCCGATGCGGAACTTCGGGTCATCGAGGGACCCGCTCATCGGCAGGTTGAGGTCGATGACGCCATTGCGGTCCTTGAGCAGGGCCACCGCGATTTTCAGGGGCAGGTGCACCGCGTCCGGACTTTCGACGCGCTCACCCAGCTCCAGCTGATCGACGACGAAGTGCTGTGCGGCGGTGAGCTTGCGCTGCTCGATCTTGTAGGAGACCTCTACCGACAACTTGCCCTTGTTGATCCTGTAACCGGCGAAATGCCCCGAATACGGGTTGACGACGGTGAGGTCGAGGTCCTGGAAGGCCATCTTGATGTCGGTATACAGCGCCGCGGACAGCAGATTGACGTCGCCCGCGATCTGGATCGGGGAGTAACGGTCGACCTTGCCCTTGAGGTCGACCTTCGCGCGCGAGCGCGGATCGGACGACAGCCCGGTCACCGTGCCGTTGAGGCTCTGGATGCCGATCGCGAAGCTCGGCTTGATCCAGAGATCCGCATAGTTGGCCGAGCCGTTCGCAATCGTCACGGTGCCGATCGACACCGGGAACGGCGTCAGTGGACCGGCCGGCGCGGCCGCTGTCTGCACCGGCGCCTTGTGCCGGCGCGCTCCTCTGCTCCGGGTGGGCGGCGGGTTCGCGACTGGCATGCTCTGCTGATCGGCGGCTGCACTGCCGGCGGTGTTGACGGGCGCCGCGCCTTTCCTGGCGGCCCCTGGCCGCTTAAGCACCTCGGTGATGTTAACGCTGCGATCGGGCGCGATGACCATGCGCACGTAGGGCTCGACCGCCGTCACGCTGCCGACGCGCAGACTCGCCGGGGTCGAGCGGTAACGGATATCCGCGACGCGCATATCCTTCCACCGGATGAAGTCCTGCTTCAGCGCATTGTCCACCGTGCGCAGGTCCACGACCTGCGTGTTGCCCTTCACCTCCAGGGCGCCATTGGCCTGCCGCTCGATGTCGAGCTTGGCGCCGAGCGCGCCTTTCAGCAGCGTCATGGACGTGTACTGCGCGATGATCGGTTGCAGCATCGGCAGACCCAGGCTTGCGGCCTCGACGTGCGCACTGAGCGCGCCGGATTTCGGTGTCAATTTGGCCCGCGCATTGACTTTTCCGGAGGCGTTGACGCCCGAGTCGGCGGTGATGTTGAGCGCATCGTTGGCTGAGGTGGAGAAGCCGGTGACGCGCATGTTGAGCGGGGCGAGCACCACCGCTACTGCCGGCCTCACCTCGCGGTCCTCGGCGGACACCTTGAAACCAGTAGCCTCGATGTCAGGTGCGGCCAGGGTCCACGTCGATGCACTGCGCCCGCGTCCGCTCACCGGGGCGGCGGAGGACGCTGTAGGTGGCGCGGTAGGCGGTGCACTGGGGCCGCCCGGCGGCTCACTGGGGCCGCCCGGCGGCGCGCCGGCCGCGCCCGCCTGCGGGGACGATTGCGCCGGCGTTGCCGCCGGAGAGCCGGTCAACTCGAGGAGATTCAGCTGCCCCTGCTCGCTCAGCCACGCCTTGATGTCGCCGCCGGAGAGCAACACCTTGGCGACGTTGACCGAGTGCCGCGTGAGGTCGACCCGGGTGTCGCGGACCTCGATGCTTGCCACATCGACGTAGCGCTCGGCGCCACCCTTGGGCTTCACGCCAAGGCTTTTCACCGAGGTGTCGTGCACGTCGACCGTCAGCCCGATGGGCCCGCCGTCGCTCTTGAGGGCGTAGTCACCCTTGATGCCAATCGTGCCCGAGTCGATCTCGAGCGGCAGGCTCGCCTGCAGATAGCTCCACACCGTTCTTGCTTTGAGATCCGCGATCTCGAACTTGCCGAGCGAGGACAGCGGGGCGAGGTGCACCGTGCCGCTCCACAGCAGCCGCTCGCCCTGCGGTGAGGCGGCGCTCAGTCCATAGCCATTGCCGGTCGCCCCCGTGGTGCTGAAGTCGCGCAACTCGAACGCGACGGGCGTGAGCTCGGCGCGAAACGGTGTCGGCCGCGTACGATCCTCGAACGTCGCGGTACCCGACAGCACCGCCAGGCGCTGGATGTACAGTCCCATGGGCGCGGCCTTCTTCTGCGGCTGAGCCGCCGCGGGCGGGAAGCCCTTCTCGAGATCGGCGAGATTCAGCGCGCCATCCCTGCGGAGCACGGCGCGCACATACGGCTGCGTCAGGATGATCTCGCGAAAGCTCGGTGCCAGCCGCCAGAGCGTTGCGAGCTGCAGATCGACGTGCAGCCGCTCGAACGCCAGCATCTTCTTACCATCGGCATCCGGCAGGGCGACACCGGTTACGTCGAGCTTCAGGGTGAAGGGGTTGAAGTGTATGGCATCGATGCTGAGCGTGCGGCCGTAGTGGGTGTGCACGAAATCCTGGCTGTACCTGCGGGCGAAGTACGGCACGGCGAGGAAACCGGCGGCGGCATACGCCCCGACCAGCACGAGGACGATGGCGAGTCCGATGAGATAGCGTCGATACCGACCCATACACACCGCTCCGTTCTGCGCTTGGCGGTATCGTAGAGCATCGACGCCGCAGCCACCATGCAGGCGGCTGCGGACGATTCAACCCCGCGCAGGCGGGGCCCCGGCGCGGCGCCGCGCTGCGGCTTGGCGGGCCTGTCGCCCCGTAGGCTGATCAGTCGTCGTGATGCCCGCGGTCGTGGTCACCGTGATCGTCACGGTGGTCCTCGTGACGACCGTGGTCGTGACGCTCGGGCCGGTAGCCGGGCTCGTACTCGGCAGACCTCACGAAGTACACCGGCCGGTTGCACGCGTGGTATTCGTGGCAATGCTTGCGCCAGTTTCTCGCGTGTGCGGGCGGCACGTGCAGGTAAATCGGCGCCACGGGCGGTGCGCCGACCACGACCGGAGGTGGCTGCACGGTCACCGGCTGGGCGTAGACGAGGGGCGGCGGCGTCCGGCCGCCGAGCACCACCTGACCGTACGAGCCTCCGCTCTACACGGGCTCGATCAGACTGGCGTCGTTGGGGAGCCGCGGGTTGTTCACGCGGCGGCTGACTTTCCAGGCAACCATCGGCTCGGTCGGATAGGGACGGAGCGCCGCGCGCGCCTGCTGCGGCGTGC
>Ga0123356_10003837_pt1 | contig 15654 bp, 15 predicted proteins | sample TergutEmb28metaG_2_FD_92546 | JGI IMG/M metagenome (GOLD analysis project Ga0123356, IMG submission 92546) | Embiratermes neotenicus P3 segment gut microbial communities from Petit-Saut dam, French Guiana - Emb289 P3 | ecosystem: Host-associated > Arthropoda: Insects > Digestive system > Gut ... | reverse complement strand
CTCAACGGTGAAGCCATCGAGGTCGAAACCCAGATCACGGTGAATTTCATACTGGGCGGCGGTATCTATGCAAATCTCCCGCACGTATGGAACCTGAGTGCGCGGGCCGATCCCGCTATAATCCGAAAAGTGGCAACCACGGCAGAAATTCTGAGCCGCACCGCGACTCGTCCCACCTGGGCCGAGGTTTCTCTCGCCACCCTGCGGCAGAACTTCCGCACCGTCCAGAAGCACGTCGGACCGAACGTCACCGTATGCGCGGTGGTGAAGGCCGACGCCTACGGACACGGCGCGGTCGAATGCTCGCGCGCTCTGGCAGCGGAAGGCGCCCGCTGGCTCGGTGTAACCTCGCTCGATGAAGCGATTCCGCTGCGCGAGGCCGGCGTCGAGACCGACATTCTGCTGATGACCGGCTTCTGGCGCGGCGAGGAGACCGAGATTGTGCGCCTCGACCTGACTCCTACGGTGTGGGAGCCGTGGCACATCGAGTCGCTCGAAAGGGCTGCGGCGGGGCTGGGAGTGGCCGGGCATCCCGTCCACCTGAAGGTCGACACCGGGATGGGCCGGCTGGGCGCAGCGGTAGAAAATCTCCCCGCTGTGCTGGCAGGGTTGAGCGCGGCCAGGCACCTGAAACTCGAGGGACTGTCGACCCATCTGGCATCGTCGGAGATCATGGACGCGCCCTCGGTCGGCGAGCAGGAACACAGCTTCGACGCGGCCCAGCGCACGGTCCGCGAGGCCGGATTCAACCCCGCATTCGTGCACATGGCCAACACCGGTGCGGTGATCTCGCGGCGCGAGACCTGGAATTCCATGGTGCGCCCGGGCGTGGCGCTCTACGGTTACCACCTTCCCTTCCAGCGCGCCGGACGTGAAGTCAGCGGCGGCACCCTGCGCCTGGCGCTGAAGCCCATCCTCACCTGGAAGACGCGCATCCTCTCCTTGCGGGACTTCGGACCGAATCATCCGCTAGGCTATGGTGGAACGTACATAACCCGGGCTGCCGCCCACATTGCGGTGCTGCCGGTGGGCTACGCCGACGGCTACAACCGCCAGCTTTCAAACCGCGGCCGGGTGATTCTGCGCGAGCACTACGCCCCCATTGTCGGCCGCATTTCGATGGACCTGACGCTGGTCGACGTGACTGGCATCCCGGGCGTCGCCGTAGGCGATGAAGTGATTCTTCTCGGCAACGGCGAAGGCCTGAGTGTCGACGCCCTCGAGCACGCCGACCTGGCCAACAGCACTCCCTATGAAATCCTCTGCAACATTTCCAAGCGGGTTCCCCGGCGATACATAAGCTGAGACCTGGAGTCGGCAGCCTGTCCGGTCGCTCGAAAGCCTGCGGCATGGGGAGCCATCGTTGCCCGCCGAAATGACCGGTCCCGCTCAACGACCGAATGCCAGCTGCGGACTGCCAAATCGAACCGTTAGCTGCGCAGCTCGAAGAGTGCGCCCGGCTGCTTGCTACACTAGAAGTTTCACCATGATCTCGCGCTACGCACAGTGGATGTACGACTGGGAGCACCGGCTCACCTCGGTTGACAACAACCGCGTGGTGCGTCCGCTGGAGTGGGGGGTGGAGTGGGCGCGCGGCTGGCCGTGCCGCAACGGCTGTCCTCCGGGCGAGACACCGGGGAATCCGGAGCAGTTCTTCCTCGACTCCAACCGCCGCATCGTGGCGGCGAGCGACGAGTTCTACTCCTACGAACGGCCCGCCGATTTTCGCCTGGAAACGCGCGCCGTCGAGGTTTTTTCCACCCGGGAAGTGCCCGACCCGACACTGGAAGCCAAGGTGAGAGGAAGATTTGCGGAATTCCTGCGCTTCAGTTCTCCGGTGAAAACGCCGTACAGGGAAAACAATCTGGTGAATGCGCGCTGGTTTCCGGCCCGTGGACGCCGGGCTGTCGTGCTGCTGCCGCACTGGAACTCCGATGCCGTCTCCTACGTCGGCCTGTGCCGCGTGATGAACCTGCTGGGCATCGCGGTGCTGCGCCTGAGCATGCCCTATCACGACATCCGGATGCCGGCTGAAATCAGACGCGCGGACTACGCCGTCTCCGCCAACATCGGCCGCACGCTCGATGCCGCACGCCAGGGAGTGGTCGACATCCGCTGCTGCCTCGACTGGCTCGAGCAGCAAGGCTACAGCCGGTTCGGTATCGTAGGCACGAGCCTGGGTTCGTGCTATGCGTTCATCGCGGCGGCTCATGATCCGCGCGTCGCGGTGGCCGCGTTCAACCACGCGTCGACGTATTTCGCCGATGTGGTCTGGCACGGGCAGTCCACCCGCCACATCCGGCAGGGGATCGAACAGCACATCGATCTGGAGGAACTGCGCAAGGCCTGGCTGGCGATCAGTCCCATGTCGTACTTCGGGCAATTCGCACGCTGGCCAAAGAAGTCGCTGATCGTCTACGCGGCCTACGATCTGACCTTTCTGCCGGAATTCTCGCGGCAGATCGTTGCCGAGTTCGCGCGGCACGGCCTCGACCACAGAGTGGTCGTGCTGCCTTGCGGGCACTACACGACCGGCGAGGCGCCCTACAAATACATGGATGGCTGGCAGCTGCTGTCCTTTCTGCGGACGGCGTTTTGAGGTTCAGGGCGTCTGACAACCACGGAGACACCAGGTGCGGGGGGCAAACCGCGCTGGTTTTGCGGTTTCTCCCAGTGGGCCGGTGCTCTGATCCCGGGCCGATTTAGAATACTGAGGGTGGACACTGCTCTGACTGGCCTCTCCGATATCATCGAACACCGCCGCGGCGAGTTCCTGCTGAGCACGGACCCGGCCCGGCTCGATCCGGAGGTGATTCACAACTTCCTGACGAACTGCTACTGGGCGCAAGGCGTCCCGCGTGAAACTGTCGCCCGCTCGATCGCGCACTCTCTCTGCTTCGGGATTTATGATGGCCAGGGCGCACAGATCGGATTTGCCCGTGTGATCAGCGATTTCGCGACCATTGCATACCTCGGCGATGTGTTCGTGCTGGAATCGCATCGCGGGCGCGGCCTGAGCAAATGGATGATGGAGTGCATCCTCGAGCATCCTGCGCTGCAGGGCTTGCGGCGCTGGATTCTCGTGACGCGCGACGCGCACCGGCTTTATGGGCAATTCGGATTCACGCCGCTGAAGGCGCCCGGGCGCTACATGGAACTCCACCAACCCGACGTTTACGAAATCAGGAAAACGACATGAAAAATTCCCGCATGTACCGTCCGCTGTCTGAAAGCGACCCGCAGATTGCCGCGGCAATCGACCATGAGACCCGGCGTCAGCACGAGGGCCTCGAACTGATTGCATCGGAGAACTTCGTCAGCGAAGCCGTGCTCGAGGCTGCCGGCTCGGTGTTCACCAACAAGTACGCCGAGGGATATCCCGGCCGGCGCTATTACGGCGGCTGCGAGTTTGCCGACGTGGTGGAGAATCTGGCGCGCGACCGCGCCAAGCAGTTGTTCGGCGCCGAACACGCCAACGTCCAGCCCCACGCCGGATCGCAGGCCAACATGGAAGCGTACGGCGCCGTGCTCCAGCCCGGCGACACCATTCTCGGCTTGAACCTCGCACACGGCGGGCACCTCACGCACGGCCATCATCTGAATTTTTCCGGCAAGACCTACAAGGTCATCCCCTACGGCGTCACCAGAGATACCGAGACCATCGACTACGACGAGCTGGAGAAACTCGCCGAGAGAGAACGCCCGAAGCTGATCATTGGCGGGGGCAGCGCGTATCCGCGCGTGATCGATTTCGCGCGCATGCGCCAGATTGCCGACAAAGTCGGCGCCCTCTACCTGGTCGACATGGCGCACTTCGCCGGGCTGGTGGCCGGCGGCGCCCATCCCTCTCCGGTTGCGCACGCGCATATCGTGACTTCGACCACACACAAGACTCTGCGCGGCCCTCGCTCGGGGATGATTCTGTCGAAAGCGGAGTTCGCGCAGCCGATTGACAAGGTTGTCTTCCCCGGCATGCAGGGCGGTCCGCTGGTGCACATCATGGCGGCCAAGGCGGTGTGCTTCCACGAAGCCATGCAGCCGGAATTCCGTGACTACGCACGCCAGATCGTCGCCAACGCAAAGGTGCTGGCTCAGACGCTCGCCGACCAGGGTTTCCGCATCATCTCCGGCGGGACCGACACGCATCTGATGCTGGTCGACGTGTTCTCCAAGGGCATGCTGGGCAGCGAAGCCGAAAAGGCGCTTGGCGACGCGGGTATCACCGTCAACAAAAATGCGATCCCCTTCGATACCAACCCTCCGCTGAAGCCAAGCGGCATCCGCATCGGAACCCCGGCCTTGACCACGCGCGGCATGAAGGAAACCGAGATGCGGCAGATCGGCCGCTGGATCGCCGAAGCGCTGCTTGATCGCACCGACCCTGCCGTGCTGTCGAACATCCGCAAACAGGTGCTCGACCTCTCGGAGACGTTCCCGCTGTATGCCGAGCGGCGCGCGAAGGCGCAGGCAGAGGTGCGAGCGTAAGTCGGGCCGGGTGGGGTTTTTCCGGCCAAACCCCCAGCCAGCTCCGCCTGGGCTGCCGGAACCGCCGCGGTGCGGGGAACCCGTGTTGGCCCTGTGTTCCCCGCTGTCCTCTCTCTGTGGTTAAATGCCATCGGTGAAGATCGCCATCGATATCCGGCGGATGAGCGAGTTTGGCGTCGGGACCTACATCCGCAACGTCGTGCGCACGCTCGGCCGGCTGGATCCCGAAACGCCTTACTTTCTGATCGGCCCTCCGCAAAAAATGGAGGAAATCGGCGCGCTGCCCCCCAACTTTCAGCCCGTTCCTCTGCTTTTTCCCGAGCGCTCCCTCAAGGGATTTCTGGAGTTCCGCGAGGCCCTCGAGAAACTGGACTGCAATCTGGTCCACATCCCCAACCTTTTCTCCGTGCCGCGCGCCCTGCCCTGTCCGTACGTCATGACGGTGCATGACATGCTCGATCACATGGCCCGCGCCCGCCAGCAGGCCGGGTTCTGGGGCGCCTGGCACCTGCACATGACGAAGCGGGTCCTGCGGGGCGCTGCGCGGATTTTTGCCGTCTCCAATTTCACTCGCACCGAAATCGAGAAGCACTTCGACATTCCCTCGCATCGCATTGAAGTCGTCTACAACGCGATCGACGAGCGCTTCCTGCGCGGTCACGCGACCGCCGCCGATCGTGACTTGATTGCCCAACGCTACCAGGTAACCTACCCCTTCCTGCTCTACGCTGGCCGAATCAGCCCGCACAAGAACGTGGTGCGCATGATCGAAGCCTTCTCCGCGCTCAAAACCGAGTTGGAGAAAGACCAACTGTACCCCGACCTCAAGCTCATCATCATTGGCGACGATCTGTCCGGCAATCCCGACCTGCGGCGCACGGTTGTGCGCAGCTGCGTGCAGAACGACGTGCGCTTCCTGGGATTCATCCCGATCGAAGTCCTGCGCATCTTCTATGACTGCGCGAAGATTTTCGTCTTTCCCTCGCTTTATGAAGGGTTCGGTCTGCCCCCGCTCGAAGCCATGGCGCACGGGACCCCGGTGGTGACTTCGAATGTTTCGTCATTGCCGGAGGTCGTGGGCGGTGCCGCGGTGCTGGTGAATCCCGAAAACGTCTTCGAAATCATGCGCGCGCTGCACCGTGTGCTCACCGACAAGGCCTTGCGCGACCGGATGCAGGAGCGGGGGTATCAGCAGGCCACAAAATTCTCGTGGGAGACTTCCGTGCGCCGGGTCCTCGACGTATACCGGCAGGTAGCGGGGGACGGAGGCAGGGAGCGAACGCAGCCTGCGGCGGATTGAGCAGGGACGGAGGTTCCTCGGCTGTCCGGCGGGGGGAAAAGGCGCCCCCCACCACAGCCGGCGGGACGCCGGCGCTACTTCAGCAGCGGCTGGCCGGGCGACAGGATGGAGAGCTTGTGCAGCTTGGCGGTGATGCGGCTGCGATCAGCGTCGGTCTTGGCGGTGGCCAGACGCTTGCGTAACTGGACGACTTTTTCCTTGCGGGTACGGCGCCGGCGAATCTCTGGCCGGCGACTGGGTGCGGACATGCAGTGCTCCTGAGTGTGAAATTTGAGAACGCGTGGCGGCTGGACCGAGGGCGCGCGAGGCCTCCGATCCGCGGAAATCCACTTCCTTCATTTCATCGAATATGGCAGAAACTGTCAACGCCGCGCACGGCGGAGCTCGCTCGAGTTTCTCCCGGCTTTCGGTCGACTGCAGTCCGGCGTTATGGGACCGAACCGCGTCCCTGATCCTGCCACTCACGCAGCTTGTAGCGCTGCAGCTTGCCGGTAGCCGTCTTCGGGAGTTCAGAAAGAAATTCGATCCACCGCGGACGTTTGTACGCGCCGATTTTTTCCATCACCCAATCCTGCAGGTGGAGCGCAAGTTCGTCATTGGCAACAAAATTGTCCCGGATCACAACGTAAGCCGCGGGCTTGGTGAGATGATTGGCGTCTTCGCGGGCGACCACTGCTGCCTCTTCGACAGCCGGATGCGCGATGAGTGCGCTCTCCACCTCGGCCGGGTTGAGCCAGCGGCCGTTCACCTTGAACAAATCGTCGGCACGGCCGGCGTACCAGAAATAGCCGTCTTCATCCTGATAGTACTTGTCCCCGGTGCGAAGCCACGCGCCCTCGAACGTGGCCTTGGTCTTCTCATGCCGATTCCAGTAGCCGGCGCAGATCGAATCTCCCTTGATGAGCAACGATCCGATTTCACCTCGGGTGACATCATGCCCTTCCTCGTCGACGAGCCGGGCTTCATATCCAGGAATCACTTTCCCACTCGATCCCGGCCGTGCTTCTCCCGGGCAATTCGAGATCACCATGTGCAGGGCTTCGGTGGAACCCATGGCATCGAGAATCTCGACTCCAAAGCGGCGCTTGAAGCGCTCAAACAGCGGAGCGGGAAGCGATTCGCCCGCCGAAATCCCATGACGCACGCTCGACAGATCAAACTCGGGCCCGTGCTCGCGCCGATGGTTGAGAAGTGCAGCGTAGTTCGATGGCACGGAAAAGAAAAGCGTCGGACGATGGCGTTCGATATTGGCGTAAATCGCGGCCGGCTCGGGCCGGGCCCGCGACAGAATCGTGGTCGCCCCACAGGAAAGAGGATGATACCCGGCGTTGCCCAGCCCGTAGGCGAAAAACAGCCGGGCTACGCTATAGCACCGGTCCTGCCCGGTCATGTGCAGAATGTTTTTCGCATACAGTTCCGAACACACCATCATGTCGTGGTGCAGATGAATGCACGCCTTCGAAGTGCCCGTGCTTCCGGAAGAATAGAGCCAGAAGGCCGAGTCATCTTTGCTGGTCTCGATCGCGTCCAGTTGCGGGGACGCAGCCGACAGCCGATCTTCGAAACCGCCCGCCGCTGGCCCGCCTGCCACCACGATGCTTTCCAGATATCGCCGCCGCTCTCGCGGAATGAGATGGATCACCGGCGCCAGGGAATCGTGCACGATCAGTACGCGAGCCCGGCTGTCGTTGAGCAGGTATTGGTAATCCTGCTCTCGAAGATACGTGTTGAGCGGGACGGCCACCGCTCCGATCTTGATTGCGCCGAAAAATGAATACAGAAACTCGGGGCTGTCGACAAGCAGCAGTGCCACCCGTTCTTCCACTCGCACGCCAAGCTGGCGCAGCATGTTGCCGGCGCGGTTGGTCCGCTCGTTCAGCTGCCCATAAGTGACCTGCTCCTCGCCGCATTCAATGGCAATGGAATTTCCTCTGCCTTCGGCTCGGTGGCGGTCGACGAAGTAGGTGGCGGCGTTGAATGTTTCAGGAATGGCAGTCACAGGTTCGCGGCCTTCTCCTTGGAGCAGCAGTCTCCCTTTTTGACGGAGCGGCGGGGAGTATAACACAGGGCTCAGGCGCGCTAATTCTCTGATTCTACTGCCCGAGACCCACATACCTTCGCCACAAGGTCCAAAACCCCGCTGCGGAGGTTCTCCCGCTGAAACTTGCAACTTTTTCTCCCGCCGTAACTCAAATCTGCCAGCCAGTGGATTGCTGCTAGAAGGGGAAATGAATATGCCGTCTGCCACTCGCTTCGCTCTTGTGCTTCTGGGATCGCTGTTCGCCGCTACCGCCTGCAACGCGAAAGCAAGTCCGGCTGCGGCCGTGCCGGCGCCCCTGCTCAATGCCGAACGAGCATCAACCCCCGGCCGCGAATCCGCGGTTGTTTCCGGTGGGTGTTTCTGGGGTGTGCAGGCCGTATTCCAGCATGTAAAGGGCGTGATCGCGGCAACCTCAGGCTACGCCGGGGGTTCGGCCAAGACCGCCCAGTACGAAACAGTCAGCACCGGCGAAACCGGTCACGCCGAGTCGGTTGAGATCGTATATGACCCGTCGCAGGTTACCTACGGCGAGTTGCTGCGGGTGTTCTTCTCGGTGGCGCACGATCCTACGCAACTCAACCGTCAAGGCCCCGACGAGGGCACGCAATATCGCTCGGCGATCTTCTATAAGAACGATGAGCAGAAAAAGGTTGCCGAGGCCTACATCGCGCAGCTCGACCAGGCCAAAGTCTTCCCGCACCGCATCGTCACCCAGGTCGTTGCCCTCGTAGGGTTCTATCCGGCAGAGGCATATCACCAGAACTACGCGGCGCTCCATCCCAACCAGCCCTATATCATGTTCAACGACGCTCCCAAGGTCGCGCACCTGAAGCGGGAGTTCCCTGACCTGTACATCGGAAAGTAGGACGAGGAATGCTTCAGACTGATCCGGATCGTGCCGGCGAGGATCACGTAAAGCGAGACGCTCCCGGCAGGTCCAGTCAAGGCTCAACTGATCCTGTGCCGGACGTTCGGCGAAGAGTTTTTCTTGGAACGTCAGCCGCGACCCTGGCCGGTCTGGTCCTGTGGCATTGGAGAAAGCCTCGTGTGCTCGAAGCCGCAGCGTCCTCTGAGCCCAGAGAGGTCACCATTGTTCTGTTCTCCGACTCCGGCCAACGCCTCCAGAAAGTGCGCATTCCCAAAGTCGCGAAGAGCGCCGACCAGTGGCGCGAGCAGCTATCGCCCAACGTCTACGACATCACGCGCAACGCCGACACCGAAATGGCCTTCTCCGGCAAATACTGGAATTGGCATGACAAAGGCCTGTATCGCTGTATCTGTTGCGGCAACGCCCTGTTTGACGGGGCCACGAAATTCGACTCCGGCACCGGCTGGCCGAGCTTCTGGCAGCCAATTGCAAGGGAGAACGTCACCGAAATCCGCGATACCATGTTCGGCATGGTCCGCACCGCCGTTTCCTGCACCGAATGCGACGCCCACCTCGGCCACGTCTTCGACGACGGTCCGCAACCTACGGGTCTGCGCTACTGCATGAATTCCGCTTCGCTCCAGTTCGTAAAGTTCTCCTAAGCATCGACCGATCGCGGCCCCAGATGCACGTGCCGGGCGCGCGGCACGCAGGTAAACCTTGCCGCCAGGGAACCAATCGATGGAGCGAAACGATCTGTTAAAGTCTGTTATGCCGAGCCCTCCACAGCGAAACCGGAAAAGTCCGGGTGTACGCAAAACTGCTGCATCCGTTTGTGGCAATGGTTGATCTATCTTCGTGGAGTCTACTCCGCCCACTGTCCGCCAACCCGCTGCTGTCGGAAACGTTTCTACTTCGCTCCCCGCCCGAGGATCGCCACCGGAAGCCTTTTGCAAGTGGCATCTTCGTATCCTCATTCGAGCTACTTAGTAAGTGAGTAAGTCTTGTATTTTCTGCACCGGCCCAAAAATGTTTTAAAACTCGATTTTCCCTCTTGCATAGAACTCAAAGTTATGGCATCTTCGAGTATCTTCTAATGAAAGGACGCCCAATGTTGATGAATCTGCACAAATCGCCAAACGGGCTGACATGGCCGCAGACTAGCCGGGTCAGTTTCAGGGCGTCGTCCGATTGCGCTTATTAATCCCCGGCGCAGCTTAACGCAAAGCTAACAAACAAAGACATGCAGGGTGGCAAAGGCCGCGGTTCCTGCGACTGGGAATCGATCCGCTGCTGATTCCCCCGGCACGGGTGCTCCGGTCGAGAGGCGGATCGAGCAGCCTGGGGTGAGCGCCGTGGAAAAGGTCCGCCCGCGCGCGCAGCTCGCCGGACACAGCGGACGCTTTCAGTCAAATGATGAAAAGCAACGGATACTTCTCCTTGGTGGAACAGCCCGAGGTGGAACAGCCCGATCGCTCCGGCGATCGGGCTGCGAGGTTCGGCCCCTCGGGCGTAAGCCCAATCCGTTGCGATTGTTCCCTGATCGCTTAGGCAGCAAGTGAAAGTCAGGAACGGAATTCAGTCAGTGGTGAAGTTCACGGCAACTTCGCGGCGTGCCTGGTAACACAGGCCGGGGTTCGAGCCCTCAACCGTGATCAAGGTTCCCTGGCTGCGACGAAGCAGCAGCGCGGTCGCCCCGAGAAAGTTCTGGGGCATCCGCGCTGCGCGTGAGGAGAGAACAACCAAAAGGGGCTGAAATATGTTACGCGCGCCCGGCGTGGTGCTGATCAATCCGAAGTTCCCGCACAACGTCGGCGCGACCATTCGGGCGTGCTCGTGCTTCGGCGTCGAATCGCTTGCCTGGACGGGGCTGCGCGTCGACCCGTCGAAGTATCGGCGACTCCCGCGCGAGGAGCGGATGAAGGGATACAAGAACGTGCTGTTCAGCAACAACCAGCGTCCGTTGGATCTGTTCGATGATGTCACGCCGGTTTGTGTAGAAGTCTTTGAGCAAAGCGAGCCGCTGACCACCTTCGAGCATCCGGAAAATGCGGTTTACATTTTCGGGCCCGAAGACGGAGGCGTGCCGCAGGTGATTCGGCGTTTGTGTCATCGCTTCGTTCACATCCCCGCCCACTTCCCGCTGAACCTGAGCGCGGCCGTGAACGTAGTGCTCGCGCATCGTCTGATGTCGCGGCAATTGCTTGGCCAGCAACCGATCTTGCCATTGAGCCGGATGCTGCGCGAGGTGCGTGGGGGGGGCTCACGCCCGCTATGGATGCGGTCGGCTGGGATGGAAGGTGAACAAGTCTCGCCGGTGGTGAACAGAAGAGTTACTTCGCGCCAAGCGCCCGCAGGTATGCGCAGCCCGCCGGGGTGCAAGTCCTCAGGACGGGTAGTCCCGAAGCACAAGGTACCTGAAAAACACGGCCTCGACCCTTCTCGCGATTCCCCGGCGAGTATGATCCAGGAGTGGAAGGGCGCGAGTTTGCCGTGCCCAAGGTGGGCTTTAGCCCCTGGGGCATCGAGAGCAAGTTCGGCCGGTGGCGAAGCCAAGGGTTCGCTCGCCCGATGCGGGTGGCCGCAGGTTCGATTCCTCCCACGGGAATTATGCCCGTGTAGCTCAGCGGGTAGAAGCCCCTGCGATGTGATCGCTGCTTCCCCGGCTGAGGAATTTTCAAACTCCGGCGTAACACCGGTTAGAAAGAAACATTATGATGGTCATCCTCCGAAGCGGAAAGCCGCAGACAAGCGAGTCGCTGTGCAACTCGTGCTACTGGGCTCACATTCAGCGCGGATTCGCAGAAAGCGAGGAGATCATCCGCTGCGCCTTTCTGCGGCCACCGCACGCAGTGCCGTTCAAGGTCAGCCACTGCACTGACTACAACGACAAACGCGCGCCCAGCAAGGAGGATATGGAGGAGATCGCCTGGATCATTCGCACCAAAGATGTGAACCGCCAGGTCGGATTCTCCAACGAACCAGAAGTGCAACAGGAGGACGAACTCGAAATCCACCCCGGGAATGACGAACAAACACCATGATCGAATTTCTCTTGAACGGACAGAACCAGTTCCCCTCGGGCGGATTGCTGCTCCCGGCAATCGGCCCGTCGTCGCCAAATTCCCGGCGAGTTTGTGCGAAGGAGCGGGGGGGTGAGCTCAAAGCCTTCGCCGATTGGGTTCAGGGCTTGGCGGAGTCTGGCGGCAGTTCGAATCCCATCGGGCGATTGTTGGCCGGCAGCGGGGTGACGAGCTCGCGGATGGCCTCGACGAGATCTTGAATCTCGGCATCGTGACTGTCAAGGCGCGCTTCGAGTTCGGCGAGCTTTGAGACGATGTGCTGATTCTTCGCCACCGCCTGGCGCATCTGCACGAACGCACGTACGACAAAGATGCTCATTTCAACGGCGCGCTTGGAGTTCAGAACCGTTGCAGCCATGATGGCGCCATGTTCGGTGAAGGCGTTCGGCAGATAACGGCGTCCTCCATGAGTTGCACTTGAGATCACATTTTGTGATTTCAGGTTCTCATACTCGGCAGGGGTGATTGCGAAATGAAAATCTGCCGGAAAGCGGTCCGGGTTTCGTTTTATCTGTTGGTTGAGTTGCCTGACCGGAACGCCGTAAAGCTCGGCCAGATCACTATCGAGGATGACTTTCTGATTGCGCAGAACCAGAATCTTGGAGCTGACTCTTTTAGCAAGAACGATGGCAGTTTTGTTCATCCGTGATCACCAACCTTGAGATCACAATTTGTGACCTCAAGAAAAAGGGAAACCAGAATGATAACAAGCCCAGGCAGATGCGGGAACGAAGAACTTGATGGTTGTAAAGCTGTCGTGCGGAAAGGAAAAACCGGAATTGCGGCAGCACCGCCCGCACGGAATGATAACGGGTTTTGTGCTGGAACCTGGTAGGCAGAAACTCTTGGCGCGACGGTCATCGCTCCTAGCTCGTAACTGACAGCTCGACAGGAGGCCAGGCAATGGCTCGACTCAATCTACGCAACCTCAACTCCGGGCGCACGCACGAAGGCGCTCCTCGACGCAACATCTCTACCGAACTCGAACTGCGGCGCTCGGTGCTGGCCTGCCTGCTCTGGGAGAGCCAGTTCTACGAGGACGGAGTCGAAATCGCGGGCCGCATCGCGGAACTCGTTCCAAAGGTGGCGGCCGAGAAGGTGGCGGCGGTGGCCGTTGAGGCGCGCGAGAAGATGAAACTGCGTCATGCTCCGCTTCTCCTGGTGCGTGAGATGGCGCGTCACGCCACGCATCGCGGGCTGGTCGCCGAGACGCTGGTGCGCGTCATCCAGCGGGCTGACGAGCTCGCGGAGTTCGTCGCCATCTACTGGAAGGATGGTCGCGTACCTCTTTCCGGGCAGGTGAAGAAGGGGCTGGCTGCGGCTTTCCCGAAGTTTGACGAGTATGCGCTGGCGAAGTACAACCGCGACGGCCCCATCAAGCTGCGCGATGTTCTGTTCCTTGCGCACGCAAAACCGCGGGACCAGGCTCAGGCCGAGGTGTGGAAGCGGCTGATCGCGGGAGAGCTCACGACCCCTGATACCTGGGAGGTTGCTCTGAGCTCTGGCGGTGACCGGCGCGAGGCCTGGGAGCGGCTGCTCCGCGAGGAGAAGCTGGGGGCGCTGGCCCTGCTCCGCAACCTGCGCAACCTGCGCGAGGCTGGGGTGAACGAAGATCTCGTTCTGGCCGCACTCGGATCGATGAGCACGGCGCGCGTGCTGCCGTTCCGCTTCCTGGCTGCGGCGCGTTACGCTCCACAGTGGGAAGAGGCGCTCGAGCAGGCGATGCTCAACTGTGTGGCGGGAGCGGAGAAGCTTGCGGGCAAGACCATCGTGCTGGTGGACGTTTCCGGCTCGATGACTGCTCCGCTGTCTCATCGTTCGGAGATGCAACGGACCGATGCGGCTTATGGGCTCGCGGTGTTGCTGCGCGAGATCGGCGAGAAGGTGGCTGTGTTCAGCTTCTCTGACTCGCTGGTCGAGGTCGCATCGCGTCGCGGATTCGGGTTGCGCGATGCGATCGACCGCTCGCAGCGGCACTCGAGCACGCGTCTCGGCGCGGCGGTGACCGAGCTGAACGAGAAGCACGGCTACGATCGTCTGATCGTCATCACCGACGAGCAGGCGCACGACACGGTTCCTGCGCCCAAGGGCAAGGGATATGTGATCAACGTAGCCAGCTACAAGAACGGCGTTGGCTACGGCAAGTGGACGCACATCGACGGCTGGAGCGAGTCGGTGGTCGAGTACCTCCGTGAGCTGGAGCGGGCCGCCTGACACGCCCCACGCCTGAAGGCGGGGATTGTTGCTGCAACCCTCCTTGCCCCTGATCGGGGGTCTTACGAGAGGTCTCCGCCCGTCGGCGACGTTCCACCTGGCAGGGGCTTCCGGCTCCGTCTGGTAAGGGATCGCGGAGAGGGGAGCCTCCGCGAGATTCCTGATTTGGGATGGGGCACCCGCCCCCAACCCTCCAATCCGTGCTTCTTCTGGCGTGGCGTCGAATCCAAAGCAGCATGACGAAAGAAACGCATTCATCTCCTTTGGCACGTGCCGAAGATTTTTCCCAGCGGCTGGGCATTCGGTTTCCGATTCTGTTGGCACCGATGGCCGGGGCTTGTCCACCGTCACTGTCGGTTGCCGTGGCCAACGCGGGTGGGCTCGGGGCCTGCGGGGCTCTGGCGATGCAGCCCGAGGAAATCAAAGCATGGACTGGCGAATTTCGCAGAGGCAGTGCGGGAAAGTTTCAGATCAATTTGTGGATTCCCGACCCGCCACCGCTGCGGGATTCCGGGTTGGAACAGCGGCAGCGCGAATTCCTGGCGAACTGGGGGCCTCTGGTTCCGGCCGAGGCGGGAGATGCGCGGCTGCCGGATTTCGAGGCGCAGTGTCAGGCGATGCTGAATGCGGCTCCGATGGTGATTTCGTCGATTATGGGGCTGTATCCGGCAGCGTTCGTGGCGGAGATGAAGGCGCGGGGCATTTTCTGGTTTGCGACGGCTACCACCGTGGCCGAAGCGAGGGCCGCAGAAGAGGCGGGCGCCGACGCCATCATCGCGCAAGGCATGGAGGCGGGCGGGCATCGCGGAGCGTTTCGTGCCGAGCAGGCCGAGCGGCAGATGGTGGGACTGGTCTCTCTCGTGCCACAGGTCGTGGATGCAGTATCGGTTCCGGTGATTGCAACCGGCGGAATTGGCGATGCGCGGGGGATCGCGGCGGCGCTGATTTTGGGAGCGAGCGCGGTGATGATCGGGACGGTGTTGTTGCCGTGTCCGGAGGCGAAGATGCATCCGGCGTATGTCGAACGGCTGGCGAGGACCGAGGCGCACGAGACGATGATTACCCGCGCGTTCAGCGGGCGTCCGGGACGCAGTGTCGCGACTGCGTATGCCCGGGCGACGAGTCTTGCCGACGCCCCTGCTGCGGCACCCTATCCGGTGCAGCGTGGCTTGACGCGGGCGATGCGGGACGCGGCGCTGAAGGCGGGGGATGCGGAGCGGATGCAGCTTTGGGCGGGGCAATCGGCGAAGCTGGCGCAGGTTCGGCCGGCGGGAGAGCTTTGTTCGGAGTTTTGGGAACAAGTGCGGAGATTGCTGGGCTGAGGAAGAACTCCATTTCCGACAAGGTGCCAGAAGTGGTCACTCGGCGCTTTGGTTGCGCCAGGGTTTTTCGTTCCCACCGGGGTTGTTCATCTTCCTTCCTTCTTCCTTCACCCACGTCACCCTGGATTGAACTTTCGAGGTGTCGATTCCTGCGTACTGGTTACTGAATAGGAGCACCCACCGGTTTTCTTCGAACGTCGAAATCCCGACCGTGACGTGGTTCTCAGCCGATGCTACACGAACTTCGCTCCGGCTTGCTGCGCCTGCACGGAGCTTGGAATCTCGCCGCAGTCCTTATACCTTCATGACTTTTTGGAAGGCCGATTGAAATTTGTTCATTT
>Ga0123356_10003836_pt1 | contig 15654 bp, 16 predicted proteins | sample TergutEmb28metaG_2_FD_92546 | JGI IMG/M metagenome (GOLD analysis project Ga0123356, IMG submission 92546) | Embiratermes neotenicus P3 segment gut microbial communities from Petit-Saut dam, French Guiana - Emb289 P3 | ecosystem: Host-associated > Arthropoda: Insects > Digestive system > Gut ... | reverse complement strand
TTAACTAAAACTCAGCGTGCCATTCTAGAAGCGTGTGGTTTAACAGAAAACGACCTAAAAAACTATCTCACAAACAAATAACTCACTTTTTGTATGTGCACAAAACACCGCAGAATTTAGGTTTTTAACTTCTTTTTTTATCTGTAAAAATGTTATTGAAATACAAAAAAGAGTGTGTGTTAGTAGTGGTTTGTGAGGTTGTATCCTCTTTGTGTGACCATTTTGTTGTTGATTATTTTGGTTGCCGAGTTGCCGATTACTATGGTGGTTAGCATGTCTATTTCTTCGTTAAGTAGGTTTTTTAGGGTTGTAATTTTTGCTTTTTGGCCGTCTCTTCCGGCTTGTTTTACGATGCCAACGGGGGTGTCGGGGTTTATGTGTTTTATCATGATTTCGTAGGCTTTTATTAAGGGTTCAATTCTGTCTTGACTTTGGGGGTTGTAGAGCACTATGGACATGTCTGCTTGTGAGGCTAATTCTATTCTTTTTTCAATTTTTTCAAGTGGAGTTAAAAGATCGCTTAGACTAATTACGGCAAAATCGCTAATTAAGGGTGCACCAAGTATGGCTGAAGCTGAAGAGGCAGCTGTTATGCCGGGTATTATTTCTATGGGGACTTGCGTTTTTTCTTGTGCGGCAACTTCAAGAACAATACCTGCCATACCGTAAACTCCGGGATCGCCGCTGCTTATCATGACAACTTTGTGGTTTTCGTTAGCTTTTTTAACGGCTATTTTTGCTCTTTCAACTTCTCTACCCATGGTTCCTGAAATAATTTCCGCGTGTTTACCGGTTATAGTTTGGACTAGTTTTATGTACATTCCATAACCTACTACTACATCGGCTTCTTCAATGGCTTGACGCGCTTTAGGGGTCATGTGTTCAAGATTGCCGGGACCTATGCCAACTATGCTTAGTTGCCCTTGGCTATTGCTACTGTTGTCCCGTTTAATTTGTTTTTCTTGAGTATTAGACTTGAATTCTTTCCCGCTATTATTAATGATGCTCGTTCGCAAACTCCTCCAACACCGATTTTCTCTTGAACCAGCTTTGAGTCTGGTGATAAATCAGGGTGATTTAAACTACGTAATGCTTCGACACTTAAAAATTCCAACGGTACCCCAAACAATTTAGCTGCATCTAGCATTGCAGCAGAATCCCGTTTAATATCCACACTAACAAACCGATCAATACGCTCCGCAGGTAAACCCACAATTTCCAAAGCCGCATTCACCGCCTCAACTAAATGCTCCGACTTAGAATCTCTACGACAACCCAACCCCACAACAATTCTTTTTGCCCTAAGCAAAGTACACGGCGTGTCAAACTCTTCAAACTCTTCAAACTCTAACAACAACAACCCCTCTTTAACTACAATCGCGCCGGCATCATAACCCTTAACAACACTCACTGCTTCCTCCAAAGTATCCACACGTTTAACCTCAAAAAAACTAGCTCCAACTACTGTTGCTGCTGATGTTGTGGGCATTTTTACATCCCCAACAAAAACCAACACTACATTATCACCGTTAACAATAGCTGCGTTAACTGGTGCTAAACTTTTAGGGTTTTCAATAGTTAAATGCCAAAGCTTTGCAAACTCATCTACACTTTGTTTTCCCACAGAGTCAGAGGCAGTCGTTATAACCGGCGTTGCCCCTATGCCTTTAGCAATAATTTTAGATAAACCATTAGCTCCCCCATAATGCCCCGATAGTAAACTTATAACAAACTTTCCTGCAGCATCCACCCCAATAATTGCAGGATCAGAAAGTTTACTTTCAAGATACGGTGCTACCGCACGAATTGTTATACCCGTTGCCATAACCGCAACAAAAGCATCATACTTTCGGTAATTTTCCCTGATAAACTCTCCAACTTTTCCCTCTAACTCACAAACACCGCTTTGAACATATTTTTTAGGAGCAAAAACAGAGTTTTTTAAACCCTCCCCCTCAAGCACTTGTTTTATGTTTAGGGCTGTTTCTACGCCACAACGTGTTATGGCGACAACAACTATACCCCTAGGGAACATTTGGCTCCTCACCTTTGCGAAAGCCAGTGGTAAATGTTGGATCATACAACTTTGATAAATCATAAGCTTTAGGATCCAAAACTTTTCCTACAAAAATCAAAGCCGTCTCCGTAATACCCTGAGCTTTCACTTTATCTACAATATCGTTTATGGTGCCTTTAACAATTTTCTGCTCAGGCCATGTGGCTTTATACACAACAGAAACAGGTGTATCTTTGGGGTAACCGCCTTTTTGTAGTTCCACCATAACTTTTGCTATATGGGGGGTGCCAAGAAAAATAACCATAGTTGCCTGATGCTGCGCTAACTTGCTAATACTCTCAGCCTCAGGTACAGGTGTTCTGCCTTCCGGACGAGTTATTATGACTGTTTGAGAAATGTTGGGCAACGTTAACTCTCGATTTAATGCAGCTGCGCCACCTAATAGACAACTTATTCCAGGAATGCGAAAGTATTCTATGCCTTCTTTGTCAAGACCATCCATTAATTCTTGAATTGCCCCATAAAAACTGGGGTCTCCATCGTGTAGTCGAACAACATTTTTTCCTGCCTTAACGCCCTCAGACATAATTTTTAACATTTCAGGTAAACCCATTTTTGCACTATCATAAAGCTCCGCAGTGGACTTAGCATATTTTAGATACTCTGGATTTAAAAGAGAACCGGTATAGACAACAACATCTGCCTGCTCAAGATAACGCTTACCTTTCAAAGTAATCAACTCTGGATCACCTGAACCCGCACCAATAATTACAACCTTATTTAACAACAACATTATCATACAACACCTTTAACGCCATCATTATTTATGATATAGTTTTTCTTTACAATTGCAATTGTAAAGTAATCCTCACTAATATCCCAGCTTAATGCATCACAGAGTTTGCCCACAGTTACCGTTTCATTTGACATACTACAACGTCGAACAAGCGCAATAGTGCTGTTCTTCTTAAAACCTGCACGCTCTAAAACCGGAACCAACTCTTTTAATCGATAAGCACACTTAATAAAAACTAGATTATCAGAACATTTCGCTGCTTGCTCCACTAATTTTTCATCAAGCTCTGAGGGAATAACTGTTATAAGCTCCTCTTTTTCTGATAAAGGAATTTTTGCACTTGTCGCACAAGCATTAAAAGCACTAACCCCCGGGATAATCTCAAGCTCCACATTGGAATGATTCTTCTGCAAACTTTGATACAAATAAATAAACGTACTATAAAACATTGGATCCCCCAAAGTAATAAAAACCACCGTTTTACCCATACCCACTTTTTGAGCAATAATATTTGCATTTTTATCCCAAAGCTCTTGATTACTAACATCATCTTTTGTCATAGGAAAAATAAGCTCCAACATTTCCGGCTTAACCTTACGCTCCTCAAGAACCTGCTGAATCATTGTTACCGCAAGACTTGGCTTATCAACATTAGCCTTTGGAATACAAATAATATCTGCTACATGCAAAGCCTTTGCAGCCTTAACTGTAATTAACTCCGGATCACCCGGACCTACACCTATACCAATAAACTTGCCTACCAAATCATTTTCACCTACTATTTAATGCCGAAACAATCGTAATGGGATTTCTTGCTAACATCATAGTTCCACTTTTAATTTGTTTTCCTACAGCCACCGAAATATGTGCAACATCAATATTTTCAAAACCCAACACTCTAAGCTCATCAACCGCAGTCGTTGCAGTCTCTAAAAGAATTGCATTAACCACAACTCTTCCATTAGACCTAAGCTTAGCTTGAACAACACGAAGAACCTCACGTAAATTCACAGTTCCACCAATTAACACAGCATCTACCACATCAGGAAAACTTGCCAACCCTTCAGGAGCTACACCCTGCCTAACAACAACAATGTCTTGAACACCAAACTTTTCAACATTACTCTGAGTCAACTTTACCGCAACCGCATCATCATCAAGAGCATAAACTTTTCCCTGCAAACCCACTTGCAATGCCGCCTCAACAGTTAAACCCCCTGTACCACAACCAACATCAATAACAATGTCCCCCTCACTTAAACGAGCTTTAGAAATGGTTAAAACACGCACTTCCTCCTTAGTTGGACCCGGCACAGTTTCATCCGTGATGAAATACTCATCAGGCACCCCAGGCGTCTTATAATTCCAAATCTTCACCATCAAGCTGCATCCTCATATTTTGCTTTGATAACCATTACACACAAAGCCCCAAATTCAGTTGCCAAAACCCCTTCCAAGTTACTCTTTGTAACTCGTTCATCACTTAAAGTCAAGTTTTCACAGATAAATACCAGCATATTTAGACTAAACCCCGACTCAACAAGATATGTGGCAATTTCTTTTGGCGAAAAAGCTTTTACATCTGGAAGAAGTATGACATTTCGGCCCATTTTCAAACAAGCAATTAACTCAGTTTTTTTTGCATCATTTATGTTACCTTGATGAAAAGTAAACAAGCAGGCTTCATCCCAACTTAGACAAAGTTTGGCTGCACATGCTTGAACTACACTTACCCCTGCAACTATATTAATTTCTGAAGCATCAATCAAGTTAGTATTCAAAACTGATCTAAGCAACCCTGAGAAACCGGGATCCCCTGTTGATAGAAGAGTTACAGATTTACCCTTTCTAGTTGACTCAACTGCGTATCTTAATAGTTCATTTAAGTTTTTAGCTGTTAAAGTATGGGTTTCACCCTGAAAATCTTTGTTACTGTTAAACAGGTTTAGACTGCGTTGTGCACCGATTACTATTTGGGACTCTAAAACAAGTTTACGTACAATTGGCGTAACATAGTCTACACTACCCGGTCCAATGCCTACTATGTTAAGCTTAACCATGGGGTGTCCTCCTTTGCAGTTTTATCCATGCCTAAAACTTTACCGTCCATGGCAACGATTACTATACTTATTTTAATCTTATTTTCTACCCTATCACTGATGCGTTGATTGACACGGGCAGCAATTCTATTGTAGGTATTCTCTAAAAGATTTGCTTGACGTAAAATTTCTGAAGCTTCATCAGACGTATTAGCAACTAGCAGCTGATTAATTATCTGCATTGACGCCCCAACCGCTCCGGCATAGGATGCAATAACTTCATTACGCGCATCCCCCATTTTATGATGAGTATTAAAGATGTTTGCTGCCAACTTTACTATTTTACCTGAATGACCTATGAAAATAATTTCTCTAACATCTTTTTCAACAGCTTTATCTAACATGTAACCAACAAAGTCACCTGTTTGAACAATAGCATCTTCAGGAACCTGAAAGGCCTCTTTAGCAATTCTCTCACCTATGTTGCCGGGAACAAAAACTATCCGCTTATACCCCCGGGCAAGTGCAACATCAATTTGAGGCACCAAAGAACGTCTACATGCTTCAAGTGATAAAGGCTTTACAACACCTGTGGTTCCAAGAATAGAAACCCCCCCCTTAACACCCAACTTGGCATTTGTAGTCTTTTTAGCAATATTTGCCCCCTCCGGCGCACTAATAACTACTTCCACCCCCATATTCTCAGGCAAAACTTCTTTTACCGCTTCAATTATCATAGCCTTTGGAACAGGATTAATCGCCCCTTCCCCTACCGGAACCTGTAAACCAGGCTTAGTAACCACCCCCACTCCCACCCCACTTCTTATAACTATTTTTAACTCGTTGAGGATTTTAACAGTAGCTACAATTTCCATTTTATCAGTAGCATCTATATCTTGACCTGCATCTTTTACAACAACAGCCTCTGCAACATTCTCCCCAAGTTTTCTACTAACTTTTACAGGAACTTCAAAACGCAAACCAATAGGCGTAGGAATAACCACACAATTAACCGGCTCTTTAAGAGCTGCTATTGTTGCCGCCTTAGCAGCCGCCGCCGCAGTTGCACCCGTTGTTATACCATACTTAAGAAACCTCACCACACAACTTCACCTTTAACCGTAAAGCTTACCCTCAGCAAGAGTAAGCAACGCATTAAAAACGGCAACAGCAATAGTACTACCCCCCCTACGCCCACGCGTAACCACATAAGGAATAGCTAATTTTTCAACAACCTCTTTAGACTCTGCAGCACCCACAAAACCAACCGGAACTGCAACAATTAAAGCAGGCCTAACTTTACCCGCCTTAATCTGATCTGCCAACTCAAATACCGCTGTTGGAGCATTACCAATAAGAACAATCGCACCATCTAGACCATCTTTAATAGCTAAACGCATAGCCGCTGCCGAACGCGTTAAACCCTCCCCTTTAGCAAGCTCCATAACCCGCTCATCATTCATATATGTAAAAATTTCACTACCAAACTTTTTCAAACGAGCCTCATTAATCCCCGCTCTTACCATTTTAACATCAGTTACAACTTTTACACCAGCCTTAATTGCATCTACACCTACTCTAACAGCATCATCACTAATTGCCAAAAGCTTAGCAAATTCCGGATCAGCAGTCGTGTGAACAACACGCTCAACAATGGGCACTTTATCTCTTGAAAACTTTGCCAAATCCTCTCCAATTGCTTGACGTATAAGCATCATACTTTGATCTACAATTTTACCTGCAGCCAAAACGGAATAAGCATCCCTAATCTCACCATCTTTTTTAATTTCATGCCCTAACGCTTTAAGCGCTTTTTCTTCTAAAATCTCAGCAATCCGATCATCACTACCTATCGGCTCACCATACACAAGCTCAACACCCTTAGCTTTTAAATTAGGCTCCTTTTCTTTCACACCAATAAGACCCGGAATATCTTCAGTAGTATGAATCCCAGGGGCAAGAAACGCGGGAATTAACACAATTTTTGATATGCCCTTTTCTGCAACCACATCAACAGCTTCATTAACCGTTGGAGTATCACGAACCATAAAAGCAATTTCTACTACCTTGAATTTACCACGGTTACGCAACATTGCAGCTATCTTTTCTAGATTCTCTCTGTTATGGGGCAATTTGCTACCGTGTCCAATTAGAATTAAACCAATATTATCTGACATCTTTGTCAAAACAATTCCCCTCTTTATTAAACAACTTTATTGCAATATTAATTACTTCTCTATCATCCTCACTGGCGGCTATACGCAGATTCTCAATGACTGGCAAAAAAGTCTGCTTAAGAAGAACACTTGTTAAGTCGTCAATGACTTTACGTTTTTTATCATCAACATCCCCTAACTTGCTTATGGCTTTCGCTAATTCTACCTGCCTTATCTGCTCTGCCTCAGATAGAAGTGATGAAATGATTAAACGTACTGAGAGTTTTTTTAAATCATCATTTAAAACAACTAGTTCCTTGTCAATCATGTTACATGCTGTTTCAACACATTTCTGACGCTCAGCCAAATTTTTCTCCGCAATAAGATGCAAATCATCTATAGTGTATAGCTTTACTTTTGATATTTCCTGAACAGTTTTTTCAACATTAAGCGGATTAGAAATATCAATAATAATTAAATCATTTTGATTTGTACGTTGACCTGTACTATGGGCAACAATTTCTTTTGTTAACAAAAGATGTGGCGCCGATGTAGCGCAAATAACTACATCTGCATCTACCAAAACCTCTTGAAATTCATCAAATTTTACTGCTTTTCCCCCCAAAGTCTCAGCCAAAGTAACTGCACGAGAATAGGTACGATTAGCAAAAAGAACCGGACTCAAACAACGCCTAGCTAACGACTTAGCAACTATAGTGCCCGTTTCACCAGCACCCATGACCAGAATTTTTTTATCCTCCAATTTACCCAACAAATTTGCTGCTAGTTCTACTGACGCTGAACCAACTGAAACAGCGCCCTTGCTAATTCCCGTTACATCTCTTATTCGACGACCAACAGTCATTGCACGGTTAAACAAGTGTTTAAGAATTGAACCAGTTGTTTTTGCTTTTTCAGCTTCTAAATAAGCATCCCAAATTTGATTAAGAACCTGTTCTTCTCCAATAACCATAGATTCTAATCCTGAGGTTATCCGTATCAAATGTTTGTATGCTTCCTGATCAAGTGCTGTTTCTATGGCATTGTATGCTTCTTCATAATGAAGTGATGACCGTTTAGCTAAATACTGCTTAGCTACATTGACCATTTCTTCGCCTTTTTCACTTACAATATACAATTCAATACGATTGCAGGTTTGAAGAATTAAGCACTCCACAACATTTTCTACAGCCTGCAACTCAACTAATGCTTGTGCTTTATCTTTAAACACTACCGACTCCATTAATGGAACCCTAGCTGTCTTGTGAGTTATGCGCACGTTGACTATATGGTCTGTCTTTGTTGAAGGATGCATGGCTGGATAAACCATGCAACTTTAAATATAAGCTTTCCGTAAAATAACGTTGGAGAACTTTTAATGCCAATTCGACGAAGAATAGGTTTAGCTTATCTTTCTGGTGCTTTACCCTGCTTTGAAGACTTCGGAAATTTACCTACTGACTTAATACGCAAAGACGGACTCGTAGACGGAAAACCAGCCAGCGAAATTTTAGACATGCTAATTATCCCAGGCGGAAGTCTAATTGAATCTCAAAGCATTAACCCTATTATTTCAGAAGAAATCTTAAAAATGGCTAAAACAGGAAAATTTCTTTTCGGTATCTGTTCAGGTCTTCAAGTACTTGCAAAACAAACCAATGTAAGTCACTCATCTAAAACACCCCTCATACGTGAAGGTTTAGGTTTAATTGACGCTGAACTTCAACCACTTATTTGCACTGATCAAGTTAAAGCTCACATTGTTAACCCAAGTTTTCTTAGTGAGGCTGTTAATATGGAAGTCTCAGGTTTTCATTGTCACACTTATGGTAAAATAGTTTTACATGATGATGCTAAACCTGTGCTGCTTTCTCATGTTGAACGTGTGAATTATCGTAAAACACCTCAAGATTTGATTTCCGGTGTTGCTAACAAAAACGGTAATGTTGTAGGCGTTTTTGTACATGCCTTACTTGATCAAAACCCCGCCATTGTTGCGGGTATTACAAAATCTCTTGGTATTAATTCTTTAGAGCTGCAAGAAATTCGAAAGGCTAACGCAAAATTGGTCTTAGAGATGAAAGATGAAATAGGTATAAACACTAACATCCGTCCTGCTGCAAATGGGGTAATTAAAAAGAAGGCACCTGTAATGGTGTTAGTTACGGCTTTGGGTAGTGGTTCAGGTAAGACTTTTCTTGTTACCGGTATGGCAGGTGCGTTGCGTAAAAAGGGTTTAAGTGTAGGTCTAATTAAGCTTGGAGGGGATGTTCGTGATTCTGTACCGGCTCTTTATTTGGTTAAAGAGTCAATGAAGGGTTATTCTTCAATTAAAATCAGTGAGAGCGGTTGGGTTTCCCCCTATGAGGCGGTTGAGCAGGCTTGTAGAGTGCATGATTTTTTGTTTGTTGAAGGTGCTATGAGTGCCTTTACAGGGTTACTTAATAGTAAAATAAGTCGTCCCGCTTCTACTTTAGAGGTTGCTGCTTCTTTGGGGGCACCTATTGTTGTTGTTGTTACTTGTGATAAAGAAGGCATTGAGGGCGGGTTGGTTAATGTTTTAAATTATGTAAAGGTGTTGAAAATGTTAGGTGTTAACCCTGTGGGGGTGATTCTTAACAAAATGAGTACCAGCTATCTTACTGAAGATGACCTGCAAACTATAAAGCGGGCTTTTCAAAATGTGGGTGTTGAGCTTATTGGTGTGGTGCCTAGCTTAAAGTTTGAGCAGCGTGGAATGATTCCTGAGGTAGAGATTTGTTATGAAACTTTTGGTACTCACGCGTTAGATGTTGCGGAGCGTTACATAAATCTTGATCAACTCGTCAAGCTGGCCGTGGCGCCTAAACAAATTAACATAGATTATGTGGATTTTGTTGAAAAATTTAAAAAACTCTTAACTAACTATTCTACATTTTCTTAGTTGGATGGTGTTTTGTTTGTTTATGGATTTTAAGGTTGATGGGAAAACTGTTGTGGTTGTTGGCGGTGGGGCTGAGGTTTGTCGTAAGCTTCAAAATTTTCTTGATAGTTCTGTAGAGATTACTGTGGTTAGTCGTGAATTTTCTGATGCTATAAAAATTCTTGCTAAGCAAGGAAAAATTAAGGTACTTCAAATTAACATTAAGGATGCTCAAAATTTTATTGACCAATTAAATCCAAAGCCTGATATGTTGTTAGCAGTTACTGATGATTCTGAGTTAAATGCTCAACTTGTAAAGGCTGCTAAAAAAGTGGGTTGTTTGGTGTATTGTGTGTCTAATCCTTCTTTGAGTGATTTTATTTTGCCTGCTGTTGCGCGTGTGGGGGCGGTTAAGATTGCGGTTTCTACGGGTGGTAGAAGTCCTGCGGTGGCTAAATTGTTGCGGCAACGTGTTGAGAGGCTTGTTACGTCTGAGGATTTATTGACAATTGAATTACAGGTGTATCTGCGCAATTTGCTTAAAGGCTGCGTGGCAGATTATCGATTGCGTAGTGAGCTTTTGAACGAGACGCTTAATAACGTTGACATTAAACAAGCATTAAGCGAGGGTAATCTTTATGTGGCTAAAGTGTTATCCCTCAAGCTTGTACAAAATAAAGAGGCTACAATACATGAGCTTTCCAGATGTACGTATGAGAAGACTTCGTAGAACTGAAGCAATACGAAATATGCTAAATCAATTTCAAGTTCAACCAAATAATCTAATTTACCCTATATTTGTTGACGAAACCATACTAGAGCCTGTGCCTATTACCGCAATGCCCGGGTATTTTCGTTGTCCTCTTGATCAAGTTATTCATGAAGGGCAGACTGCTCTTGAGCAAGGTCTAAAAAGTGTGCTCTTATTTGGTGTTCCGGCAGAAAAAAATGAAACCGGTTCAGGGGCATATGCAAAAGATGGTATTGTGCAACAAGCTGCAAGCAAACTTAAAGACCACTTTAAAGAAGAGCTTGTTGTAGTGGGTGATGTGTGTTTATGTGAATACATAAACCATGGTCACTGTGGCATAATTAAAGACGGGGAACTTCAAAATGATAAAACCATAGAATTACTAGGTAAAACTGCCGTTAGTCAAGCAGCTGCAGGTGTTGACATAGTTGCCCCCTCTTCTATGATGGATGGACAAGTAGCTGCAATCCGTGAAGCCTTAGATGATGCAAACTTTGAACAAACTGCCATTTTAGCTTACTCTGCCAAATACGCTTCAGCATTTTATGGACCATTTCGTGAAGCTGCCGATTCTACCCCAAGATTTGGCAACCGTAAAAGCTACCAGATGAGTCAAGGAACCCTAAAAGAGGCTTTACGTGAAATTGAACTTGACATTAACGAAGGTGCTGACATGATAATGATCAAACCTGCTTTAGCATATTTAGACATCATTAGTCTTGCAAAAGCTACCTTTGATGTGCCCATAGTTGCCTACAACACCAGCGGCGAGTATTCAATGGTTAGAGCATCTGCTCTAAATGGCTGGATTGATGAACAAGCTGTTGTACATGAAATCTTGACAAGTATTAAACGTGCAGGTGCCGACATGATTATTACTTATCATGCTAAAAATGTAAACGCTTGGTTGAACTATACTTGAGCAAAAACAACAATTGCTCTGAAATACTCTTTGAACGGGCTAAAAAAATTTTACCTGGAGGCGTAAACAGCCCTGTTCGCGCCTTTAACCCCTACCCATTTTTTGTCAAACACGCTATGGGCTCCAAACTGTTTGATGTTGACGACAAAGTCTACATCGATTATTGTAATGCTTACGGTGCCCTACTGTTTGGTCATGCTTACCCACAAATCATAGATACTGTTAAAACTCAACTTACAAATGGCACCCTATATGGCGCCCCAACTGAACAAGAAGTAGCCTTTGCAGAATTAATCAAACAAGCCTCTCCATGCATGGAAATGATACGACTTACTAACACGGGAACCGAAGCTACAATGCACGCCATCCGCGCAGCAAGAGGCTACACTGGCCGCAAAAAAATCATCAAATTCGAAGGCTGTTTCCATGGCTCCCACGACAACGTACTTGTCAAAGCCGGCTCAGGCGCTACAACTTTTGGCACCCCAAACTCACTAGGAATTCCTGAAGAAACAACAAAAAACACCATCGTTCTACCCTACAACGACATCGCCGCCGTAGAAACTGTATTAGAACAAGAAGGCAACAATATCGCCGCCATAATTGTTGAACCCATCCTTGCAAACGTTGGCTTAATCCTGCCAAAAACAAATTACTTATCTACATTACGCAAATTAACCAGCCAATATGGCATAGTACTTATTTTTGATGAAATCATAACAGGCTTCCGCCTAGCATTGGGTGGCGCTCAAGAATACTTTAACATTAAACCCGACATGGCAACTCTTGGTAAAGTGCTTGGCGGCGGTTTTCCAGTAGCCGCATTTGGAGGCAAAACCGAAATTATGCAAACAATTTCCCCCATTGGCGAAGTGTACCAAGCGGGAACTTTTAGCGGTAACCCCATATCCGCAACAGCAGGCTACACAGTACTTAACCTCTTAACGCAAAAAAAACACCAACTCTATCCCCACCTACAAAAAACTACCAACGAACTATGCAAAGCCCTATCGGACCTATCAAAAAACTATAACCTACCCACACAAATACACAACATAGCCTCACTATACCAAATCTTCTTCACAAACCAACCCATCACTAACTATACTTGCGCTAAATCTTCAAACATAAAAATGTTTAACGCCTACTTTCATGAACTCCTAAAACAAGGCGTCTTTATTCCGCCCTCTCAATTCGAAACATGTTTTACTTCAACTGTTCACTCACCTGAAGATATAAACTGTACCGTTGAGGCTTTTGATAAGGCCTTAGCAGCAGCATCAAAGGAGGCGTAGACTTTATGATTTACACTGTTGGTACCCGAGGTAGTAAATTAGCTTTAGCTCAAACAAATCGTACACTTGAACAAATTCGTCAAAAACATCCTGAAATGGATTTTAAACTTAAGGTAATTAAAACTGAAGGCGACAAAGAACATGGTAAACCGCTTTTTAGTATTGATGCTAAAGGTATTTTTGAGCGAGAAATTGATCAAGAAGTTGTCTCTGGTGAAATTGATTTTGCTATTCACAGTTTAAAGGATGTGCCTATTGTGGAGCATCCGGTTGGTGCTATTCTTGCTGCAGTTCCTAAACGGGATTCCCCTTGTGATGTTTTTATTTCTAAAAATAATGTAAAGCTTGAGGATTTGCCTAATGGTTCTGTTGTTGGTACAGGTAGTTTAAGACGGTTAGCTGAAATCAAATATGTCCGTCCTGATTTGGAGGTTGAGCCAATACGGGGTAATGTGGATACGCGAATTGGTAAAGTGCAAAATGGTGAATTGGATGGGATTGTTATTGCAGAGGCGGGGCTTGAGCGGATGTGTGTAACTGGTCAAGTGTTTCAGCAGTTATCTTTGGATTTGTTTCCGTCTGCAGCTGGTCAGGGGTCAATTGCTTTAATGGTTAAAGAAGGTAATACAGCGTTGTTAGATCTTTTGCGGTCTGTGGATGATAAAGTTACGCGTGCTGAGATTACGGCGGAGCGTAGTTTGGTTTTAAAGCTTGCGGGTGGTTGTCGTGTGCCTATTGGTGCTGTTGGCAAAGTTGTAGGTGATATTTTAACGGTTTCAGGTTCTATTTATTCGCTTAATGAGCGAAAGAAAATTTTTGCTTCTGCTAAGGGTTTGCTTTCTCAAGCTGAAGAATTAGGTTTTAAAGTTGGTGAGGAGTTAATATTGCAGGGGGCTAAAGATTTTGAGAAGGAGTGGCGTGAAAAGTATGGTGTATGGTAAAGTCTATCTTGTTGGTGCAGGTCCAGGTGACCCTAAATTGTTAACTGTAAAGGCTGTGGAAGTGATAACATCTGCAGATGTTCTTATCTATGATCGGTTGGGTGTTACTGATGAGGTTCTAAATATGGCGCCTGTTAATGCTGAGCGTATTTTTGTTGGTAAACGTACTGGTTTGCATGAGGTGCCTCAGGATCAAATTACCGATTTGATTGTTCAAAAAGCTCAAGGAGGTGGAATTGTAGTGCGTTTAAAGGGTGGGGATCCTTTTATTTTTGGTAGAGGTGGTGAAGAGGTTGAAGCCCTAGTTGCTCAAGGAATACCTTTTGAAGTTATCCCCGGTATTAGTAGCAGTGTTGCAGCCCCCATGTATGCAGGTATACCTTTAACTCATAGAGACTATGCTGCTTCCGTAGCCATAATTACCGGCCATCGTGCAGGGAATGCTGAAAAACCCGTTAACTGGGTAAAAATTGCCAATGCGGTAGACACAATGGTCATTTTAATGGGTGTAGAGTCTTTGGAAGGCATCGTAGATAAACTGCTTAAAGGCGGAATTAGCCCTAACCGTTCAGTTGCAATGATTGAATCAGGTACCCTTCCGCAACAACGCACCATAATAGCCACTTTAGATACAATTATTGTTAAAGCTAACCAGAACAATCTAAAACCTCCCTCAGTTATCATAATTGGAGAAGTAACAGAATTAGGACGAAAATTAGCATGGTTCAAACAACCCCTACCTTAAAAGGCAAAACCATTGCCCTAACACGCCCCACAGGTCAAGCTGAAGAAGCAGGCAAACTCATAGAAGCAAAAAACGGCATCCCCTACTATATTCCCGCCATCGAAATCAAACCCCTAAGCAACCCCGAACTTGTAAAACATTTCATAACTGAACTACAAACAGGCACTGTAGACTATGTCATATTGATGAGCACCAACGGAGTTAAACACCTCTTTGACGCAGCCCAAAGCATAAACCAAACCAGCGCCCTGCAAGACGGTCTTGCAAAATCCTTTGTTATAGGCGTTGGCCCCCGAACCGCCCAAGAACTTGAAGCCTACGGTGTACACGTTGACCTAGTTCCTGAAAAATACAGCTCCGAAGGACTACTAGAAATCTTAACAGCCAAAGATGTAGCAGGCAAAACAATCCGTATCCCAAGAACAACAAGCGCCGCCCCAACATTGCGCAACCAACTAACCGACATGGGCGCTAACGTACAAGAAATACACGTTTACGAATCCAGCCTACCCATAGACGAAGACTTAAAAAACAAATTCTACGAAGACCTAACAAACGGACGTATTGATGCAATTCTTTTTGGCAGCGGACTTAGCGCAAAAAACATTTTCAAAATGCTCACCGAAAAAACCTTCCTAGACCAACTACGAAACCTAATAGCTGAAAAAGTAACCATAGTAGCAATCGGCCCAACCACCGCCCAAGCCCTAAAAGAACTAAACATCAAAGTAGACGTAATACCTAAAGACTACCTATTCGAAGAAGCCCTAACTGCCCTCGCCAAACATTGGACAAAAACCTAACCCTTTACCAATGTTACGTTTAAGCAAATTTGAACAAATTTACACAACATATTTACTCAAAAGTATGGTTTATTGAAAATTTGTCTATGTTTATGTTTTTGAAGAATTCTCGGGTATGTATCTAATTGTTGTTCGGGTATGATGGCTAAGGCGCTGTTTTTTTTCCATGTATCCATAAGTAGCATACAAGCTTTGAAGTGGGGTTTTTCATTACTGTTTGAGCTGTTTAGGCATCCAAAAAATACTGAATCTATCATGCCTTAACGATAGAAATACCTGATACTGAC
>Ga0123356_10003835_pt1 | contig 15657 bp, 14 predicted proteins | sample TergutEmb28metaG_2_FD_92546 | JGI IMG/M metagenome (GOLD analysis project Ga0123356, IMG submission 92546) | Embiratermes neotenicus P3 segment gut microbial communities from Petit-Saut dam, French Guiana - Emb289 P3 | ecosystem: Host-associated > Arthropoda: Insects > Digestive system > Gut ... | reverse complement strand
CATCGGCTTGCATGTTGAGCGCTTCGTCAACTACGCTGACAAGCGCGATCTGGAGCAGCGCGACGGTAGCAACAACGTAATCAAAACCGTCAGCGGAGACATCGGTCACCGCGAACACTACGAGTACCTGTTCAAGCAAACGCTTGATAAAAAGACTATCGTCTTCACCAACAGCCGCGAAGAAGCCGAGCTGGCAATAGCCAACCTCAAAGAAATCGCCGCTCGCAACAAGGCTCCCGATGTATATCGGGTGCACCACGGTAACGTCTCAGCACTGATTCGCGAATCCACCGAAGAAGAGATGAAAGCCTCAACCGACAAGATTGTCACCGGAGCCACCGTCACCCTAGAGCTAGGTATCGACATCGGCTCCCTTGACCAAGCAGTGCAGATCGGCGCGCCCATCAGCGTATCCAGCTTTGCCCAACGGCTTGGTCGCAGCGGCCGTCGAGGACAGATTCCCCAACTGCTGTTTACCCTGGTCGAAGACCTGGTTATCAACTCCGACGACAGCCTGGCACCGATCAACTGGGAGCTGCTGCGCATCATCGCTATCATCGAGCTCTACACCCGCGAGCACTGGCTCGAACCGATCGCGCCCCTGCACCACGCCTACAACCTGCTCTACCACCAGACCATGAGCCACCTCAAAAGCAACGGCGAGCTCTCCGCCGCTGCCCTGGCGCAGGCAATACTAAGTCTGGGTTGCTTTAAGCACATCAGCCAGGATGACTACCGCCAGCTCCTCTCGCACCTGATAGCGACTGAACAAATCGAGCGCAGTGAACGCGGTGGACTGCTGATCGGCCGCGAAGGCGAAAAGGTTGTCAACAGTTACAAGTTCCTGACCGTCTTTGAAACCCCTGAGTACCTGTTAGTCAAAGACGAAAATAGAACAATAGGAACTGTGGATAAGATCTACCCCGTGGGAATTCGCTTCGCTCTCGCGGGGCTCACCTGGGAGGTGGTTGATGTCAACCAGAAATCGAAGGTCATCTTTGTCAAGCGGGTTCCTGGCATCTCGCTGGTTGAGTGGGATGTCGATTTCGAAGTGCGACTGCATACGGTGCTGGTGCAAAGGATGCGCCAGGTATTGGCAGGTGAAGGCAACGACAGGGTGTATGCATACTTAAGCGAACGATGCACCGAGCGACTGGGCGAGATACGCTACATTGCCCAAAACAGCGGCATCATTGACAACCTGATAACTCCGCTTTCCGATAGAAAGTATGCGATCTTTCCCTGGGTTGGTACCAGGCAGCTTTTCACGCTTCATTACCTGCTGCAGGAACGTGGCATCAAAAGCAGGCTACCCTGGATAACAGCAGTCTACCTGGAGGTAGCCTTCGATGGCACAGCTGGTGAGCTGGAAGCTCACGTGCGCGACATCCTCAACTCGAACCCCGACCTTAACAACCTACCACTGCCAGAGAAAGTGCAGATTCCAGGAAAGTACAATGATTATATTCCCTTGAGTCTTTTAAAAAAGCAGTTCATCGAAGACTACCTGGACTTCGAAGGCTTACAGGCAGACGCTTTGGTGTGAGAATTACCCCATGATATAATCATCAGGGAAAAGATATGTATGAGAATATATCTTGATAACTGTTGTTTTAATCGTCTGTTTAACGATCAAAGCAATGTTCGTAATCGGTTAGAGACTGATGCAAAACTGCATATACAGTCTCAGATTAGTGGCGGAACCTATGAGATTGTTTGGTCGTATGTTTTTGAATATGATAATAGTGTGAAACGCTATGTTCACCGATGTTTTAGCACATTAGCATGGAAAAGTGTTGCTAGCGTTCGTTGCCTTGAATCCAGCAGCATTATTGCAAAAGCGAATGCAATTAAGGAGTCTGGTGTCAGAACAAAAGATGCCTTGCATATATCGTGCGCAATCGAGTCAGGTGCAAAATACCTGATAGCGACAGATGATGGTCTTCTTCGAAAAAGCATCGAAGGTATTACTGTAATCAACCCCATAGACTTTGTCAGAAAGGAAGCCGGCAATGACCTCTGAAGCTGTATTGCGCGTCGAAGGTATGGAGGCGCTTATTGCAAGGCTGGGAAGCGTTGATGCTGAGCGCTTCATTGCCTCGATTATTCGAGAACCCTTTGACTACACCGAGTGGCAAAAAACGCTTTTCGATGACTTGTCTATTGATGAGCTAAGTGAAAAGGCTCAGGTGTATTCTGACGCAAATGAATAGACACTCGGCGATTTTTACCGAGCGCAGCTTTGCAGTTTCTCGAAGACTACCTTGGACTTCGAAGGCTTACAGGCAGACGCTTTGATGTAGGGGCAGAATCGCCCCTGCTTCTTTTGTCAATCAATTTCTTGTGCCAAGATAGCGCATCGTTTTTGATTTGTAGACTATGTATTCTTCCCCTAACGCTTTAGCACAGTATTTCTCTTCATTTATTATCTGAAAATGGAACAAAACTACCGCGATTATTGCAACTGCGATATTTACTATGTTCGGAAAAACCGCTGCACATCCAACATAGAGCATGTCAAACCCCACAAAAGCTGGGTTTCTGCTGATGCTATATACTCCCTTAGTTACGAGATTGGTGTTCTGATTACTTACAAACCCAGCTCTCCAGTTATCACTCATCGTGAGCATGGCAATCACAAATAATATGATACCGACAATAATTATTACGACTCCAGCAATTTGCACTGCAGTCGGTACATTGAATGCCCAGACTGCTTTCGGAAATACCGAGCTTCCAACTTGGATAATCGCACCAGCAAACGTAGAAACTTGGAGAAACAGCTCGATATAAAGAGATGACTTAGGTTTGTCGCCTTTCCCAAGCAGGTTTACTGTGATGCCACGACGTTTCATTGTTAGAGCCTTTGCCAGATAGGCCGAATAAAAAATACCAAGCAAAGCCAGTGTGATTATTTGAAAAGGATCCATCTTTTGTTCTCTCAGCGCTAAGTCATCTTCTCGTGTATGGTATAGAGCAAGGATTCCTGTTGAATCAGCAATATGATTTCAGCGGGCAAAAACTAAGTCAGCCATCGACTTTGAGTCCGAAGCGTTCTCGCACAGCAGTTTCGCTAGTCCAGCCTTCCTTTTCTGCTTCCATGCGATATTCGTCAAGCTGGATGAACAACTTCTCGAACGCCATTCTATTCAAGAAATCGTACTCGACCGAATCGACGATTGCATACTCCTCAGCACCATTCTTTGTCAAAAAGACTGGGTTTCCTGGCGATGCTTTACCGAGCGCAGCTTTGCAGTTCGTCGAAGCAAAGGCTCCGTCTGTTGAGGGCATAGCAGGTGCCTCTACCAGGCTATCTCTCTTGGCCATGATTTGCTGAAGGACATTCTGGGTACGATCATGTTGAATTCTTCAGTCAGAATCTTATACAGCTGTGGATAACTGGTTATCTCTTCTTCAAACACCTCGCCGTTGACCTTCCGGCGAAACGTTGTGCCGTCTACTACAATGCTGCCCGTCTCTGTACGCAGGCGAACGACACGCCGGTCACTTTGTTGGGCGCGCTCGTTTGAGGCTACAAACTCAAGCAGTGTGTGCGGGCGCAGGTATACGGTGTAGAAGTCAGATTCAGTGCCGTCGGCGGCATGCTTGACCAGGGTGATATCGCCAAAGTCACCACCTTCGTGATGCCTGATCGAGAATTGATAGCCCAAAATGTCCTGGATTCCAGGCTCGTCAATATCAACGGGGCCTTCAGCACAACCAGCACCGTAGCCGACATCGCACAGATAGCGTCTTCCATCGATGGTGACTATAGTCGTGCGATGTCCCATCGGACCATACACCGGATTGCCAAACAACAGACGACCAGAGAGTGGAGTACACTCATAACCCAAATCCTGAACCAGTGACATAAAGAAACCGTTGATCTCGTAGCAGTATCCACCCCGACGATAAAGCACAATCTTCTCAAACAGGTGCTCCGGTGCGAAGTCGACAAAGCGCTTATAGTCGCAACTATCCAGTGTCTCATATGGCACGGTCATGATTAGCGCTAGCATGATTTTCTGCAGATTCTCTTTGCTTGGCGAATAGTCCCCATCAGGATCCAAGCCGATACGCTCAAGCGCCATGCCAAGATCAGGTAGCGGTTTGAAATATTCCGGAAATCCGATTCTATAGCCTCTGTCGAGCTGCATGACAGGCTCCTTTCATTTGCTTACTTGTGGCTTTCATCATACCAGCTTCTTACGTTACGCTAGACTATAGCCATGACTGATTCTGTACAGACCTCACCCGTGATTGGCGCGCCGCTGCTGGGCGCGCAGCTACCAGGCGCGTTGCTGCCAGGCGCGCTACTACACATCTCACCTTCTTTGCTTAGCGCTGACTTCATGAACCTGGAACGCGACATTCAACTGATTGAGCAAGGCGCTCCCGAGTGGCTTCACGTTGACGTGATGGACGGACACTTCGTTCCGAATCTGACTATCGGCGCTCCTGTAATAAAAGCTCTAAAGACAATAACCACCATCCCGCTGGACGTGCACCTGATGATCGACAACCCCGAGCGCCAGCTCGACTGGTACATCGAAGCCGGCGCTGACCTGCTGACCATTCACCTCGAATGCGCTGGCGACCTCGAAAACATCTCGCCAAACCCCGGCACTTCGATTGCTATTGCCGAGCTCGCAAAGCCGGATCTTATCCACAGTTTAATTGCGCGAATCAAAGCCGCTGGCCGCAAGGCTGGATTGGCAATCAATCCCGACACGCCGGTTGAACTGGTGCTGCCCTTCATCGAGCTGGTCGACCTGGTGATGATTATGAGCGTGCATCCTGGCTTCGGCGGTCAGAGCTTCATGATGGAATCGCTTGACAAACTGCGTCTGATTTCTAATTCATCTGTGGATAAGAACCCCCGCTTGTTGATTGAAATCGACGGTGGCATCAACGTTTCGACTGCTCCTCTGGCAGTCGCTGCTGGAGCGAACATGCTGGTCGCTGGTAATGCGATCTTTGGCGACCCTGACCCGCTGTCTGCGATGGCTGCGATTCGCGCAGCAGCCGTGGGGGCGGCGGCAGGTGAAGCACAAACAAACCAAGTATGAGTACACTGCCTCCCTCCGAGCTATCCCAGCGTGTCTACCTTGACTATGCTGCTACAACGCCAATGCATCCTGAGGTGCTTGACGCAATGCTGCCTTGGCTTGGTTTGGCTGAAGCTGGCAGTTTTGCCAACCCGGCCAGCCTGCATTCAGAAGGCAAGCTGGCTCGCCAGGCTCTGGATGCTGCTCGCGCGGTTATCGCGCAGGCGATTGGTGCTACTCCTCCAGAGATTGTCTTCACCTCAGGTGGAACTGAAAGCAACAACGCCTTGATTGCAGGCATAGCTCAGGGAGTGCGCGCACGGTACGGCCCCGTCAAGGGTGGCAATCTGGTTGTCACCTCTGCTTTTGAGCATCACGCAGTGCTTGAACCGATTCGCGCTCTGCGCCGAAACGGCTGGCAGACAGTAGAGTTGAAGCCCTCGCGTGCCGGTCTGATTGAACCTGCGGCGTTGCTGGTTGCGCTTGAGCAGGCAGCGGCGGCTGGCGGGACTGGCAGCGGCGGGGCAGCCGGAGGAGGGGCAGCAGACGCGGCGAGGACTAGCGGGGCAGCAACTGGCGGGGCGGCAGTAGCGCGCGACGGGAGCGGGACAACCACCGCAGCAGCAGCGCAAACCGTCAGCGCGGCAGCCGCGGCGGCAGCTGGCGGGGCAAGCACCCCCACTCCCACCTCAGACTTCCATTGCACTCTGGTCAGCATAATGACTGTCAATAACGAAATCGGCACCATCCAGCCGATTGACGAGCTGGCTGCAATCAGCCGACAGCATGGCGCTCTGTTTCATACCGATGCGGTTCAGGCTCTGGGAAAGATTCCATTCAATGTCAATGCTTTGGGTATCGACGCTGCCAGTTTCTCTGCCCACAAAATCGCCGGCCCAAAGGGGGTCGGTGCCTTCTACCTGCGCACACTCACTCCCTTCAACGCCCAGATGCTGGGCGGCGGCCAGGAGCGCGACCTACGCAGCGGCACTGTCAATGTCGCCGGCGCAGTCGGCTTTGCCAAAGCGGTCGAGCTGGCTCTGCTGCAGCTCGAGGCTGAGCGCACACGACTAGCCGGGTTGCGCGAACTGCTGGTTAAGGAACTTGCCGCTCTTAGCCCACAGGTTCATTTGACTATCGATGCAGAAGAGCGAGGTTTTATCCCCAATATTATTTCTATTCTGATTGATGGCTTCGAATCTGAGGAGTTAATAATGCGGCTTGACTCCGCTGGTTTTGCGGTTAGTGGAGGAGCGGCTTGTTCGAGCGCGTCTCTGGAGCCTTCGCATGTTTTGCTGAGCATGGGGCTCAGTCGGCGGCAGGCGCAGAGTGTGCTGCGCATTTCGCTTGGCAGTAATACGCAGGCTGGTGATATCGATGGGTTTATGCAGGAATTTAGACAGGTGGTTAACTGACGTCTTAATGCCTGGCTGTACTGGCAGCAAAGCCAGCAACTTGTTTTTACAGTAGGAGGCTGCGCAACTCTTGCTGCTTGGCTTTAAAGGTAGGCTTGTGAAATCGCATTCGTCTTCTCATATTGACCACAAGGATTTGCGCTGCTACTTCGAAGGCTTCGATTCGCTGAACCTGCTGATTGGTAATGGTGATTACCTGCACGCCAAGCGCCGATAGTGAGTTTCTGCGCCTTGAGTCGCTAGCTATTCGCGCGGAGCCTGTGTGGTAAGCGTCGCTGTCGTATTCCACTGCTATTTCGAAGTCTGGCCAGTACAGGTCGCAGCTGTAGAAGGCTCTGTCTGCCATACTCTTTGCGGTTTTAGCTGGAGTAATTTGCATGTTGAGCTCAGGTGCTGGCAGCCCGTAACCTCCCAGCCTATAGGGAAGAGTTAGCAGCATTGTTATAGTTGTTTCCATCGGAGAAGCCGAACCGTCTAATATATACTGCAGGGCTTTGGATGCTTGCTTCACGCCTGCTACGCCGCCCAGTTTGCTAACGAAAGCCGTGAGTCTTTTGGTGGTGGTGAGCGGAGAGCGGTTGTATGTGGTCTCTACTTCGCGGAGCGTATCTTGGATGTCGGGAGTTGCGGCGGGGGCTACGCTAGCAGGTGCGGATACGGCGGCGGCTGGTGCCGATGGTGCGGATGCGGCGGAGGCTGGTGCGGCATAGGTTCCGCAAAGCTCGAAGCCAAGCTCTATCAGCTTTACAAGTGATAGTTGGCTAGCCATCTGAAAAAAGCAGAACTCAGGCGAGCTCATATAGATGCCATTCCCGATACTTATAAAACTACCATCAGGCAAATCTGTGCTAAACACATGAAAGCGATAAGGCGACCATGCCCGGCGGGCTCCTTGTCTACTGACCATTACATTTATCGGTAGTGATAGACCCAGGCTGTCTAATGCACTGGTTATCGACCCGTCATAGTTATCAGGTGGAGCTGCTGGAGCCTTTTTTCTACGAAGTTGCCGATTTGCCTTGTTATCTAAACCGCCATGTAACCGCCAATAGTGAAGCGCTGATTCGTGGCTGATGAAAATCTGGTTGAAAATCGCTAAGGTTTTTTCCATTGGCAGATAGTAGCAAAAATTTGGCACAGATTGACGGTTCGGCTTTGTTTGTCGCTGGATTTGTGTTAGTTTTCCTATAAAAACTCTCCTAAATGCTTAAGTTTTGGCTCTATTCTGGGTATACTGCACATCCTATTGCTGTTTCATTGGGCTTTCTGCCTAATGCACTCTCGTTTATTCGAAGCAAACGAAAGCCGAACCGTCAATCTGTGCCATTTTTTTGACTCTTTCTGCCAACGGGTGATTTTGGGCGGCCTCGGGAGGTTTGGAGGTTGATTTCGGTTGCTGGTTGATTGCCGGCTTGGCAGCCGCGGGTGGTGAGCACGGGGGCACCGGGCGCGGCGGGCGGGCACCAGACGCAGTGCAGTGCACCAGGCGCGGCGCAGTGCACCAGGCGCGGCGCAGGGCACCGAGCGCAGTGCAGTGCACCAGAAGCGCGGTGTGGCGGTGTTCTGTTGGCTCCCTCCACACAGTAATCAACTTGACATAACCAGCCCCACTCCGGATAGGCGTTCCTGAACCATCTCAATGCAAGACGGTAAGCAAACGGGGCTCTAAAGCGCGCAGCTTCAGTTGGACACTGAAAGCACCTTCTGCGCTGAATTGCTTCGTGGCACTGCATTGTGCTGCTTGTTTTGTTATGCTTAGTGACATGGAGCTTACTGACACCCACACACATACCATGTATTCTGGCCACGGTGAAGGCGAACCGAAGGACACAGTTGCTGAAGCCGTCAGGCTGGGACTAACTACTTTTGCTATCACTGAGCACTTGGTGCTTCCAGCAAATATCGATCCTGAAGGTGAATACTCTCTTTTACCTGATCAGGTATATCTCTACCAGCAGCAGGTCAGACAGGAGCAAGAGGAAAACCTGCAGCTAGACATTCTACTGGGTGTTGAGGTCGACTGGCGAGATGGTGCTGAGGGGTTTATCCTGGAGCAGCTTGGGCTGGTTGGCAACGACCTACAAACTACAGCGCCACCCGCACCCACACCCTACCAGCTGATCCTTGGCAGTGTGCATGCTCTGACCGGTGAGTCTGGCATCCCGGACGGCTTCTGGCCTTTCGACACCGAGACCACAATCGAAGGATGGCAAGAGCGCAGCCTGCGTTACGTCTGGGAGCATTATGTCAAGCTGTGGCTTGATGCTGTTAACAGCAACGTTCCCTTTGACATCATGGCACACCCCGACCTACCAAAAAAGCTCGGTTTTGCACCCGACTTCGATGCCAGCTATCTTTGGCAGCAGATGGCAGAAGCCGCAGCCGCAAACAGTGTCATTATTGAGTGCAGCACTGCTGGCCTCTATGCACCAATAGAAGAGATCTATCCCAACCCAGACCTACTTTCTGCTTTTTGCCGCGCTGGTGTTCCGTGCACGACTGCTTCCGATGCGCATGCGCCAGGCCTCGTAGCACGCGACCATGATAAGGCAGTCGAAGCCATGTACGCAGCTGGATATAGGGTCGTCACTGTACCCACAGGAACCGGTGACCGTCGCCAGATCGAGATCAGATAACACCATGTCTACGCAAACAAGAAGGCAATTCATGCACAACGTCCGCCACGTTACCGTGATAATCAATCCTGCATCCTCGAACGGAAACGGCCGCAAGGAGTGGCTTCGCCTGCAGCCTCATTTCGAGGAGACCTTTTCTGGCAAGCATATTCAGGTCATCGAAACCGAAAGCCGTGAGCATACCACCGAACTCGGTCTGACTACCGATACCGAGCTGATAATCTCTTTTTCAGGCGACGGAGCAATATCCGATATCGCCCAGGGATTAATGCTGCGACCATATGACCAGCGTCCCCCGCTGGCAGTGGTTCCGCTTGGCTCCGGTAACGATTTCGCAAAAGCTCTGGGCGTTCCGATGAACCCCTGGCTGGCTATCTCACGCCTACCGCGCGGACAGCGTTCGAGAATCGACATCGGCCGTGTAAACGACAGGTATTTCTTGAACACCTTAAGCTTCGGAGTCGACGCACTGATTGCCGACCGCACCCATGAGCTGCGCAAGTCAACCCGCCGCCGCGGCTTCATGCTCTACGCACAAGCGGCAGTCAGCTCGATTGTCAAAGACATGAAGGCTCACAGCTATCGCATGACTGTCGACGGAAACTACCTCGAACGCGACCTACTGATCTGCGCTATACAAAATGGTCCCTACTACGGTGGCGGATTCAGGGTCGCTCCCCAAGCCCTGCTCGACGATGGCTTGCTGAACATCTGCATGGCAGGCGAGACATCCACACCGGTCGCACTTTACTCATTGACCAGAATCGCCCGCGGAACCCACGAAAGCCTGAAGGTCGTCGACACCGACAAAGCATCGCGGATTACCCTGGATTTCACCTCACCGATTGCTGCACAATGTGATGGGGAGAAGATCACAGGCTTCAGAACCGAAGAGGGCAGTTGGCATTTTGACATCGAACTGATTCCCCATGCATTAGAAGTGGTGAGCATGCGGTGAGCGGTGGCTGTGGTGTGAGCGGTGAAAACACAGCAATCACAGGAGGCGGTGCAGGCGAGGCGAGCATGGCGAGCAGCAGCGACAGCATCCCCACAACCAACCTGCAGGAAGCCTATGCCCAAGTCATACTGGATATTCCCAGTCGAGCACTTGATGCACCGTTTGACTATCTTGTTCCTGCTGAACTGGTTAAACAGGTTGAGGTTGGGTGTTCAGTGCTGGTTGACTTTGGCAACCGCCCGGCTTTGGGCTACATCGTAGGAATCAGTTTCACCCCTCCATTTGACTTGCAGAAGAATCGCATCAAACCCCTGCGCGAGGTTTTATCCACAGCATTTTTTAACTCGACTCAGGTTGAGTTGGCTTGGTGGATATCGCGCCAATACCTGAGTCCGATCAGTGAGACTATTCGACTGTTCACTCCACCGGGGTCGGCAGCGCGCATCAGGAAGAATACTGAGGGTAGCTGGGAGCTCGAGCTGCCGGATGTTGGTCCGGTTGACGATCGTTGGGTGAGGCTGACTGAGGTGGGACGCGAGTTTGTTCCGCTTGCGCGGGCGACGAAGCAGCGGGCAATTCTTGCGGCTTTGGCGGCTGGAGAACTGCGTGTTTCGGAGTTGGGTATTACGGTTGAGAATGCCTCTACAAGCTTGAATTCGCTTGAAAGGCAGGGGATTGTTGTTATTGAGAGTCGGCGGCGGATCCGTGGGCGGGCAGCTGGCTTGCCTTCGACTGCTGTAATCACCGACCTGACTGATGGCCAGCGTGAGGCGCTTGCTGCGATTCGCGCTGCGCTGGGTGATCTGGAGGCGGCTCGCGCAGCTCGCGCGGCAGCGCCTGCGGTAGCGCACGCATCGCCTGCGGTGGCGCCTGCATCGTCCGCACCGCCCGCGGTAGCGCCCGCGCCGCTGTTGCCCGCAGTCACCCCGCTGCCGCTTCCCATCCTACTGGACGGCATTACCGGCTCCGGCAAAACGGAAGTCTATCTGCAGGCGATCCGCGATGTGCTGGAGAACGGCGGGTCAGCAATCATGCTTGTTCCGGAGATTTCGCTTACCCCCCAGACTGTCGCGCGTTTCAGGTCGCGTTTTGGCGAGCAGGTCGCTGTCTTACATTCGCGACTCTCGGCAGGAGAGCGCTTTGACCAGTGGGACATGGTGCGCAGTGGAGCTGCTCGCGTCGTGGTTGGCGCTCGCTCCGCCCTGTTCGCCCCAATGCAAAACCTGCGCCTGATTGTGATTGACGAAGAGCATGAGAGCACATACAAGCAAAGCTCGACGCCGCGTTACACCACTCGCGCTGTTGCCCACCAGCTGGCAAGGCTCAGCGGTGCCCTGCTGGTTTGCGGCAGCGCCACTCCCTCGATGGAATCGCTGGCAGCAGTCGCGCGTGGAACCATGATGCGCGTCAGCCTACAGGAGCGTCCGAACCGCCGTCCCCTGCCACCGATTCAGGTAGTCGACCTGACCCAGCAGTTTAAGTCCGGCAGCAAAACGATGTTCTCCGACCAGCTCCGCGAGGCGCTGCTTCAGACCATCGAACAGAGACAGAAGGCTATTCTGCTGCTGAATCGGCGTGGATTCGCCGCCTTTCTTCTCTGCAGGGATTGCGGATTCGTGCCCACGTGCGAGAACTGCTCCACATCCTATACCCTGCATGAGCATCCGCCGCGCCTTGTCTGCCACCACTGCGGAGCCGAGCAACCGGTTCCCGCCAGGTGCACCGATTGCGAGTCACCTTACCTGCGCCAGCTGAGTCCTGGCACACAGTATGTGCACGACCAGCTGATCGAACTGCTACCGCCTGACACCACCATCGTGCGTATGGATGCCGACAGCACCCGCGGTCGCTACGGCCACGAAAGACGACTGGACGAGTTCGCGTCTGCCGACTCGGCGGTGCTGCTGGGTACCCAGATGATTGCCAAGGGGCTCGACTTTCCCGAGGTCACCCTGGTCGGCGTACTCATTGCCGACACAGCCCTCAAGCTGCCCGATTTCCGAGCTGCCGAGCGCACCTACCAGCTGCTTGAACAGGTCGCCGGCCGCGCAGGTCGCGCCGATAAAGACGGTCGCGTCATCGTGCAAACCTACTGGCCGGAGCACATCGCCATCCAAGCCGCCGCCTCGCACGACCGCAGCGTCTTCATCGAATCCGAAGCCGCTCTGCGCCAACAATTCGACTATCCACCTTATGCCCGCCTGGCTAACATCATATTCTGGTCAGAAAATCTCGCTGATGTTCAAGCAGCGGCTGGTGCTGTAGCAGAGCGATTACTGGCTGACCCACCTGCGGGTGTTCAGATACTTGGCCCGAACCCTTGTGTGATTTCAAGGCGACAGCGACAGTACCGTTGGCATGTTTTGATTAAAGCACCGCTGCAATTTGACCTACCTGGATGGCTGGCTCGGATGTTTGCTGGAGATCGCACGACGCGAGGCGTGAGCAGGGCGATCGACATCGATCCCTATGACATGATGTGATACCTGTTGCTCGGTAAGCAACTGCAACAGAATTGTCACTTCCTCAGCAAACTATCCGCTTCCAGCACATAGTGTATTCAATATGTGGCTTCGCTCATCACGTCTGAAACAACACTTTCATCTGCTCCACAACTGTATGTTCTTTTGTTAACATTGCTTTGTCTTGCATTTGCCAGTATCAGCGTCCTGGTTTCTTCTATATCGGAGCAACCTACTTGACAATAATTGCTGCTGGATTGCTTAAGGTAAACGAAAAGGGAGGCTTGAATTGCAGTCTTGTTATTGCTCCAACAACACTGACCGAGCCATCTAGGGCAACAGCAATGTGAAAGAACCTCGGAGAAATTTGTGTCAATACGCCTGAGTCGATTCTTGGTAAATACACCACGTTTAATGGAATAAGCTCGCTGCTTAGCAGCACTATCGACACCCCCATATTATGAGCAGCAACGTAAATGAAACCGTTTAAGTCAATAGTAAGTGAGCCAAAAGAGCCGGTTACACTCCATGGGTCTTTCCCGGGTATTGAGGGTAGAAGGTCGATAGCAGCAGAGTCAATAGAGTCGATTTCTATAAGACTACTGTCGTATCTGATGATACTCCAGCTAGCGTTTGTTTGTATATTCGTACACAGCGTGATGTAAACTGACCTATTTGGAGCAACTGCTAAACCTCCAACAATATTACTCTCAGCCTTGTTTATCCTAACTTCTTCTTGCTTTACCAAGTCGGAATCATACTTACATAGGATGGCTTCATGACTCGTATCCGATATGCTGTAACGAACTGCAGCTACGTAGATGGCTCCTTCTGAGTCGATCGCGATGTGGTTAACTGCTACTGGTGGGTTGCTGCTTATAGCAACAGTTTTTTGCCACACAAGCTCATGGTCGAGTTTTACTATAGAGCTACTCCCTACCAAGTAAACATGTCCATCAGTGCCAATGACCATATGGTCTAGATATCCCTCGAGCAATTTTTTATCTAGCTCATCAAGAGTGGGGCTAAAACGTATAATCTCCGATTGGCTCCCGGACTGAATATAAGGCTCAAACCACTCATCCTCGTTCGAATGGATGTATTCTTTTGCCATACCCACGACAAAAACATCGCCTCCAGCATCGACGCCAAGACACTGAAACGAATAGGAGTGCCTCCTGACTATAGCCACTCGTTGCAATGCGCTGTCATACCTTGCGAGTACAGCTGTTGTCATATTCTCTTCGTTGGTAATGAGCTCACCAATTACATAGAAGGAACCGTCCTGACCTGCGACAACCGAAGTATATAGTGAAGCGGTTCCCTCTTCATCTAATATGTCAAAGTTAATTGCTGCAAGTTGCTCATCAAGACCAAAGCTCGTAAAGCTGATATCATTTACCCAGCTGTAGACCTCGTTGTCTGGCATGCGGTAGGTTTCTTGGTCAGCAAACACGTTGTCGTGTGTTAGCTTCGATGAGTCACACCCAATAAGGAGGCATGACAATACCATCGCAACTGATAGAACGACGTTAACCTGGCAGCAATATCGTGCTCTTATTCTGTTCATACACACCTCTCTGTTATGACGTAAACTCCTTGGAAAAAGCAGCATGAAGTGTAGGTCTGGTGTTTTGAATATATGATTCTCTTTCGAGCACCTGATACTCTAACACCAGCTACACCATTTAAGCTATATACACATACTACAATCCTGACGTATGGTACCAGCCAGCTCTATGAGTAAGATATGCGACTCCTAGTGGAGGATAAAATATTCCAGACCAGTCAATCCACATCCGATATTCACCAACCGCCGAACGCGTATAGGATGCAGGAGAAAAGTAGTTGTACTGTAAATAATATGCGTTATCGAAATTCCACTTATAACTCGCGCCATCAAATCTTGCCCACACGTAACAATCTTGTAGGGTATCGTATTTTTTGGCGCCATATGCTTCTCCCCACTCACCGTACGTAAAAAAGCAATACGATGTTCCGCGAGTAGCACCGCCATTCGCTATCGATACGTCTACTTCCTCAAATACAATTTCCAACGATTTGAGTTCAGCAAGCATTTCTTCATATTCTCGGTTCTCCTCTGCAGAAAGCCTACATATGCCTCGAGCTTGATTCTCAAACTCCTCAAGGGGAAGCAAGTTAGAAAGTGTTGGCAACTGCAAAGAGCACCCTTCTGGCAATGCATCAATATCATCTTGCGTAATAAACCTTACCTCAGTTCCATACTCTTCGTTCAACTTGTCTAGTACTGCCTGGTATGAAGACAGATCAACGACATCCACTCTTTCAGACGTGGCAAAAGCTGCAACCGGCATTAATCCGATTACAAGGATGACAGAGACCAGTGCACTTACCAACACTCGTTTCTTTTTGATAGAACCCATTGGGATCCTCCTTTCACTTACAATAATCATGCAGCGCTAGGTGGCATACGAATCGCCTTGTCACCTAGCTGTCTTTCTCTTTCCAAGTTATTATTATTTCACTTGGCTTGGAGCAGTGTTAAAATGCTACTTACACAGACTAGGGTTACTCCTCTTTCACCACAGCCTGATGAGCTGACTCAGATCATATGCATCGTCTTCTCCTGTTCACTTGAGTGGCGATCACTACTTGGGCACCGGTTCCATCGTCAGAGCTAGTAACCTCTGCAGAATTACGATAATCTTCTCCCTCCATAAGATGTCTCTCCAGAAATGAACCTATGCTTACGAGGAGCATTGTAAAACTCGAAACTGAAATGAAACTGAAATGCCAAGCTTTTTTCGAAAGTTTTAAAGATTTTTCTTGCATACTATGAAGTAGCGTCAGTGAACAGAGCAAACTGCTATACCAGCAGCTTGACCTGCTTGCTTTCGGCAGCGGATACGCCTTCGGCGGAGTCATTATGGCAGCTCCCAGCAACGAGTTCGCAGCTGAGCGTAACAGCAGGTCAGCATGATATGGACATTCCGGCGTTTGGGTAACGCCTGTTACGTTTTTTTGTTAAGGTGCGCACAAAATTCCGTATCTACCAACAAAGAGATATGGAGATTGAAATGAGTTACAGCAATGAGTTTAAGATGGAAATCCTGAATGCATTCTTTGAGTCAAAATCGAGTTTAAGAAAGTTTGCTG
>Ga0123356_10003834_pt1 | contig 15658 bp, 14 predicted proteins | sample TergutEmb28metaG_2_FD_92546 | JGI IMG/M metagenome (GOLD analysis project Ga0123356, IMG submission 92546) | Embiratermes neotenicus P3 segment gut microbial communities from Petit-Saut dam, French Guiana - Emb289 P3 | ecosystem: Host-associated > Arthropoda: Insects > Digestive system > Gut ... | reverse complement strand
CCGATGGACACGCCGCCGAGTTGTGGCATTCGGATTGGGCAGCCGTTGTGGCTTTCGGCCCATCCAAATCCTGGTCTGCCAATTACGGCACCGGCCCCGATGACTACTCGGTTTCCGATTTCGACTGATCCATAGATCACGGCGTTGGGTTCGATGGAGCAGTCGTCGCCGATGGACGCGCCTGACAGCACAACGGCTCCATGGCCCACAGACACGTTGTTGCCAATTATCGCGCCGTCTTCGATGATTGCGTGGGTGCTGATGGATGGGTTTGTCTCAGCGGTGGTGGAGTGAGTGGTGAGGAGTATTGCGAGGGCAAATCTAGGGAGTGGGTGTACCCATGTGGGTTGTTGGGTGATTCGGTGGGCGAGGTCTATTGAGATCAGAACTGCTGCTGCGTGATTGAGTTTTTTTGCTGCGCGTGGGTGCAGGATTGGGACGAGGGATTTCGTTGTGGCGTGTTCGGGGGTGGCTATGTTGTGGATGTCGACTTCGGGCGTGGTTGAGGTTCCGCCGAAGTTTGTGATGAGGGATTGGATGGAGAGTGGTTTGCGGAGTGGAACGAGCGTTCGAGGCCCGTTTGTGTGGAGCATGTGGGTGGTGGATTAGTTTGGTTTTGGTGCGGCGGGTGGTGGTTTTGGTGGTTCGGCTGGGGGTGCTGCCGGTGCGGATCCGCCGGCTCCTCCAGCGTTGTATCGTTGGATTACTCGGTCGGTGATGTCGAGGTCAGTTCGGACGTATGGGACTGCGGCGCGTTCGAGGATTGCGTCGTAGCCTTCTTGTGCGGCGAGTTGTCGGAGTACGCTTTGGACGCGGGTGATGATGGGTTGTGTGAGTCTTCGTTCTTCTTTTTGGAGTTCTTTGTTGAACTCGACGAACATGTTTTGGAGTTCGGCCATGCTTTGTTCCCACTCGGCACGTCGTCGATCCAGAGCATCTTTTGACAGCACCCGCGCTTGTTTTTCGATGTCGTCGCGGGCTCGTTTTAGTTCTTCCTGTCGGGCGTCGAGGTCGCTTTGTTTTCTGTCGAATAGTTTTTTGAGTGTGGCTTGCGCACGGAGGCCGTCTTCGGTTTCCATGACGGCGCGCTGCATGTCGACAACGGCGATTTTGATTTGTGCTGCTGCGATTGGCGCGGATAGGAGGACGAGCGACGCGATGCAGAGCATGAGGAGGTAGCGGAGTTTTTGGATAATCATGTTGGATATTCGTACTCCGTGCGGTGCAGGTCGGTCAAGCAACCCTGGGTTTGGGATTCATTTGGCGAAAGTTGGATAGGCGCAAGTGTTAGGTGAACAGGTGTTCATCTGATTCTGTGGTTGGAATTCACGGTGTGAGAAAACGGGAGACACTGGTGTGGCACTCTGGCTACGGGGAGGTGAAGCGGGAGGCAAACCCGGGCTATACTGCGCTGATTTGCGCGGAATTGCCACGCTTGGGGTTGTTGTGTGGGCGTGGCACGATGGTTGGAATCTGCGACGTGCTTTGAACAATGGAGATTTCACATGGGCCGAAGTTCTGTGTTGACTATTTGTGTTGTGTTGTCCGGGGTTTTAGGGACGGTGACTTGGGGGTGCGTTCCACATGACTATGAGAACATGCCCCCCTGTTTTGGTTGTGGGCAGCCATGTCGTGGCAATGAGTGTCGGTCTCCGCAGAATCCACACGGCGCCTACGGTGGTTCTGGGGGCGGGGGAGGCTATGAGGAGTCCGACGCTCAACCTGAGGAGGAGGTCGATGGGTTCGTCGAGCCTCCGTGCGATCCATCTATGGCGGTGTGTTCATGCGAGACGGATGATGTGTGCGGTGATGGGCAGCAGTGTCTTGGCGGCGCCTGTTTGATTCCCTGCGAGTACACGTCGGAATGCGGGGCCTCGCGGATATGCGTTGATGGGCAGTGCGTTGATGGGTGCGATGGATCTGCGTCGTGTGAGGATGGGTACATTTGCAGTGATAAAGGTGTGTGTTTGGTGGACCCCGAGAAGTCAGAGTGCGGTGGGGAGTTATGGTGTGAGAGTGGGCGGGTGTGTGCTGGTGGGATTTGTCAGGATGAGTGTGTGAGCAACGTGGATTGCGGGGCTTCGGAGGTATGCAATGTGTTGACTGGGGGGTGCATGGTTGATCCTCAGCCGACGCGTCCGTGTGCAATCGATCCTGGGGTGTGCAATTCGAATCAGGTCTGCAGCAAAGGCTTCTGTAGATATGCGTGTTCTGGCGATATGTCCTGCAAGTTGATCGATGCGAGGATTCCGGTTTGTAGCGGGGGAATTTGTATGAGTGAGGTGGAGGCGAATCCGCAGTGTACGCGGCAGCAAGACTGTGAGTTGGGGCAGTCGTGTGTCTCGAACGTGTGCATGTAGTTGGTGGTTGTTGGGGCTGTTGGGGGCAGTGGGTTGGGATTTCACTGATAGGTGTGGTTGTGTCTTGGCTGTGTGAAACCAACTATAGGCAGTACTTCGAACCGCCGTGAGCGAGTGTGTTCTTCCAGACTTTCCATTGTTTCGCTTTCGAATCCAAAAAAATCGGGCATTCACGTAATCTTCATTCAATCAAAACGAGGAGGAATGGCAGACTCCGGGCAATCGTCGCAAATAGTTTGATTCGGTTGCACTCGCTTGTATGGTGCCGTCCGACCACCGTTTCGTGGTCAATCGCGTGTCGAACAGGGGCGACGGGATCGTCGACCTTCAGAGGCTCTAGGGTTTTGCCGGATGCATGGATCCAGGAATGCATCCCGGAAAGCATCCTTGGATTCAGTTTGGAATGCGATATCGGAAAGCAGTCACCGAGGGGATTATCGATGGGATTTTCGAGGGGATGTCGGAGGGGATGTCGGAGGCTTTGATGACCGAAACGATGACAGGAACGTCAGCAGACAGTGCGTCGCCAGCAAGTTCAGATACACATGAAAGGCCCGCAAAGAAACTCAGCCGAGCATTGACCCAGCGCCTCGCGAGGTATCGGGAGTGTGTGGCAACGGCCCTGAAACAAGGCAAACCAACTTTGTCCTCCGAGAGCATGGGGAAAGACCTGAAGATCGACAGCACCGTGGTTCGCAAGGACATGGCTGCCCTCGGAGTCATCGGGAAACCACATGTCGGGTATTTCGTCCCAGAAATTGTCGCGGGTTTGGATCGGCATATCGAAGAACAACACCTCCGAGCCGCCGTTCTCGTGGGGGCCGGAAACATGGGTTTCGCTCTCGTGCGCTCCGGTGCCCTCGAACGCCACGGCGTTCATCTGGAAGCCGTATTCGATCGCGACGCCAAGAGAGTTGGGACCGTCATCGGAAGACACACGATTGAACCAATGGACGCCTTCGAGGAACGCACCAAGCAATGCGGTGCCAGATTAGGCGTCGTGATTGTCCCCTCAAAGTCGGCCCAATCAATCGTCGATCGCATGGCAGCCGCGGGGATCAAGGTCATTTGGAATTTTGCTCCGGTGCCAGTGAAAGTGCCCCCAGGCATTCGGGTGCTCAACGAACAACTAACCGATAGCGTAAGCCGTCTCGCCAGGTACCTTGACAACACTCATCCAGTGACAGTGTTGCTCGAAGCCATGTCTGCAACCGCTGGTCTCGCAAATCTGGTTGGCCCGGATTCTTCCCCCGAGCCGATGGCTGCGGACTGCCCGACGGGTCCAGTCGGCGAAGGCTCAGTTGGCGCAGGAACAGATAGCTGAGTTCGTGCGTCTCGCCTGTGCGAACTCACCAAACCTTCCGTTATCTTGACAGCGGACGGCAATCAGCTTGTGGCTTGATCTGGGTTCATCAGTGTTCGATTGACGGATGGGTCACAACCGCGCGCGTCGGAGCCAGCGTTCGAACGACGTCTCACGGCATGTCGCTGTAGAACATCAATCGCAATCCAACCGCGACATCGTTTCGTGAGTACCATCGACTGAAGTTGCGTTGGTAGGCAATCATGGGTCCGGTGGCGAAATGCCAGAATCGCAGTGGTTCCCAAAACACGCCTGCACCCAACGATGATAGCGCACCTGAGTTGGCCACTTCCTCGTCTGTGTTTTTGTCGTGGATCGTCGAAACCCCTGTGCCGAAGTCCAGTGCAAGTCCCAAATCTCGATAGGTGCCGCCATGGCCGTAGAGAGGGAAGACCTCAATGTGGGCGATAAAAGTTACCACTGAGCTGTTGTATTCGCTGGCTGTCATGCTGCCGAACGACACCCCCAACCCAAAGGTAAACCAGTCTGTCAATGCTCCACCGAGAAATGGAGTGACGCGATATCCAACGCTGGCACCGGTGCTTCGTTCGTACTCCGAGTTGTCTCGTTTGGTTTTGTCGCTGGGGTGTCCGGTGGCCCATCCGAGGGTGGGCCCACCGATAACTCCAAGCACGAACCCACCGCGTCGATTGATGACGGAGTCAAGATCATCGGATGCAGATTCCGGGTTGGTTGCGGATGGTTGAGGTGCGTTGGATGGGGCGGGTGTTGGATTTGGTTGCGGTGGTTCGACAGGTTTTGCTGGCTCCGCATTCCCGGTTGGCTCCGCCGGTGCGGAGGAACCAGCGTCGGGTGAAGCCGCATTCGAAGACGCCGCGTTCGAAGAATCGGGGGCGGGTTGACTGGTTTCAGATGCAGGTGTGTCTGCTGGAGCAGTTTCCGATGGCCGCTGGTTCGGCGGTGGTTGGGGATTGGTTGTGGTTTGAGCCCAAGCGAATTGCGACAGGGTCAGCAATGAGCCTGCGCATGCTGTTGTCCACAACTGTGTCAAAGGTCGCATGGGCAAGTTTCCGTCAATGCTTCGGTGGTGGCGGTGGTGTGAGGTGGAAGGAATACCACGATGGGAGTGATCAGCCTTCGTCTTTCGAATTCGCGTATTTAGGCTGTTGGGGACGTGACACTCCATATGTGATGATACCGACGACACCCCCGACGATCATGATGTGTGATTTTGGTTAGTCGCGTCATGCGTATCTCCAAATGGGAGATGTGCGTGACGGAATGTGGCGAGTGTGGTGGGAAGTGTTTTGTGGAGCTGAAGGGAGTTGAACCCTCGGCCTCTAGAGTGCGATTCTAGCGCTCTCCCAACTGAGCTACAGCCCCGAGTTTGTGCGTGGAGGTGGTGGATTGGATTTGTCAACTGAGGATCGGCATTGGGTTTGTCGAAACCAGGTTTGTGGAAACGGGATGCACCCTACTCGGATTGTGGGCCCTGTCAACTCAGTTTTTTCGTCTCACAAAACTGAGGAGATGACGGGACGAGTTCCTGGTGTTCCTGGTGTTCCTGGTGTGGAGACGTGGAACAAAATGTTTTGCGGGGGGAGTTGACGTCGCAACTTCGGTGGTTAACTTCGCGCGCGCCGTGGAACCCGGGTTTGGTTGAACTCGGGTTTCACAGTGTTGTTCGACAGGATTCATTGGTTGCCACGATCCACAGAATCTTGGGTCGCATGGCGTCGATAGAGCATTTACGCGGAAGGAATTCTTTCAATGGGCAAGACCATCGGAATAGATCTCGGAACCACCAACAGTGTTGTTGCTGTGATGGAGGGCAAAGAGCCCAAAGTCATCGTCAATGAAGAAGGCTCACGACTCACAGCCTCGGTCGTAGCTTGGGATGACAAGGGCGAGATTGTCGTTGGCCAAATCGCAAAGCGTCAATCCGTAACCAACCCCGAAAACACAATCTACTCAGCCAAGCGATTCGTCGGACGTCGCTACGCCGAAGTTGAACACGAGCGTTCTCGTGTGCCGTTCAAGGTAACCCAGGGTCCCAACGGCGATGCTTGGTTCGAAGTGCGTGGCAAGAAAGTTGCGCCACCTGAAGTTTCGGCGAAGGTCCTGCAAAAACTCAAGAAGGCAGCCGAGGACTACTTGGGCGAGACCGTCACACAAGCCGTAGTAACGGTACCCGCATACTTTAACGACTCGCAGCGTCAGGCCACCAAGGACGCCGGGAAAATCGCCGGGCTCGTAGTTGACAGAATCGTCAACGAACCCACCGCAGCCGCCCTCGCCTACGGCCTTGACCACAAGGCCGACGAAGTCATCGCCGTCTACGACTTCGGCGGTGGTACTTTCGACATTTCGATCCTCGAGGTTGGAGAAAACACAGTCCAAGTCATCTCCACCAGCGGCGACACCCACCTCGGTGGTGACGACATCGACATCCTCCTAATGGAGTGGCTCATCGATGAGTTCCGGATGGAGTCAGGGCTTGATGTATCCAAGGACAAGATGGTCATCCAGCGGCTCAAGGATGCTGCCGAGACTGCCAAGATTGAACTGTCATCGAAGATGGAAACCTCCATCAACTTGCCGTTCCTCACGGCGGACAGCTCGGGACCTAAGCACCTCCAGAAGTCCCTGACTCGCGCGAGGTTCGAGCAGATGATTGCTCCACTTGTGAAGAGGACCCTTGACCCGGTGAAGAAGGCTCTGACTGATGCCAAGAAGCAGCCTCGAGACATCAACGAAGTCGTGTTGGTTGGTGGATCGACGCGCATTCCGATGGTTTACGACGCTGTCAAGGAGTATTTTGGCAAGACTCCGCACAAGGGAGTCAACCCAGATGAAGTGGTGGCGATCGGCGCTGCTGTTCAGGCCGGCGTTCTTTCAGGCGATGTCAAAGACATGGTGTTGCTCGATGTCACGCCTCTTTCCCTTGGTGTGGAAACCCTCGGCGGCGTCATGACCGTGATGATTCCCCGCAACACCACCATCCCCCACGGCAAGAAAGAGATCTTCTCGACGGCGGCTGACAACCAGCCATCGGTTGAAATCCATGTCCTGCAGGGCGAGCGTCCGCAAGCCAGCTTCAACCGCACTCTCGGGAAATTCCATCTCGAAGGGATCATGCCTGCTCCGCGAGGCATTCCTAAGGTTGAGGTGACGTTTGACATTGATGCTAACGGGATTCTTTCCGTTACGGCTAAGGACACTGGAACGGGTCGCGATCAGCGGATCACTATCACTGCTAATTCGGGTTTGAGTGATAGTCAGATCGAGAATATGGTCAGCGATGCCAAGGCGAATGAGGAGGATGACAAGCGGAAGCGCGAGGAGATCGAGAGGCGTAATCGTCTTGATAGCATGTGCTACCAGTTGGAAAAGACGATCAATGACAACAAGGGTAAGCTTCCTGATGAGGATGTTGCTTCGCTTCAGGGGATCATTGCTGAGAGTAAGCAGGCGGTGGAGAAGCATGACGATGAAGCTGTTCAGACTTGTCTTGAGAAGCTGGAGAAGGAAGCCCATCGGGTAGCGTCGGTGTTGTACCAAAACGCTGGTCCTCAGGCTGGAGGTCCCGGATCGGTTCCGGGGGCGGCGTCGGGCGGTGATGCTGGTGGGGGAAACAAGCGTTCGGATGTGATTGATGCTGAGTTCGAGGAGTCGAACTGAGTAGTTGTTCGTTTTCGCTTGCTGCCCGTCCTTTTTGACGATTCGTCACTGTAATACTCCACAGTCTCTTTGACGCCTCTCGCGGATGTGATACGCGCTGGTTTCGCGCGTCGCCTGCGATATCCGCCGTATTTGGATTGTGGTGATGTGTGTTGTGGGCTGTGGAGCGGGGTGAGCCGGCAATTCTAGCGCGAGGCTACGCGGCAGATTCGGATGGTTGGGGAATTGGTGTCCGGGTGATCCAGCGATTGTACCACCACATAAGCGCGGCTGAGATCAGGCCAACTCCCATCAGTAGCCCCCATCCTAGTGAAGCGTAAGTTGTGTTCAAATCAAGCAGCCCGTCCGCATTCTTCACGGAATCTCTGCACATAATTTCGTTGAACACAAATGCGCCAACCGGTCCGCCGGTCAATGCACCAATCGCCATTGGCAGGTTCGCGTAACCAAGAAACAGCCCTTCCTTTCCTTTGGGAGCTAGGCTGCCAATGTACTCGTACTGCCTGGCGGATGCGAAAAGCTCGCCGAATGCGACGCATGCGACGGTCATTACTATGAACAGCGAGCCTATTGGTAGCAGATCCGCGAAGGTGGCACGGGAACCGCCGTCCATGAATAGTGGGACGATGTTGACTACCATTGAAACGCTGATCAGGATTGTTCCGATGACGATCGACACGATTGGCTTCAGTTTGCCGAACATCTTGGTAATCGCGAGTTGAAAGAACACGATTGTGAATGGGTTGGCCATTGTGTAAATGTCCACCGGTGGGGATTTTTCCAGCACCTTTTCCAGGTACAGCGGCATTACGTTGTAGACTTGCGCGTACAGGAAGGTGAATCCAGAGTTTGCGAGTAGGAATAGAGCGAATCTGGGGTTGGCTAGCACCGTTACCATGTCGATCAGGATTTGGAGGATCGAGCGACGGGGTTTGGCCTCAGCGACTGTGCCCATTTCTTTCTCGGGGTCGCGATAAATGAGCAGAACGACCAGGAAAGCTGCAACAGAGCAGATTGCGGCTACGGCGAAGATCCATACTAGGGAGGAGTGTGTTCGTACGACGTATGCGATGCCTCGTCCGAACAGGGAGCCGATGTTTATGACCATGTAGAAGATGGCGAATGCGAGGGTGGCTCGTTTTCCTGATGTTTTTTGGACTGTGCCGGATATGCACGGTTTGATAACCGAGCCTCCTAGTCCGATGAGCAGGATTGCGCCTGCGACGCATATGGCGATCCAGGAGGGAGCGACGAATGTTTCGGTGGCTTTTTCGTAGAGCTCGGCACCTCCGAACCAGACTGGTGCGCCCATGAGCGTGTAGCCGGCGGCGAGCAGCACGAAGGCTCCCAGGAGAGCTTTTCGGAAACCGATGTAGTCGGCTATGGTTCCGGACAGAATTGGGAGAAAGTAGACGAGGGTCCATAGTAGACCGTTGAGATTGCTCGGCCAGTAGCTACCCATGCCGAGGCGGCCTAGGTAGATGACCACGAACGAGGCCATTGCGTAGTACGCGCCTCGTTCGAGCAGTTCTGTGCCGTTGGCGGTCCAGAAACTGCGTGGGAATGGATCTGGTTTTTCCGCGGCGGCCGGCGGAGCTTGATTTGAAGTGTCCGTCATTTGGGGGGGCATACCATAGTGTTGGTGGGGAATGGTAGTCGGATTGAATGGCAGGGGGATTGAATGGCAGGGGGATTGAATGGCGGGGGGATTGAATGGCAGGGGGATTGATGGGGATAGAATGCGACGTCGGCAATTCGTTGAGGGCGGGTGTGTTGTTGTTGTTTGCGTATTGGCCGAACTGGTTCAGGACGTCCGATGTTCGTTGTGCAGGAACATGCAGTCCATGCGGTCCGGGCAAGCACAGGTTGGAACCCAGGTCCCGCGTTTTGCCCTATCTGCGCTCGCCCAGCTTACCGCCTGACAAATAAGGCCATCGATACATCGCCGCCCTCGAAAAACGTAGCTGGATAGGAGCCATCGTACCGATACATCGCGTCCAGATGCTCTCGGACAAAGGTGGTGTGCAATTTTGCTGCGGGAGAATCGTTGGACCAAATCCCGTAGACTTTTCCCCACGCTGAGTCGTTTTCTGGATGGAGCACCAACACTTTCGGGGGATCAGAACGCAGCGTCTCGAGATCCCTGACCAACATGCGTGATGGGTATTGGTCAACAAACACAATCGCGCCACGCAGCTTGGGTCTCGGACGATCTATCATCGCGGAGAACATTGGGTCTTCGGGAAGCTGGAGCACGGTGCCTTCGGGGCCAGCAAGCTCGCGGGCTCGGTTGGCGACATCGATGAGCACAGTCCCGCGTTCGCTGACCTTCAGCCCGGCCCAGAACCCGTGGTCTTGTACTGGATGGCGAGCTTCCAAGTACCGCTGATACTTCGTTCCAAACATCGCAAGAAGCATCGTACACACGATCACATACTTGAGGACTGAAGCCCTCGCTTGGTCCACGAGTATTAAGATCGCGACTATGGCAAGCGGGATTATTGGGTTGTTGTCGTAGAGCGGACGGTGCTTTGGGTCCGATAGGTTGTGCATCAAGGAAAGCATTCCTGCTGACAGACCAACCATCACAAACACTGCTTTTCGGTCAGTCCACGATGTGGACTTTGCGTAGTTCACAGCGATGAGTAGGAGCAGGGCAGTGAGCCCAATCATTGGGCCTGCTGATCCGAAAGCGGCACCGACTTTGATGTAGAACGGGACGCCATCGGCATTGGATGCGAGTAGCCAGGTGGCGTATCCAAACACGGCGATGAGATAGAGGGACATCGGTACGGCGAACAGCCACCATCTCTTGCTTGGCTGTTCTGGCCCCACCGATCTGGCATTCGAGTCAATGAGAAACGGAGAATCGGTTTTGATGATTCGAATGCAGACCCCAGCCATGATGAGCACGAAAAGAAACGATAGATGCACGGGGGTTTGCACAACCGCGTAGGAGAACAGATTCGAGATTGCCTTCGCAGATCCTCCTTTGAGCAGGGGACCGTCGACAAACACCACCTGATAGAACTCGCTGATTGATCCACCGATGGCAACAACGGTGAGCAGAGTGAGGACAGCTCCGGTGAGTAGACCTGCGCCGAGGTGGGCAATGTCGCGCAGGCAGTGACGGACGCGTTGACGGCCTTCGGTTCGAATTCCGATCCAGGATATTCCGACAATGCCCAGGCATACTGCCGCGACTGCTCCCACACCTGTGCTGGACTTGAACAGGAGCGTGCAGCTTGCAGCAAAACCAGCGCACGCGATCCAGATTCCCCTCGCTCTTCCAGGTTGGATCAGGAGACCTCGAGTCATCAGTAGAAGAGCAAGCCATGCAATCACTAAAGCGGTGTGGTCATATGCGATCTCCTTTGGGGTGGAGATCAGCATGGGGATGGTTGCGATTGTGGTCAGTATCGCGTTGCGTTCTGTGGTGAAGGGGCGGACTAGCCCGTAACCGATGCCGAGCATCGCCATTTGGCAGATGGCACAAAGCCAGAGCTCGTCGAGGAGGAAGAACCTGCCAGTCACCGATTGGAACGCGGCCATGAGAGCAAAGCTTCCAGGTGGGATTGGGAGGGTGAAGTCTTTGTAGATGTGCTCGCCGCTGGCCATTCGATGGGCAATGGGCGAGACCCATCCGGTGAACTCGATGTCGCTCCAGATTGGGTTTGCTAGCCGCGGTACATAGAAGAAGCAGAGGGTTAGATAGCCGAGGATGCCGACAAATAATACGACTCGCGATGCGCGCACGGCGACGCACGCTAGTGGGAGGGGGAACAATCGCCAAGGAAAACGTGGCGATAGCAGTCGCGACTAAGTGGCAGCGTCTGCAGCCTGTTGGCGGATGATGTGGACGGTGAAGTGTGCGATGAAGAGGACGATGCGGCGGTGGCGGCGATGTTGATCATGACGTCGTTGTTGATCAGACATCATTCAGCGGCCACGGAACTGCGGGCTGCGCTTCTCCACGAAAGCCTTGATGCCCTCGAGTCGATCCTCGCTGCACAGCACGCGTTCGTAGGCGTGGGCTTCTACTTCGAGCCCCTGTTCTAGTGGCAGGTGGGATGAATCAATGGCTTCGAGTGCTGCCGCAATTGCGATTGGGGCTCCATTCAGTGCTGGTTGTAGAAAGTCCAGCACGCTGTTGAGCAGCGGAGCATCGTTTGTGATCTGGTCGATCAAACCCCAGTCGAGCGCCTGTTGGCACGAGACGCGTCGTCCGAATAGGATCATCTCCTTTGCTTTGGAGGATCCGATGAGTTTGGGAAGTCGTTGGGTTCCTCCCGCGCCTGGGATGATTCCGAGTTGGCATTCGGGTTGACCAAATGATGCGTTGGGTGATGCAATTCGGAAATCGCAGGCCAGCGCGATCTCGAGACCACCGCCGAGGGCGAACCCGTTGATGGCGGCGACTACCACTTTGGGGCACCTGTCCAGGGCACCCAGTTCTGATCTGTAAAGTTGGATCTGCTCCCGAACGTCGATGTCGGTGAATCCGACGCGTTCTTGTAGGTCGGCACCGGCGCAGAAGAAGCGGCTGCCTCTGCCGGTGATAACGACGGCTCGTATGTCGTTGCGATCGGCCATTTCCCTTGCGAAGTTTCCGAGAGCGAGGAGCACTGGTCGGGATAGGGAGTTGGCTTTGTGCTCGCGATCAATGGTGAAAATTCCGACGTTGTCGCGTGTTTCGATTTGGTATTCGGTGCTGTTGTTCTTGGTCATATCCGGTGGACTCTCGCCTGCCGAAAGCTCGTCGTATTAGACACTTTCGTTGAACATGAGGGGAATGGGTTCGACGTGTGGACTGATCGAATTGTTGTGAAACGAGGCTGTGGGGATTCCGAGTATGTTTCACGGGAGGATCGATCCTCGAGTCGACAAACCGTCAGCATTAGGGTTTGAGACATGTGTTTTGCAGTTCGAACCGCCGCGGGGTACGGAAGCCACATCAGAGCGATATTGCGGAATCAACGCGACGAGTTATAGCCTCCAAATTTGTCGTTGCGTGGGTCTTATCAAACCGCAGCTACCAACTCAACCGACTCACCGATGGCTCGAACAACCACAGATCGCCGTGAAGTGTAAACCGTCATTCCATGGACACCGCTCCATCAGAGTATCCGCTAGCAGTTCAGTCGAAAGCACCCGTCCGATGAGTGATCGCGTGTCAACCACACCCAACCCGAGAGATTCTGCGCTTGCGTTCACCGAAGGTTCGAAGTCAGGCTGGATCACATCGGACCTGGTCGCCTGGATCAACGACCACCTCATCGTGCCGGGACGATTCCACATGTGCGAGGGAAGTAACCTTCGGGTGTTCGAACATGGTCTGGGTGAACTCACCATCGACAAACCACTAACAGGCTCCCGACAAATTCGCTCGCGCACCACCTCGAGGGTCCCGCTTTTCGTAGCGACCGCCAGGGACCGAATCATCCAAGTACTGAGGGCCACCGCGCGCACCGGCGAGACTGGCTTCGTAAATGCCGCGCTCTATGCAGGACGCGTCGCCAGAGAACGTCGACCCGACGGCCGAGCAGAATGGCAGACCCGTGTTTCCGAGGATGACGCCCTAAGTGATCAAGTCCTTGCTCTGTTCGCGGCCGACGCCCTCACGTTGCCCTCCGACTACGAGCTTGGGATAACCGTGTGCGATGTGTGCGGCGATGTGTCTTTTCGCTCTGGTCCCGGCGCGCGAAATGGTTGCGTGTACCATCCGTATGGCTCCCTCGACGGTAAGCCGAGCGATAGCGTGCAGATGAAGGCATACTCTCGGACTTGACCCAACTCGTTTTCAACCCACCGGAGACATCGCAGCAACCCACGTCAGCACTGTCAGGGGATGTGGTCCAAGGCTCCGTCGATCGCATTAGCTTCGAAAACGACACGACAGGTTTTCGGATCCTACGCCTCACCGTAGATCAAACTGGCGACATCATATCTGTGATTGGGTGCATGCAACGTCTGGTTGTCGGAACCAGAGTCCGCGTTGGAGGTGCCTGGGAAGATGATCCGCGTCATGGACGTCAGTTCAGGGCAAAAACAGTGCTGGTTCTTGCGCACGATACGCGGGAAGGGTTGGAAAAATTCTTGGGATCCGGGTTGGTTCCGGGGATTGGGCCGGTGTTTGCGCGACGCATCGTTGATTGCTTCGGCGATGACACTGTTCGCATTCTTGATCGGGAACCCCATCGGTTAGCGGAAGTGCCTGGGCTTGGTTCGCGACGAGCTTTGGCGATTGAGCAGGCGTGGGTTGAGCAAGGGGTCTTGCGAGAGGTGATGGTTTTTCTGCAAGGTCATGGCGTATCCGCTGCGCTGGCGATGCGGGTGTATCGACGATACGGTGTCGATGCGATTCGCGCTGTGTCGGAGGATCCGTATCGGCTTGCGGTTGATGTTTGGGGGATTGGTTTCCAGAAAGCAGATCAGATTGCCAGAACGATGGGGGTAGCGAAGGACGCGCCGATTCGTCTCAAAGCCGCAGTTCTATATGCGCTTCATCAAGCCGAGGATCGCGGCCACGTGTTCTTGCCTGTTCACGATCTAGTCAACGCAACAGCAAAGGTAGCTGGCACTCCCGAGGACGACATTCCCGAAGCAAGCATCCACAAGGCCATCGAAGACGCTTGCTGTGCAGAAGCCCGCAGGGAAGAACTCTACGATGTTGGGCCCGCGGTCTATCGATCGATCAAGTTCATCGAGGAAGCGGGGCTGGCGCGTCACTTGGCCCGGTTGGCTTGCACGAAGGTTCCACCGCTTGAGCTTGCGGACGATGCGATCACCAAGTTCGAGCGAGATGCTGGGGTTGTTCTGGCTGATGAGCAACGCCGGGCGGTGCATGAGGCTGCTCGGGCAAGTGTGTTGGTGATCACGGGAGGTCCTGGTGTTGGCAAGACGACAATCGTTCGCGCGATCCTGGAACTGTACGAGGCATCGGGCCTCACCGTGAGACTAGCTGCGCCGACTGGACGAGCATCTCGGAGGATGGCCGAGACCACGGGTCGTGGAGCGTACACGCTGCACCGGCTTCTCGATGTCGATCCTCGAAAGGGGACTTTTGGACGCAATGAGTCCAACCCGATTGATGCTGGTGCGGTGGTAGTCGATGAGTCATCGATGCTTGACCAGTCAATTGCGTTTGCGTTGGTTCGGGCGATTCCAGATGGTGCGAGGTTGCTCTTTGTTGGTGATGCGGATCAGCTTCCGTCGATTGGGGCGGGTTCCGTTCTTCGTGACATGATTGATGCTGGTGTGGTTCCGGTGGTTAGGTTGAACAGGATATATCGGCAGGCGGCGATGAGTCGGATAGTGAGTAATGCTCATCGGATTAGGGATGGTCAGTTGCCGATACCGCCGGATCGTGGGGATTTGACGTCGGATTTTTACATAGTGTCAGCGAGTGATGCGCAGCAGGCTGCGGATAGGGTTGTGCTTTTGGTGAGTGAGCGTATTCCGAGGCAGTTTGGATTTGATCCGGTTCGAGATGTACAGGTGTTGGCGCCGATGCGTCGGGGTCCGGTTGGTGCGGATGTTCTTAATGAGAGGTTACAGGCGACGCTCAATCCGCTCAAGTTATTGGGGCAATCGTCTGCGCGTGGGATGCGTGTGGGAGATAAGGTGATGCAGTTGAAAAACGACTATGAGCGAGATGTGTTTAATGGTGATCTTGGTGTTGTGGTGGAGGTGGATCAGTCGGGTGAGCGTCTTGTTGTGAGTATGGATGGTCGTGAGTTGGTGTATGATAGGTCGCAGATGGATGAGTTGTCGTTGTCGTATGCGTGTAGTATTCACAAGAGTCAGGGCAGTGAGTATCCAGCGGTTGTGGTGCCTTTGGTGGCGTCGCATTTTGTGATGTTGTCGCGCAATTTGTTATACACAGCGGTAACTCGTGGGAAGCGTCTTGTGACGTTGGTTGCGGAGCCTCGTGCGATTTCGATGGCGTTGTCTGAGGTTCGGAAGGAGGAGCGTTATAGTTATTTGTTTGTGAGGTTTCGTGAGGCTGTTGAGCGGTGTGGGGGTGTGGTGGGTGAGTGATTGGTGCTGGGCGATTTGTGGGGGGCGTTTGCGAGCAAAGATGGAGCGAGCTAATTGCGAAACCATGTGGTGCAGCAGGGCTGCCCAGGAAAACCGTGTCGACGCTACCGTAGGGGCGGGTTTCAAACCCGCCTATATCACCGCCGCGCTGCAGAATTCGCCAGACTCGCCGATATCTGTAGTTTTGCAATTGGCTCATTTTCGGCAGGCGAGGGACATGGCCCGCAATCAGCTCCATAGTTCGAGCATTTGT
>Ga0123356_10003833_pt1 | contig 15661 bp, 17 predicted proteins | sample TergutEmb28metaG_2_FD_92546 | JGI IMG/M metagenome (GOLD analysis project Ga0123356, IMG submission 92546) | Embiratermes neotenicus P3 segment gut microbial communities from Petit-Saut dam, French Guiana - Emb289 P3 | ecosystem: Host-associated > Arthropoda: Insects > Digestive system > Gut ... | reverse complement strand
TGTTGTTGGATGCGGGAGTGTCGTTGTGTCCCTATCGGTTTAATCTGCCACCCCATCCACTCGAATTTAAAACAATTCAGCATCTGCGCAAAGTGATTGCCGATGCCGCCGACAAAGCCGCCATAACCACCGTCAGCCACTACCACTTTGATCATCACACCCATAGCTACACAGATTGGGTTGTAAACTGGACCGATGAGGGCGAAACTGCTCGCCAAATCTATCAAAATAAACTGGTGCTGATAAAAGACCCCCAAAACAACATCAATGCCAGCCAGCAGCAACGAGCCGGGATGTTTCAAAAAACAGGCGGCAGACACGCCAAAACCGTGGAGGTTGCAGATGGTAAAACCTTCACTTTTGGCAACACAAAACTCTGCTTCTCAGAGGCAGTGATGCATGGCACAGAAGGCGGCATGCTGGGCTGGGTCATCATGGCAAACGTGGAATACAACGGAGAACGGTTCATGTTTGCACCCGATGTCCAGGGCCCCATGTCCATTCATACAACAGAGCTTATTTTGGCGGCTAAACCCGATTTACTTATGCTGGGCGGCCCACCGCTCTATCTCGCGGGGTTTCGTGTGGAGCAAGCCCAAATCGAGCAGGGGCTACAAAATCTCTCACGTCTTGTGGAGACTGTGCCTTTGGTGATTTTGGAGCATCATGCTCTTCGGGATGAATTTTGGCGCTCCAAACTCGACAAAATTTTCCTCAAAGCCCAAAAATCCAAACACAGCATCATGACTGCCGCAGAGTATAGGGGCCAAGAAAATCTCTTCTTAGAATCCAAGCGCCGCCAGCTCTTTGAGAATCACCCCATCTCCGACGAATTTAAACAGTGGACAAAGACTCTGACAAACAAAAAAATCGCCAAACCCCCAATCTAACGTTGCAACATTTGTAACTCTTAGCTGTTACTGTTTGTACAAGCATCTGGTTGCTTACAAATTAGGTTGATTCTCTGTATGTATAGTTGCATTGAGTACATCGTAAAAATTGTGTGGAGGATTCATCCGAACCGCGGGTCTGTACTTGCCAGACGTTTGCGAGGTTGTTTCCACATTTGGGGCAATCGGCTCGAATGGTTGGTAGTGTGGTGAGCTCTTGTTCTTCTTTGCCTATTATAGCCACAAACTGTTTGGGGCTGTGCTCAATGATTTTGCTGTAAAGTTTAGGATTGGGTTCTGCCTCTGGTTTTTTCTGTCCGCATTTGGTACATGTGAGCATAACCATTGCTTGATCTCCTGAGTGACTCTTGGTAGGTTTTAGACGTGAACCGCATATTGTACAAAATTCCAATTTCTTTCCTCCATAAATCAGTCCATAGAACATAGCAGTTAATTCCCCCAATAAGCCCAAAGCGCCAACAGCATGCTCTTATCTGTGTCTCTGTTAATCGTTAGCTCATCAGATTAGCTGCATTGATTCTATGTTTACATCCACATACCGCTTTTGAATGATAAAAAATAATGTGACTGCACAACTACAACAACACCCACCAAAAATATTTCGGTATGATTGTTGCATTGTAACACCAACCCTATTTATTTTTCACAGATTGATCAGGATTAGTGAATGCATATGGAAAAAGGAAAAATTGACCGAGAAACTGCAGTCAAATTAGTCCAGCAGATGTCTGCTGTTTGTGTCATCGACCTTGAGGACTCTTCGCTTATGCTCATGCCGCAAAACGCCGAAGGCATCCCATCTCTGGGTGAGCAGCTCCATGTCAAAACAGCGCTAAACTTTGGCAGCCGTTTATGCCTCAACGCACTCGCCGATGAAAACAAACTCCAAATCCGCGAAACCCCCGAAAAAGTAATTCTGATTAACCCAAAAGAAGTTCCGTTGCTCAAAAATAATAGTGGCAGTTAGGGCTTTTTTGTCTTTTTACTGGTGATTTCTTGGGATTTTTTTAGGTCGAGTGGTGTGTTTATGTTGATAAACGTTTTTAATTCCGGATCTAGTTGTTCAATAACCATTGTGGAGATATAGCGTACGCCGCGTAGTCGCTCAATCATGCTGTGCATATCAAACTGATTTTGTGATAGGGTTTCTTTGATAGCCGTTAGTGCTTGTGATGTGTTGTAGACTGCATGAAGGGGTTCGATTTCCATATCTGTATTTCTTGGAATCACAGCTGCTTTACCTGAGGATAAATCAAAGAGTAACTCTAGGACATCTTTTGAGACAAAAGGGCTATCAAAGGGCAACAGTAGTGTATATTCGCCCTGTGCGGCTTCAAAACCTGTTAGAGCGCCCATCAGTGGACCTTTTGCCTCTTCTGTATCAAGGACAAATGAAACTTTGGCGGAAACAATTTTTGCGTAGGTATCAGCCCGCTCTTGGGTGTTGGTAACAATAATAATCTCATCCGCAAGTCCTTTTACTGCATCAATAACATGATTAAGCAGAGGTCTGCCATTTAACTCAAAGAGCCCTTTGTCAGCGTTATTAAAGCGAGTTGCAGAGCCGCCTGCCAATATAACTGTTGATCTATCCATACAATCACGTCTTAACAGCACTCTACCGTAGCTATTGTTTAAGGGTTTTGTAACCTTTCGGGATGATCTGTGAATGGCTGATGGTGGTTTGTTTGTATGATTTAGCGTGGTGATTTTTGTGTGATAGGTGGCGTGTGGTTGTGTGTTGTGTTGTGGTCTGGTCTTGTATTAGCAATTGAGTGACGTAATGCTTATTATGTCTATGACAGTTGTAGCTGGTAACGGTGGATGTCAATGTTTGAGTATAAAAGTGAAGTTTTGGTAACAACCATTAAGTGGGTTAATGACCGTGCTAATGAGACTGATGTGTCTCGTCTTGATGATTTGATTAACAAACGAACCGAAGAGGGTTGGGAGTTTGTCACGTATTCTTATATGGCAAATACTGCGGGTATACGTAGTGCCATATTGATTACCTTTAGAAAAGAAAAATAGTACTGTTAGTTTTGGTCACACATCTGTTTTCTTTTTTGACCAAACACAAGCGCCGATATCATTGTATACCTTCCTAGTGCTAATGCGTGGGTTGTTTATTTTATTTGTCTGACTTTGCGTTTGGCGATGGCTGAGAAGCCTTTGTAGAATTCTTTCATTATGTGTGAGTACCATCTGCCTTGAATAGACATGTCGAGTAGTTCGTCTACCCAGTAGAAGTCATGTTCGGCACATTGGATGAGGAGTTGCTTGTGGCGTTCGTTTAGTTGTGCTTTGGTGAACCAGTCCTGGCTTTTGAGGTTTCCCAGTGGTACAAAGAATAGGGGTACAATTAGGCTGCGCATGCTTTTGAGGTCGTCGATGAGGTCCATGGTTCTGGTGATGTCTTCTTCGGTTTCGTCGGGTAGTCCTACGATTAGGGTGCATGCGGGGACTAGTTTGTTGTCATGGGCTAGTCCCATGCCTTCTACGACGACTTCTTTCCATTTGTCGGCGCTAAAGGGGTGGGCTTTGGCGGGCATGATTTTTTTTGCGATTTTGGGTGAGCCGGTTTCGATGCCGATTTCGACTCCCCACCAGGTTTGTTTTTGTTGGATGATTTCTGAGATTTCGTGGAATGCTTTGGGTGCTGCTGCAATCGCGGCTAGGGAGCAGTGGCTCCAGCTTATGCTTTCGGTGTGTTTCATTACGGTTTGGTGGAGTTGGATGAGTTTTTCTGGGTTTGGGGTGGTGTTTTGGGAGCCGTAGAGCATGACATCTTCGGCGTGGATGCAGGTGCCTTTGACTTTTTTTGAGTTTGTATTAACGGTGAGTTCTTTTTCGATTTTTTCCATTGGGTACCATCGGAGTGGGCGTAGTGTAACGTTGCAGAATTGGCATCCTCTGCAACATCCTCTGCCGATTTCTATTAGTCCGTTTATGGAGGGGTTTTGAATATCGGGGATTTCGTCTAGGTTTGGGATTTCTTTGGGGCTGACTTCGTAGTGTTTGGGGATTTCTTGGCCTTCTAGGGCGGCTTTGAAGATTTTTCCTACGACGTTTTCTGCTTCGCCCTCTAGAATGCAGTCGATTTCTAGTTCGGTTGTCCAGTTTTCTCGGTGTTTAAACTGCCAAGCGCCTGGTCCGCCGACGATGACTTTTAGGCCGTTTTGGCGGGCTTTGTGGATTTGGGGACTTTTGAGCAGGGTTTGGAAGTGTTTTGCTAGGTAGGGTTCTTTGTGGAATAATGAGGCTAGGGTGGTTGATGCGGGGCCTAATCCAAAGGGGTCCATTGCGTGTATGCCTAGTACTTTTGTGTTTTTTAGGTGTTTTTCTATGTGGTTGGGGTTTATGGTTTTGACGTTGAAGCCTTCTTTTAGGAGTTGGGCTTCGGTTTTTCTTAGGCCGTAGGGTGCTGCTGTTGGGTGGCCTTGTTTGGTTTTTAGGGGTGGGAAGAATATGTAGCTAAAGAGCCATGTGGGGATAAAGTTTGGGGGTGCGCAGGTTCCAAAGCCTAGGAATTCGTTGTTGTGGTAATTACTCATAAGTGTACGGTCTGCAGTTAAAAATACATCCGTTTTTTCCTTTTCCATTGATCTTCGCCCTTACCGCTAAAACGGTTGTATGCTATTTTTCGAATTAGACTGTCAATATTATTAACGTTTTTGCTTTTTTGTTTTTGGGTGTGGGGTGTGTTTTTAGTTGTGTATTGAGTCTGATTAGTTGTTTGTGTGGTTGTTTTAGCAGGGGTGGGGTTTGGTTGTTTTTGTCTAATTCTTGTTTGCCGGGTGGTGATTTAACTTATTGTTAACTATTTTTTGTAGGCGGTTGACCGGTAAACCAGGACAGATTAGTATATGTGATGCACACAAAACTGCTTGATACATTTGTGGGTGCGGGTGTGTTTGTTTAAAATCGGGTGCGCTCTTTTTCACTATTTTTATCTGTGACTGTTGCTCTCGTGTTTGTGAGTGTTTCTTTGGTGTGTTTTATTGGTTTGTTTGCGGGTGGTTGGTTTCGTTGGGGTTTGTTTTTTTGTCTTTTTGGGGTGCAGGTCTTTTTTTGGTGGTTTGATTGCTGTGTTTTTTTAGGTGTTTACTCAGTGCGGCTTGGGAGATTTTTAAGTCAAATATTTCAATTAGTTTTTTTAGGGTTATAGCGGGGTTTTGCTTGATTTGTGTGGTGATTTGATTTAGGATGGTGTTGTTTATTTTTGGTTTTCGTCCTTGGGTGCGGGGGCTGGGTTGATACGTGTTTGTTTTTTGGTATTTGGCCCAGACTTTTGTGACAGTGCTTTGGCTTATCATGAGCCACTTGGCGATGTCTTTTTCTTTGACTTTGTTTTGTTTGTGGCCAATTATTCTCTCTCGGATTTCGTTAGGTGTGGGCTGGGGCAATGTATATCATTATCGTTATTCACAGCCTACCATATATAGTTAATAAAATGTTAAACGGCTCTGTGAGAAAAATATATCAAGGATAGCATCGTTTTATTTGTTCTTTAGTGAAACTGCATTGAAAATGGTAGAGTTTAGATGGCACGGTCGAGGCGGCCAGGGCACCTGGACTGCAAGTGAGCTCTTGGCCAGAACCGCCCTTGACGAAGGCAAATACATACAATCATTCCCCGAATTTGGACCCGAACGCATGGGCGCCCCGGTGACTGCATTTACTCGAATAAACAATGAACCCATACGACTACACTGCGCAATCTATCACCCCGATGTCGTAGTCGTACTGGACAACACACTACTAAAATCCGTCCCCGTCACCGCTGGAATAGACCAAGATGATGACTGTATCATAATAAATTCAAGCGAAGAACCCTCCACCCTAAAAAAAAGCCTCCACATAACACACGGCAAAGTCTGGACGGTTCCCGCAACCGAGATCGCAATAAAAATCCTAGGCACACCCATCACAAACACCGCACTTTTAGGTGTTGTTGCTAAAGCAACTGGAATCGTTACCCTTGAGGGCATACACAAAACCCTCAAAGAACGCTTCCGAGCAGATTTAGCTGAGAAAAACTTTGCCGTTATACAAGAGGCATACAAGGAAGCAAAAGTCGAATGAGCCAAGAAAAAACCTGGAAAGAAATCTCCCTCGCAGCTGTCACATCAAAATCCAGTGTAAACTTTCAAACCGGCGACTGGAAAACCTATATGCCCAACTTAACCTGTGACAAATGCACCAAATGCCTCACATGCGCCATACTCTGCCCCGAAGGAGCCATCCGCCCCAACCCTGAGACGGGCCAAATCGAATTCAACCTAAACTACTGCAAAGGCTGCGGCATATGCGCCAACGAATGCCCCGTAAAAGCCATAAACATGAAAATCCCCGAAGGCGAATAAAATGACCCAGCCCCAACAACAAGAACAACCCAAACAAAAAATTGTAGCTATGAACGGAGACGAAGCAATCGCATATGCAGTAAAACAATGCGACGTTGATGTCGTAGCCGCATACCCCATCACCCCCCAAACAATTATCGTAGAAAAATTTAGCGAATACGTCGCCAACGGCGAAGTACAAACCGAATACGTTTGTACCGAATCCGAACACAGCGCCATAACCGCCTGCCTAGCAGCCGGCGCCACAGGCGCACGGACCTTCACAGCCAGCGCCTCAGCCGGACTGGCCCTTATGCACGAGATTCTCTTTGTAACTGCAGGCGCACGCATACCTGTGGTGCTAGCAGTAGCTAACCGTGCATTATCATCCCCCATAAACATCCACGGCGACCACTCAGATAGCATGGCTGAGCGCGACAGCGGATGGATCCACATCTACGCTGAAAACGCCCAAGAAGCCTACGACTCTATCATCCAAGCCTTCAAAATCGCCGAAGACCCAACCGTCTCGCTCCCAATCTTTATCGGCGTAGACGGCTTCACTATTAGCCACACCCTTGAGCGCGTCGACACCCTAACCGATGAGGTTGTACAAACATTTGTCGGCCAACGCCAATACCCAACCGTTACAACTCACGAAGGCAAAACCGTACCCTTCAAACTAGACCCCGCAAACCCCATGACCATGGGTCCCATCGCACTACAAAATTATTACTACGAATTCAAACGCCAACAAGAAGAAGCCATGAAAAACGCATACAAAAAAATCCAACAAATCCACAACGAATACGCTCAAATCAGCGGCAGAAGCTACGGAAACGGTCTTATCGACACATACAAACTCGACGACGCAGAAATCGCCATAACCGTCATCGGATCAACTGCAGGAACCCTAAAAGACATCGTTGACCAACTCCGAGACGAAGGCATCAAAGCCGGTATATTACGCATCAGAACCTTTAGACCCTTCCCAGCAGAAGAAATCCAAAAAGCACTCCAAAACATCAAAGCCGTTGCAGTTATGGACAAAAGCATGAGCCCCGGCGGCCTAGGATCCACGCTATTTAGCGAAATCAGAAACGCCCTCTATGACCAAAAACAACACCCAATTATAGTCAACTACATCTTTGGCCTAGGCGGCAGAGACAGTAGCCCCCAAGACTTCCGAAAAATCTATGCCGACCTCTGCCAAATAGCCAAAACCGGCCAAGCAGAAAAAACCATAACATATTTCGGACTAAGAGAATAGGAGAAAAAACAAAATGTCAACCACAACCACAACCACAACCACTCCAACTCAAGCCGAGTGGAAATTTACCGCCAAAGACATCGTTGCAAAACCTGACTTATTTCTCTCAGGCCACCGTGCATGTGCCGGATGCGGACCCGCAACCGTGTTGCGCCTAATCATGAAAGCAACCCGCGGACCAACCATTGTAACCCAAGCCACCGGATGCATGGAAATTGTAGGCTCCATCTACCCCTACACCTCCTGGGCCCTTCCCTGGCTTCACACAGCCTTTGAAAACGCAGCTGCCAACGCCTCAGGCATTGAAGCAGCCCTAAAAGCAATGCGTAAAAAAGGCAAAATCAAAAATGAACACATAGATGTCATCGCCCTAGCAGGCGACGGCGGAACCTATGACATAGGTCTCCAAGCTCTCTCCGGTGCAGTCGAGCGCGGTCATGACTTCCTCTTTATTCTCTATGACAACGAAGGCTACATGAACACCGGCATCCAGCGTAGTAGCTCAACACCCATCGGCGCATCTACCACAACCTCACCAGCCGGCACCGCAGTCCCCGGAAAACTCGAAAAGAAAAAACCCATCACCGAAATCATGCTTGCCCACGATCTAGAATATGTCGCCACCGCAACACCCTACTACTGGAAAGACCTCGTCACCAAAGTCCGCAAAGGACTCGAAGTAGAAGGCCCCGCATTTCTACACGTATTTGCTCCCTGCCCACGCGGCTGGCGAAGCGAACCCTCCAAAACCATGGAATACTCCAAGTTAGCCGTCGAATCATGCGTATTTCCAATCTGGGAAGCAGTAAACGGCAAACGCCAACTCTCAACACCCAGCAAAGTCATCTCACTGGCACCCCAGAAAAAGAAACCCGTAAAAGACTACCTCGAAGGACAAGGCCGATTCCGTCACCTCTTCAAACCACAAAACACCCACATAGTCGACGAAATACAACAAGCAACCGACAAACGCTGGCAAAAACTACTCCAACAATGCGAATTAACCAACCCCTAACCTCTTTTCATTTATCTAACTAATTTTTTAGAATCCGATAGTTGCCCTGTTTTCATGTTGTGCCAGAGTTACTGATTGTAACTTTTGCGTTTGTGGTTGCAGTGTTTGTTTTGGCATCAACCAGAATGGCCCAAATTACGCTCTGAGATGAAAAGAGCTGCATCATATCATTATCACTAAGCGATGTTGAACCGATTGTACTAAAGGTGCGAATTGCGCTTGTGGATACCGAGTTATCAACGTATTCAATGCGAACTCTGACCGTTATTATCTCGTTTGGCTGAAGGGTTTCTGTGACATCGATTTTGGGTTTAAAACTCGAAACGGTCAATGGAAACCATTTGAGAGACTGGGTTTCCCCATATTCGCCGCTGGTTCCCACTGGAATGACTGCTTCCTGTTTAACCGCAGTTTCAGTACTTGATCTAAGCCCGATTCCAAAGGGGTTATGGATCCTCTCCGTCCAGCTGCCCAAGTAGCTAACTCCACCACTAAAATTAGGCAATGAATCACAATATTTGCCCACATCAATAGCAAACATATCCAGAGGATTATCTGCAAAGGATTCAAACACGACTCCTATGAACATGGTCTGGGTCATGGAGCCCTCTAATTTCAGAGCCGTTTGGTTGCTGTGTTGTCCATTTTCGCCCATCCAGAAACGAATGTTCTGCATCAGACTCTCTGTGAATTCTGCCTTGGGCTCAACTTTGATGCCTGCCTCATTGTCTTGGAGGTTAAAGTAGCAGCGCTCAATTATAGAGCTACCATAAGACCCTGAGGCGCTTTCGGGGGTATTGTCGCTTTGAGTGCCGCCAGTTATTGGCGTGCGAAAAACAATGCTCTCAGTGTTGTTGATAAATTGACAGCCCTCAATTTTATTATACTCACTACAAGTGTTGGTGTTTAAAAATTCAATCCCGGTGGTTGTATTGATGAATTTGGTGTTAGTTATCGTTGTGGCAAACGAGTTCTCAACATGTATCGTTCCACCTATAAGTGTTAAACCCGAAATTAGTGCGTATTGTGAGGCTGTGTAATTAGTGCCATAGATGATAATTCTATGCCCGCCACACTCAAGGGTGGCACCATCACTTATGATTCGAGCATTTAATTTATTTACAATATTTACATCCCCGCTTAGCGTGTAGCTTCCTTGGTTTATGTAAACCGAGTTACCCTCACTTAGGGCCCTGTTGAGCGCTTCTTGAGTACTTCGGGGTTGAACCACATACCCAGTATGCATATTTTTTAAGTTAAGAGTCGAGCCCTCTTGGGAGAGCACAAAATCATAACTCACCACAGCGGTTCGCATCGAGCTGTGGGTACCATCCAAAATCAAATAGGTATTAAGGATGGAGAGAACAAGCAGAGCTACAAAAACTAGAGTGAGTGCACGTTTGGAGAACAGTTTCTTTAGCGAATCCTTCATCTGACAGCGCTCAGAGATTTACTAAGATGTAGCGGACTACGGTAATTAAATTTATTGAATAAGTCCCCAACAAACCCCAAAAACACATGGCCCTTTGCCCAAATTCACTAAATGTGCCTATTTATTTGTAGAGGGTTAGTTTTGCTCTGACTAGTCTTAGGAGTTCTTCGGGATGTATTGGTTTGCGCAGATACGCCTCTACACCATACTCCTCTGCTTGGATTCCGGTTATAAGCGAAGGAAACCCCGTGAGCATAATCTTTAGGGTATTTTTAAAATCTGCTTGGATAAGCACCTCAATACCATCCATATCGGGCAGACGAAAATCAATCAATGCCACATCATAATGTTGCCGCTTAGATTTTTCAATAGCTTCTTTGGCACTTGTTGCCCAATCTGACAAAAACCCATTTTTCTCAAAAACCCCAACCAACGACCACAAAATTACAGGGTCATCATCTACCACCAAAACACACCTCCGACCCACAACCAAAGAATTCATACTAACCAAAGACAATGACAGATTTCTCCAAAACAAAATGTTTAGCTGCTGTAAACTTTAACCCATGCTGGTGTGACCAAACAACAACAATAGTGGCATAACCTAAACCCTAAATGAATACACTGAATGCTGTTTTGGTATGATTGTTGAGCGCGACTTGCTTTTTGTATGGGTAATGTTTTTGGGTAAATATGGATAAGCAGAGTAACCGCCAAACTTATATACATAAAGTTGCCTATTTTTAGGTTAGACTTTCCATTTTTAAAAAGTAATTTTAGGAAAGTACTATTTTTAGGAAATAAAAAGATGTTTAAATACAGAAAAACTATGATTTTTTCAACTTTGCTTATAGCGGCACTTCTAACAACTTCAACACTTCAATTAGCATCCGTTGCATCTGCCCAAAACCCGACAATACCTGTCTATCTAAAAGTCCACGCCGAACCCAACCCCGTTGGAGTAGGCCAACCAGTGTATCTGAGTCTATTTTTCACAAAACCTCTCCCCATCATCGGCGCCACCGGCGGCGGAAGCCTCTACACCGATCTAACCATAAACCTCGTTTTTCCTGATAACACAAACCAAACCTTTGGTCCCTACACAAGCGACACAACCGGTGGCGTCGGTGGCATAGAATTCACCCCCGAAGTTGCAGGCAACTATACGGCCCAAGCATTCTACAAAGGCCAAACAATCACCAACGGCATCCTATCCTACGACATTCTACCCACACAAAGTGAACCCGTGACCTTTACAGTTCAAACTGAGCCCATCCCCGGAACACCCATGGTACCCTTGCCTGTAGAGTATTGGTCAAGGCCCATCTACTCAACCAACTTTGCGTGGTCTCAACTAGGTGGTAACTGGTGGGGTCTAGGTAAGCCCTCCTTTACCGATACCGGTGGATATGATTGTTCAGGTAATAACTTTAATCCCTACAGCCAAGCTCCTAACTCGGGTCATATTATGTGGGTAAAGCCTACTGCGTTTGGTGGTCAGGTTGGTGGTCCGATTAGCGGTGATCAGGAGAGCCAATACACTTCAACCTCTATTCTCTATCGGCAATTTGAACCCATCATCTTAAACGGCATCATATACTACAAACTCTACCCCAACACGCCCACATCTGTCACAAGTGTTGGCGGAACACCTGGCTGGGATGCAGTTGATCTGCGTACAGGGGAGTTGCTTTGGCACAAAGACACCAACGAAACTCTAGCCTTTGGCTGGAACATGCAATTCCACACTATCCAAGAATACGGAACCCAAGCCTATCTAGTCGCAATCGCGTCCTCAAACACTTGGAAACTCTACGACCCCCTAACAGGCCACTACATCGCGACCATAACCGGTGTTCAGAGCACAACCGCCCCTGGACTAGTCGAGACAGATGATGACAACACTCAAGGCGCAGTATACATGTACTACATAAACGGTACCTACCCTGATCTTTCGTTGACCATGTGGAACTCTACGTTATGCTTAGCCGGTCCAACAAACCCCTCTATTATCCGCCCCACAGGTAACATCACCTTCGAACGCGGCATTCAATGGTCTGTCTCTATCCCCTCAACTATAATAACCAACGGCGCAACCACAAACATAACTGACATGACCAACCTATCAAAGAACCCCGCCCTAACCATCGCAGCAAGAACCAATGAAGCTATACTGCTAAGATCCTACGGCGGAGAAATCGACACCTCTTCTCGACAGTTCGGAACCGACTCTGAAATCGAACTTGGCCTAAGTGCAATCACAGGCGAGTTGCTCTGGGGCCCGGTTAATCGAACCCTGCCAAGATACCACGAAATAGGCGTCCTTGCAGCAGGAGAAGGTTACTATGTTGAACACGACAAAGACACCAACATAGCATATGTCTTTAACCTGTTGACTGGTAAACAAGTAGGCTCACCTATCCAACTGGACGGTAATGCCCTTGGCACGCTATCGCGCGGCGGAGCTATTGCATACGGCAAATTCTACATCTGGGACTTTGGCGGCTATGTCAGCGCCATCAATCTAGAAACAGCCACTATCAACTGGACCCTCGCACCAAGAAGCGCAGGATACGACACACCCTATGGCATCTATCCATATTGGCACTTTGGTTCACACAGCATAGCAGATGGAAAACTGTTCTTATCTGAGGGCCGTTTGTATGACCCTCCACTTTTCAAAAACGCCCACAAAATGGCCATCAACATAACCGATGGTTCAGTTGTTTGGAGCATTCTTGGTACCTATGCACGTGAACCAAGCGCCATTGCTGATGGCTATCTGGTTGGCTGGAACAGCTACGACGCCCAAATCTACACCTTCGGAAAAGGACCCACACAAACCACACTAAGCACCAGCACAGGCGTTATTGCATCAGGCAGCAGTGTTCTTCTCACAGGCACAGTCCTCGACAAATCAACAGGCACAAAAGATGCCGATAGATCTGCACGGTTTCCCAATGGAGTTGCAGCAGTATCTGATGAGAGCCAAAGTGCATGGATGGAATATGTCTACATGCAGCAACCCAAACCAAACAATGCCACAGGTGTTAGCGTTGAGCTCTATGTTATAGACGACAACAACAACTTCCGCTCAATCGGCACAACAACCACCGATGCAACTGGTCTCTATAGCTATAACTGGACACCTGACATCACAGGCAAATACACCGTTTATGCATACTTTGGCGGCAGTGAATCATATTGGCCCTCTGAGGCATCCGCCGCTTTTGCAGTCGACCAAGTTGCTCCAACACAAACCCCGCCTGAAACAGCCGGCCCAAGCATAACTGATACATACTTTTTGCTCGCAGTTGTATCTATAATCGCTGTGATCATCATAATCGGCGCCATGACTATGTTCATGCTTAGAAAACGACCATAAACAAACAAACAAACCCCTTTCTTTTTTCTCTTTTTAATCTTTGTTTAGCTATAGATTCTTGCCGCTAAAAATTACTTTTTAACAGATAATCGCCTTGCCTGCTTTTGGCACTTAGGGTTTTTATGTGTGATTTCTATCCGAGTTTCAAATCTCGTTGTATTCTAATAGATGATTGGCAAGAATAAGAACTGGTTCTCAATAAATTTTAAACTATGTGCAGAGCAAATGGTAATTTGACTCTGTTTTTGAATACTGGTTTTATTCGTGTATTTCACGTTCACGTTTGAGGCGTTTGATTTTTTTGGTATAACACCACCAAAGGCTCAAGAGGATAATACCAAGTGAAATAAGAAGTATCCCTCCTACAGCGTTAGTGAACCAGTATTGAACTCCTCTCTCCCAATTGTGTATGACTATGTTGAACTGAAAGAGGCCTATAGATAGGTCTACACAGCATATTGTAAACCAGATTTTGGAGATTCTCTGATAATGTTTGATTCGGGAAGTGAGGTCACTATATATTTTAAAATCTCCGTCTGTGGCTTTCTTTCTGAAATATACCCATCGGAAGTATGTGTCAACGTGTTCCACACCGTTTTCTGCCATAAAACGGATGTATTGGACACTTTCGGGATGGCTAACGCTGTGTTCTAAGAGCTCAATGCGGTAGATGTATTCGCCGGGAATGCAGTCTTCAAAGGTGTAGCGGCAAAAAATATAAGCTGTCATAGCAAGTCCTTTGGCCGCCATTTTATTTAGCCAGTCTTCTTCTTTTTCATAATCCCAAAAGGCTTTCCAAAGTTTTGTTTTCATTATTGTGAGCTCTCCAATTTATTTTTGCCATTGATCAGTAGTTCTTCTAGGCGTACCAGCTCGTGTTGAAGCATTTTGTGTCCCAGGTCCGTAATGACGTATTCTTTTTTTCGGGAGTCTTTATCACCTGCCACAGCACAGATCCATTGTTTTTCTAGTAAAGTGTTAATTGCACCGTAGAGTGTTCCTGCACCAAGGGTTACCCGTCCGTTGGTTAGTTTTTCAATATTTTGCATTACTGCATAGCCATGTATGGGTTCAAGCATGGTTAGCAGTATGTAGTAGACGGCTTCTGTTAGCGCATCTTGTGGTGTGTCATCAGCCATGTGTTTAACTAACCTTCTTTACTACGTTAACCGTTATATCGGTAACCGTAATGGCGGATGTGTGCACAATATATAAACATATCCAAAATAAACCCCGCCGACTTGAAATTGATGAAATAGGTTAGCGACTACTATGGTGTGTCAGAAACATACGGCTAAGTCAACATGTATTCTTATGTTGCTGGTGCCCGAACAGTTTGGTAGACGGCTTCACAAACAATAAGCAAATTATAGTCTCCTCTTAAAAGTCGCTAATAATGCTAGGGAAGCTAATAATAAAATTGTTGTAACGAAGGCTAAGTATGGGGAGATCTCGTATAGAATTCCTCCAATGATGGGGGCTCCAAAGCTGACTAGGTGAATGCTTGCTTGGCTGATGGAGATCCATCGTCCTGTATATCCTTGGGGGGCTGCTGATCCTGTTATTGCCCAAACAAGACCAAACATGCATTTTGATGCTCCCGATAGAAAAGAAGCAACAAAGAGCAGTGAAAAGTTGTTAATGGTTGAAATTAGACTAAACGAAAGAATGCAAATTGCTATTGATGATAGCATCGCTGACATTTTTGAGTATTTATCACCTATTTTCCCTATTGTGAAAGAAAAGAAAATCCACCCAAACGATGTTGCTGCTCCAAAAACTCCCAAGTTAAAAACATTTTGATTGTAGACCTCATGTATGTATTGCGAAATTAATGGATTAATCAAAGAAATGGCAAAAATTATCAGAGAGAAAAAACCACACAATATTATTAACTTTTTAAAATCACTAAATTTATGGGCGGTTGGGGCTGTTTGTATTTTGGGTTCTGCTTTGGGTAGTTTATTGATAAAAATAAGCGGTAGTACTGATGTGATGTATAAACAGGCTGCCAATAAAAAGACTGGTTGTTTTCCGATGGTTGCGGCTATTGCGCCTCCGATCATGGGTGAGAAGACATATCCAAAAGCTACTGAGGCTGACCATAAGCCAAATGTTTGCATGGTTTTTTCTGGTGGCGTTGATCTTATGATGAATATGCAAATTGAGGTACTTCCAAAAAAGGTTCCATACAGGATCATAGGTAGCCATAGCTGGGTCCAATTGGTTGCAATTGCCAACGCCAGAGGTACTGGTATCCACAAAAGAGATCCTGCAATAATGATTTTTCTATTATCAAAGCG
>Ga0123356_10003832_pt1 | contig 15662 bp, 16 predicted proteins | sample TergutEmb28metaG_2_FD_92546 | JGI IMG/M metagenome (GOLD analysis project Ga0123356, IMG submission 92546) | Embiratermes neotenicus P3 segment gut microbial communities from Petit-Saut dam, French Guiana - Emb289 P3 | ecosystem: Host-associated > Arthropoda: Insects > Digestive system > Gut ... | reverse complement strand
TTGTCAATGTCCAATTTCGCCGACGCTAATGTCTAATTTCGCCGCCCAAAGGTGTCCAATCCGACCGCCGTAGGTGTCTAATCTCGCCGCCCCGGGGTGTCTAACCACGCCGACATATGCAGCTTGATATGCGCCGCAGTAAAAACTGAAGTCGCCGTTAGCTTTGCTATAAGGCGGGTTATGTGACGGATTGGTAAGCGGCGTCTCAAAAATGCTCTTTTGATCATTATAGCGGGCGGCGAAAGCCGGTTGGGAATATTGGCTGTCGATCTCCATCTGACAGCCGATCACTGTATTTATGCCTGCCCCTTTGGACACATTATCAACGATTTGATGGCTGGCATTGCGTGATACAACACGTTGTAATCTCATGGATTCCCGAATTGCCTTGAGGTTAAGCCCGATTGCGTCATTCACGTTTTGACCTCTGAAATAATACTGAGGCTGTATGAACACATAGTTAAATATGTTCGTTCGATTCGATATGTATTGTATATCTTTAATGGTTGAAGCATAAACATTGCCTGCCCCATAATAAGGACACCAGATCAATTGTTTTGATAATATATTTTTCACATATTTTGATACATTGTCATACATATAGATTTGCGGATGCGCTGTGAGGTTGTTATAATTCACGGTAACCCCGAATTGATCATCAGCTCCCGCCGGAGTGTTTCGTACATGCTCATCGTTCATGCAAAAACCATTTACATAATTGTTTAAAAAGTTTGCGGATAAACCGTTGATCTTATCCCTTAAGGTAGCCGCGCAATCGCGTAATTTTGACGCGTAAGTTTGATATTGGGATAGTGTCATTGTCGAAGTTGGTACAGGCGCCCTTGGCAACCCAAGCCACACTTTTTTTCCAGTCTTGTTGTAAACTCTAACAGCAAGATTGGCTACTGAGTTGAGAAAAGTATTGAGCTCCGTTGCGTTGTTGAAATAATTGGCGTAGTTTCCGCCGGCGATAACGAACTCATTTGCCTTCCCGGTAGTACCGCCTAATGCAGTAAGCGCGTTATCGGGATAATCAAGATAGCTGGCGCCATTGGGCAATTTGCCAACATACAGGAATACCATTTTTTTAGGCATATTCATTTTCCTTCTTTCTTTTTGTGATTTAGAATGTTACAGGGTAAATCATCCTGATGTTGGCGCGGTTCTAATGATCATTTGCAGCACATCAAGATCATCAAAAACAAAAATCCACGCTCCCAGCCCGCCAAATTGCTCTATACCCGCCGGGGCGCCATTATCTACATAAAGCAAATAAACTAAAATCCTCATTGTTGAAGTTGGTATTATATTCCGGCAGAATATATAAGGTAGTTTTGCCATTGGCGTTGCTAAAGAAATAGGGCCGCTGCTTCCAGAATCCGTAGATATACGGCCCATCTACCGGATAATTAAGCCGATAATCTTTCAGCAATTGGCCGGTTTGCGCATCAAAAAACCAAAACCCTTTTTTGTCGCTACCCTTGCCATATACAGCCATAACCAGCTCGCCATTGCCGCTTATTGAAGCAAGTGAATGCCCGCCGTCATTGTATTTCATTTCAGAAATCATCTCCAGGGTGGAAAGATCGACCACTATCATGCCCTCTACGCCGTAGTCGTGAAAAGCGCTGAGCAAGTGGTTGCCGCCAATACCCAGCGGATATCCGCTGTATGCGCTAGTTTTTGTGCTTTGCCCCGTGCGAAAATCGTATATATAGGTAGCTAAAGACCAGCCATCATATTTAGCGAAATATATAAAGCTGTGTTCATCAAGTACGTTAAAGAGTTTAAGACGGGCATATTCTGGGCTAATAGACTCTATTTCTTCATTAAAAGTGGCCAAAACTCTCTGTTTTCCGCTATCTTCATCAATATAAACAATGTCGCCTTCCCATTCGGCCACTACCCCAGCAGCAAAGGGCAAACGAAATGTTCCCGTTTTTTGCCAGGCGGTATTTCCCTGCCAATCAATAAAGAGGTTGCGAATGGTAGAAATATAGTGTCCATCGTCAAATGTGAAGTTAACACCTTCGGCGATTTCATCTATACGAAGGCAGTAATAGCCTTCTACTTCGTTGCCAAATTCTTCAGAAGCAACCAATCGTTTGGTGTTTAGGTCGTATAATATGACCTGTTTATATGGATCTGACATGCAATATGCGGCTAAGAACCCGTTTTCAGTTATCAGGGCCTCTCGAACGCCTAGTATAATGCCTGATAAATCATAACTATCGGCGCTGGATAATTCGATATCAATTTGTCCTTCTTGATCTCCGGGATATGGCTGATCATGTATAATGAACTTTCTATTAAAATAAATATACGCTTCCTCATCTGCGCCTTCCTTTTCGGTTACGAAAAAGCACCCTTCTTTATACACTGCTGAATAGGCATTCAGTGCTTCCGCCACATTAAGAGACGTTATTTTTCCATATTCCGAGCCATCCCAAAAGTATATAACAACTTGCGAGGGTAGCGCCCCGGTAATAGCAGCGATAATTTCATTATTTCCATCGCTGTCCAAATCAGCATAAGACACTTGCCCTTCAATACCTGCTAAATAAACGGGCTCTTCATTACGAAACGACAGATAATGATTAACCCCACTGGCAGCGCCCCGTACCTCTATCCACGAGTATACCGGTTGCCCCATATATTGCAGCGGCGCCACATTTATTTCCATATTTGGGCTTATGGATTCACCAATATAATAGGTTTGCCCGCCAATGGCAAAAGTAGAACCATAATTATAGTCGTTGATCTTGAAAATCGTCTGTTCTATACCGTCAACTATCAGCACATTCGCGATGTCGCCAGACAAACGCGAAAACGGCGTCAATAAAAAACTGTGGGAAGACGCCGGATTAGCGTAAGGCGGTTCAGCGGCATGGCAGGCGGATAGCCCTAGCAGGATATAGAATAGTAGTACAAAACACAAAATCATTCTCAATTTCATTGATATGGCCCTTCTTCCTGCCTACCTAGTAGAAAAGCGGGAGATCATAATTATGCAGCAGCTCAGCGAATTTGCCCAAGGTTTCTACCCTATGCAGCAAGGGGCGGCCGTCGTCCGGCGCTTTGAGGAAGGTGAAGCGCAGCACGTCTGAATCAGCCGTTTCTTCAATGAAGTTTACGGGGTCTAGCTCTACTTCGTATTGAACTTCATAGTAATCATGCCCATCCCGGTAGCCGTGATACACCAAAACAAAATCACAGATGATAGTATTCGCGCTTTCATTTACATCAAGGATCTGCGGTTGCATGCGGCTGCCGCCCCAATCGAAGTGCTGCAAAAATAGCCCCACATCCGCGCGGTATTCCAGAAGATCGCCGTCCCTAAAATGATCTGTATAACTTTCGCCTTCCAGTGGATAATCCCCATATAGTGAAATCAGGGTTTGTTCAATGTCGCTGGCATAAAATATCTCCCCCAACTCCATACCGTCTTTGCTGGCTTCCGCGAAGACGCGGGATACAATATTGTCCTTGACGTAGTTTTCCTGAACATCGCTATAATATGTCCGGTCGATAGCTGCCGTGCAGAAAATAGCCTGGTCTATCAGTTTGTCCATAGGCGCGTTCTCTATGGCCTCGAAATCGCCGGTAAGGTTTCCGTTTAAGCCTAAAGTAAGCCAAATTTTATAGGCCATATAGCGGGCCTGCTCTGTGTCGTTGAGTATCTGCCAAAAAGAGTCATTTATTTGCTCTTGGCTGTAGGCAAAAGGGGCGTAGTCCGTAAGAGGTAGCCGTGAATAATCAATATTTTCGGCTTTTTTTGATGAGCAAGCGGTCAAGAGGATTACTAGCAGTAGACAAATGCAGGTCAGTTTTTTCATTACAGTGTACCTTCTTTCTTGATAATGGTATTTTTTTGTTATACATCCTTATAGGGCAAATCAACCTGATGATCATTCATCATCGGCAACACACCCTAAACTGAAATCCTCAAAAACCGTTGAATTGCCGCTCATATTTATAACACTCATCACATGGTAACCGGGCTGCGGGCATATTTCCAGTTGGGCGCCTGTGAACACCAAAGATTCCGCATAGGATACTTCCACACTGCGCACACCCTTCATAACCCGCATTTGCCGCAAAAAGTCTTCGCTTAGATGCAAATACGTATTGCGGAACGCGAATATGAATTTGCTGGTATTCAAATCGAAATCATAATCTCTATCCACAATTATTTCCGGGCCTGGCAGGCCAGTACTACCGGGCCCGGGAATCAGCTCAAAGGTGAAAAACGCCCGGTCATCTTGTATAAAGCCATCCTTTAAGAGGTGCTCGTCGGTGTAGTTTACCATACCGAAAACGCCCTTATCAACCTCATAAACAATTTCGCTTATTCGCTTTTCGCTTATAGAATAGTAGATGCGGCTATGGTAGTTTCGAAAAGTATATCCGCCGTCCGAATATATGCTCTCGCAGATAAATAACAAGCTATCGGGATCATCAGGCGAAAGTTGGATTTGCTGTATATTGTAATAGCCATACTTCTGCCAATCCAAATCCACCACATTCCATTCATCCCGTAGCTTGTCGTAGCAAATAATTACATTTAGGCCCATATCGGCAATGCTGTGATAAATCGTGATATTATCGAAATCATAAGTCCGGAAACTGTAGCATCCGGTTCTTTCCTGATAATAAAGATCATACCAGCCGGTCATACCATTCGCTTGCAAAATTTTATCCAACCCTGACGCGAAAGAGGCAATATCCAGGTTTGCCAACCCATGTCCCGAATTGCCCTCACCATTAGGCGGTACTTCGGGTAATTGCGTGTTATCTTTGCCAGTGCATCCCCGCGTAAGTATTAGCAGTAAGAAACAGGCCAGTATAAGGATGCAGAATTTTTTTGTCATTGGTTTTGCCTCCAATAATTTTGAGTATGTACAACCGTTGATGGCTGTGATTTGTTTGGTAAAACCTTCATTATACTAAATATCATATTGTCGATAATTTCTCTCTCAGCAGCAAAAATGATATCTTTACTCCAATATAGGTACGGCATAGGCGCTGGCGATGATTTGCTCAATGAGATCAGAATCATATTGCAGAGCTTTATACTCCGTTGTTTGCCATGGCTCCGGCTCGCTCTCGTCATACTCCACGCCGGTGGGCGTTCGCAAAAAATAACCGTAGTCATCAGTTTCAAGCATGAGCCTGCCAAGTTCCTTCGCTACCTGATAATCTTCATCGTCTATTTAGTAGTGCGGTAAACCCAGAAAAGCGTGCCGAGGGTTGATCCGTATCCGTTTTCCGCCATTAATTCCATTGTAGGGGTATGGTAAACAATGAAGCTGCCTGCATCAGAGGAAAAATTTGTCTCAATTGTATATTTTCCCTCGTATTCGGGTGGAAAAACAATGCCGATGCCGATAGCGGTATATTCATATCGAAGCGACGAATCTACTTCCTGTGCTATCGGTATTTCCTCCGGGGTTTGCGGCGGTGTATCTGCATTCTGCACGCTCGGTGAATCTAATGCGCAAGCCACGCAAATTAACGTAATAATAAATGCTGTTAAGAAAACTAGAGCGAATTGCGGATATTTCTTGCTATTCATAATATAGCACCCTCCTTTTTTTGTCAATAATTATCTGCCTTCAATAGCTTATCATAACCCTGTTACTTTTACAAGCTTTTCCACTTTATTTGCTTATTTTTTTAATTCAATTATGTTAAATTTTGCTACATAAGCTACAAAACTGATCTCTAAATAAACAGAAATTGACACTTTACGTTTTATATCGAATTGATACGATATTCGTACTAAATTGATACAATACATCCTTTATTACTGAGCTACCTGTATCCGGATCGAAAAACGGGTCAACAGGCAGTTCCGTATTGTCATCGGGCTGTGAACCGCCATCATCATCCACTCCGGCGCCATCCGTTATCGGGGGTTGGGCGCCGGCGTCCGGTTCTGGTGACGCCACTTCCTTGCCGGGTGGCGCCTGATTGCCGGGCGGTCTGTTCAGGCCCGCGCCGCCGTCGTCAATAATATGCATTTCTCCTAATTCTTCGCCGATAATTTCCTCTATCACGGTTTTGCACGCCGCTTTATTCAATATCCAGTAATTGATCCACATCTTTTCGCGCTCCACATATATATATTTGCCGCTGCCCTGCAGGGAATAGGTTTCTATATTAGCCAGATCAATATTCCGTATGGGGCCAGCTAGCTTCATAAGTTGGCTTATATTATAGTCGGTGGCGCAATTATTCAGTATGATCAAGATCAACTGCGGTGTTTTCAGCAACAGAGACGGCGGTGGCGTGGCCAATTTGCCGGCCAGGGCCTTGGCAAATTGTTGCTGCCGTTCAATGCGGCCGATATCAGCCATAATGCGCTCCCGGTAACGCACAAAACCCAGAGCGCCGGCGCCATTCAATGTTTGTAGGCCCTGTTTTAAGTCGATGCCTTCGGCAAGATTCTTCATGTCATTCGGCACATCGATTTCCACACCGCCGATCAGGTCGATGATTTTTATAAAACCGGCAAAATCAAGCTCTATATAATGATCGACCTCAATACCAAAAGTATATTCTATAGTATTTTCCAATAATGTTATTCCACCATAAGCATAGGCTTCATTGATTTTTATTTTGGCGCTTCTTCCCGGCAGTTGAACATAGCTGTCCCGCGGGATGGAAAGCAGCTTGACTTCATTGGCGTCCCAATTGAAAAAAGCCAGCATAATAGTATCAGTGCGGAAAGACGATTCGTCGGGGCGCTTGTCCACGCCCGCCAGCAATACCACGTCCGTCCCCTCTAATCGTAGCGGCGGCGTTATAGCTATATTTGTTTCAGTTTGCCAATCCTCGCCGTTTTGATATGGCGCCCGCGGCGGTATTGGAGGGGCAATGGCAAAAGAAAGGTTCAAGCCTAAATAAAAACAAACACAGATGGTAATGATCAATGAAAAAATGAAGATGACTCTTTGCAAGGGCTGCATTATTTTAAACCAGCCGGCTTTCGTTTTTGCTCGAAGCTTCTTTTTGGGCGTCATTTTTGCCTCCGTGATAAGTTGCCTCCGTATTAAGGTCAGCTACTATATATAAATCTGTTTATAGCCACATTTTTTTTCCGCTATCCCATGTTTTTTGCCACTCGGCTTCCGTGACCATCGCTTCAAATACCGGCTCTAAAAATAGCCTTATCTCATCTATAACACAGGTTAATCCCAATGATTCATTCTTAATACTTCTTAAAAAATATTTCCATTTAGTATGCATGTCAGCATCATCGGCAAGTTGAATAATTCTTTTAAAGCTATCTTCACCATGGGGTGTTCCACGTCTTTGCAATGTTTTGGATATAGCGCTTTGAAGCGTCTTGCCGTCAAAATCAAAAGTATTAGCCACATAATAAATATCGTAGAAATCTTTCATTCGCCCGGTGAGCTCGAAGCGTTGTAGGATTGCGTCAAACTTTTCGGCTATGGTGCTCTCAAGGGAATAGGTATTGATCTGTGGCGCTTCAAAATCGGCGAGTTGCGTATTGATTCTTCTAAGTTCGGCTTGGGGAATAATAATATCATCAAAGCCCATATCCACATTAAAAGGGACGCGAACATTTTTGATGCTGCCGATTATTTGCGTACTGATACCTTTGTACTTGCGTTGAAGCGCAATTTCCTCATACCCTTTGGCAACCATTCTGATATAATCATTCCCAGTGGGAACAGCAAGAATTTCCTCTATCATGGTTTTTACATCTGTCAGGGAATTGGATCGCTGCCGAAGCAGGAAATCTATATCAATCGTGGTACGGCTTTCAAAGTTCGTAAGCGTATAAATGAACAGCCCACCTTTTAGTATAAGATTATCAACATACTTTGATTTAGAAAGCCGGCGCAAAAATTCCTCCTGAAAGAACAATTGCAGGCATTGCTGATAGCTAATAGCGGAGGACATAGCCTTATTTTTAAGTTTTGCAAGAATAGATGCGCCAGTATCCGGCATCATAGCCACACTCCAATCAAATCTTTAACTTTTCTTTGCACCCGCAATGGCATTGCATATTGCATAAGGTTTGGAATATTCTTTTTGGGGTCTTTTACATAGCCTTGAATGGCTTTGTTGAATATTTCTTTGTCCATCTTGCCCATATAGCGCAGGCAATCACAAATAGTGCGATCCCGGTCATAAATACGCATGTCAGTACAGTCAACCCTTCCCTCGGTAACGCCAAGGTTCACTAGGCTGGGTTCAAAAAAATAGGTTTTTATAAAAGGATAATCAATTTTGACCCTATATCTGGCAATGTCTTTATCAACAGCTAAATGCCATTCCGCAGGGGTACGGTCATTGTAACCATAGTAAAACAGTGCTGTATGCATACAAAGAACCGCGTCAGGAAACAAACGGTTGATGATACTTGCTTCGCTGTAACTGCTGTGTTCATCAGTAAGATAGTAATAGCCCTTTTTTAGCTTTTCAATCATACCGTCGCGCAGCAGGTTTTGTATATCCTTATAATATAGCTTTGCGGCGAGCAGCTCAGATGTGCGCATAACATAGCCATTGTTTTCAAACAATCCCTTGACCTCATCCTGTCTCATGCTCCACCGCCTCTACTAAACATTACAAAACGAACCGACAAGCGGTCTGTTTACTAATCATATGGTACAATATATACCGCGCATTGTCAAGCAGTTTTACAGGTATTTCCATTTATACCATCCTCCAAGGTGAGCTATGCCCACAACCCAAGAATTCTGTAAAACTTCATTTGCTAATTAGACACGGATTTAATCAGATTTTTTATGGATTCACGCGGATAAGATAAATATTTCCTTATATTATAAGTAAATCTGCGATAATCTGTTGTTCGAATCCGTAAAATCTGCGTCTAATTAAAAAGAAAAAACATGCTATTACTTTTTTTATGCTATGCTATTGGTAAAGTTTGTCTGTAAGGTACTAAGGTGATTACCAGGGGCGTTTTATTGTGGACGAATAACGGTTATTGTGCTAAAATAATAGAAGGAAAAAGACAATTTGCCGCTCTTGCTACCGTAGCGCAACGCTATGGTGAGCGTGGTCATGAGACGATTTTTTAGGGATGGGTGATGTAATGAAAAAACAATTGCAGGTGCGTATTTATCCGGACGGAAAAATAGACGCGAAAACCTTGGGCGTCAGTGGCCATAAATGCACAGATTATATAAAAACACTGGAAAAACTGCTAAACGCGCAAGTAGTTGAAAGCGCGTTCACAGAAGAATACTATCAAACCACCCAACAGAATGTATCAGAAACCATTATCCAACAAACCGGTAATTAGCGTAAATTAGGAGTTTTTTATGAACATTACCAATAAAGGGAAGAAATGGGAAATATTGAATTCTTTGTGGATCATCTGGTCATTCACATTGGTGTTGGCCTGTGTCGGATTTTTTTGGATCGGCGGCCGTACCGGGCAAAGAAAATGGATCATATCCGGCATGATTTATCTTCTGGTAAATCTTGCCTTGTTTCTTGTCGCTCCGTTGGCATTGGACACAAATAATGTACTTTTTAATATTTTTTTTGTTATTATTTTTATCGGTTTTTTTGCCGCTATCATACAATCATTTATGTCGCGCAAAGAATATCTGATACGGCTTGAAGCGGTTTTAGATTTAGAAAACGCAACCAGGGAAGCTTACCGTAATAAACTGCGCCAGGACTATTTCGGGGATAGCGGAATGCCTGTACATCAAGTGGTTAGCGTCAATAATACAGCCGCGGCGCCGTCCGTGCAACAAGCCGCGCCATCCATGCCCAAAATTGATCTCAACACCGCTACAGAACAGGAATTATCCAAACTCCCCGGAGTGGGCGCCGCACTGGCGAAAAGGGCGGTCGAAGCGCGCGCGCAAGCCGGAGGGTTCACATCGGTTGCGGATTTCAATCAGCAATTAGGGCTGATGCCACATTTCGCGGTGCAAATAGAGAATATGGCTTATGTGGAACCGCCTATCCCCCCAGCGCCGCCAACGGAAAATGCCGGAAGGGTAATTGATATATAATGAAGATGCAAGTATATCGTTTGTTGGCGCGCACTAAAATGGCGGGGCCCGGCTGGCGGTTTTGCTTGTGGCTGCAAGGGTGCAGCCGCCATTGCCCAGGCTGTATGGCGCAGGAAACATGGCCGCATGATCAGGGAACCGCCATGGATACCGGTGATCTGTGGGCGCAAATCGCAGCCACGCCGCATATTGAAGGCATCACCTTTTTAGGTGGCGAACCCATGGAACAGCCGCAAGCTGTGGCCACTCTGGCGGAGCAAGCGCAAGCTGCCGGGCTTTCGGTGGCCGTATTCACGGGATTTACATATGAAGACTTGCTTTCTTGCGACGACCCGCATATCCGGCGCTCACTGGATGTGATCGATTTACTGGTCGACGGCCCGTTTATGCAGGAACAGTTTGATCTCAGCCGTCCCTGGGTAGGGTCAGCCAATCAGCGCTTTCACTTTTTGAGCGGCCGCTATAATGAAAGCGATTTAGCGGGTATACATAATCAAATTGAAATCCGAATCGCCGCCGATGGCAAAGCTTTGGTCAACGGCATGGGTGATTTTTCCAGGATAAAAAATCTACTGTAATGGAGGGGCGATCATGATGGAAAAACGCAGCGCTTTAGAGAGATTGGGCGGGTTGCTGAAAGCCCGCTTCCCATTTATTTACATACCGACATGGGAAGAAGAGCGCGCCGCGCATATGGTGCGGACTGTGGCGCAAGACCCGGATATCATTAAAACCGTGCGTAAGGTTTTTACTTGGACGCAGACCAATGGCTGGATAGACGAGAAAGGCGCGCAGATAAAATCCACCACCGACCCGGTTGCTGCTATCCAGTTTATTCAAGTCATAAATGAAAACGCGGTCTTCATCCTCAAAGATTTTCATGTATACTTCGGAGTGAAAAACCGCCCGGTGGAATACGGCATAGTACGCAAGCTGCGGGATATAATCCCGGTGCTGCAAAATGGCGCGATGCGTAAAAACGTCATCTTCATCTCTCCCGAACTATTGATCCCGGATGATATGCAAAAGGAGATATCCGTATTTGAGTTCCCCTTGCCCACTGTGGATGAGATAAAAGAAAAGCTGGACGAAATGCTTTTGGCAAATACCGCCGTGCAAAACCGTTTGTCTGAAGAGGATAAAGAAAAGCTCTCCAAAGCGGCGCTGGGCTTGACATTGCAGGAAACCGAAAACGCCTTTGCCCGCGCCATGGTGGAAGATGGCACGATGAGCATCGCTGATCTGGATGTCATTTTTGAGGAAAAAAATCAGGTCATCCGTAAAACGAGGATTCTGGAATTTGTCAAAAGCGACCTGCGCCTGGAGGACATCGGCGGGTTGGAAAACTTGAAACGCTGGCTGCAAAAGCGCAATAATACCTGGTTGGATTCCGCAAAAAAATACAATGTCCCCGCGCCCAAAGGTGTTTTGATCACCGGCGTGCCCGGCTGCGGCAAAAGCCTTACCGCCAAAGCCATGAGCGCGATCTGGCAGCTGCCGCTGTTGAATTTGGATATGGGCAAGATTTTCAGCGGCATAGTAGGCAGTTCGGAGGAGAATATGCGCCGCGCCATCCGCACAGCCGAAGCGGTCGCGCCGTCTATTTTATGGGTGGATGAAATTGAAAAGGGGCTTGGCGGTCATGCCGGCGCTGGCGATAGCGGCATCGGCTCCCGTGTTTTCGGCACTTTCCTCACCTGGATGCAGGATAAAACGGCGCCGGTATTTGTCATTGCCACCGCTAATAACATTAACAATCTGCCGCCGGAGTTATTGCGCAAAGGGCGTTTTGATGAAATATTTTTTGTGGACCTGCCCACGCGGCATGAGCGGAAAGAAATATTCAAAGTGCACTTGTATAAACGGCTGACGCATCCGCAAGTCGCGGGAGAGATAATGACGGAAAATGGGATCGACCCGGTTTTACTGGATATGCTGGCGGATAAAACGGAGGGTTTTGTGGGGGCGGAAATTGAGCAAATCATTATTTCCGCGCTTTATGAAGCGCTATTCCAAAACCGCGCGCTGAAAATCCATGACCTTGACGAGGTTATCGCTAATATGATACCGCTTTCGGTAACGCAAAGCGAGCAGATCAAAGGGTTGCGCGAATGGGCGAATGTGCGGGCGGTCGCCGCCACTGCTAAAGATGATTTGCTGGATTATTCCACACAGGCCGTCAGCAAAGACGGTGATATCAACAGCAGCCGCGGCGGGCGGACGATAGATTTTTAAGGGGAGCGCTAATATGTCAGTTTCACTGGTACTTTTACCATTAGCCATTGCCCTTGGGGCAGGCGCGGGTACAACCGCAATATCATCAGCGGCTGTTGCCGCGGCGGCAGTGGGGTCAAAAACCGCGCTGGCGGTTGCGGCAGAGGCGCATCTACGTCATTTACGGCATCTCCGTGAGCTTTATGAAAAAAGCCAAAGCGATACCCTGCCGCCGCTGGAAACTATTTTTACCGACGCGGTTCTTTTAGAAAAAACACTCCAAGAACATGGTCTTCGCGTTGCTATTTTGTCTGATGATCATCTTTCTTGTCAAATTGGCGCAGTAAGTCTTGACTATTCCCGGCAGAGTGGGGGAGGGCCGTTTAAGGTAACGGTGTCCGGTTTGCAGAATATTGATGATTTTTTCACTGAAATGGAGTGCTTTGAGCGGGAGTACCGGCAAAATGTACAGTCATACACCTATGATAGGTTGATGAAAAACATACATGCCAGCAATATGAAAGTAGCGGATGAAACCTTGCTGGAAGACAATTCGATACTGTTGACGATTGATGTGTGATTAAGTCAGAAGCCAGAAGCCAGAAGTTAGAAGCCAGAATACAGAGCGAGGTAAATTAATATGTCTACAACCAACATCAACATTAGGACTGACAGCGAGCTTAAAGCGCGGGTGCAAGCAATACTTGCGGATTTGGGGCTTGATATGTCCACGGCGATTAACATTTTTCTAAAACAAGTTGCCTATAAAGAAGCAATTCCATTTGAAATTTCCAAACCCCCTAATAAGTATGCGAAACTTGGCGGATGGGAAGAAAAAATAATCATGTCTGATGATTTTAATGAACCGATCAATAACATAATGCAAGAGAACGGAGGTGTCGCCAAATGAAACGCTGCATCGCTATATTACTACTTCTAACCCTATTGTTTACGCTTATATCCTGTGCTGCCAAGCCTGTGATAACGGAAGTGCCAGCGCCGGAAGAAATTCCGACACCTACGCCAGAGGAACAGCCGGAGGAAATTTCGCTACCCACCCCGGAACCTTTCCCCGGTAAGATAGCGATTATTACCAATGGTATTTTTGGCTCCGAGGAGGAATACCGTTCCGCAATGCATATGGTAGGCAAGTACGGCGAAGACAAAATCATCCATGATATTTGGCCGGTGAAATATCCCGAAGAAAGGGAGAAAATGATAGGAATTGTGCAACAGATAGCGGAAGACCCGGAAGTAAAAGCGCTGATAATCAACCCGGCGGTTCAGAATACCTTGGCCGCTGTGGATAAGCTTTTGGAAATCCGTGATGATATGTTCCTTGTGGCAATTTACCCAACAGAAAACCCCCCGGATGTAGCGGCAAGATTCAATTTGGTTTTATATGATATGGATGGAATAATGATGGGCGACGCCATGCCGGTACAAGCGCAAAAATTGGGCGCCAAAACCTTAGTGCATCTTTCTTTCCCGCGCCATATGTCCTATCCGCTGATTTCCGCTCGTTATGAAATGCTAGAGGAAAATTGTAAAATACTGGGCATAGAATTAATTTCCCACTTTGTACCCGATCCCACAGGCGATATCGGTATGGCCGGCGCGGAGCAGTTTATAAGGGACGAAATACCAAAATTAGTGGCCAAATACGGCCAGAATACCGCTTTCTTCTGTACCAACTGCGGCTTGCAAGTGCCGTTGATTTACTCAGTGGTGAATGCCCACGCTATTTATATACAACCCTGCTGTCCCTCCCCTTTTCATGGTTTCCCGCTGGCATTAGGCTTGAAATCCGAAGGTGAAAGCGTATTTGACGCGGCGGGCAAACAAGATGCTATGAAGTACATTGTGGATATGACTATTGAAAAACTGGCTGAAAAGAATATGCTGGGTCGCGTTTCCACTTGGCCGGTACCCGTATCCATGCTGAACACAGTGGCGGCAACCGAATATGTCATCAAATGGATCAATGGCGAAGTACCAAAGGATGGCATTGATACCGCTGTGTTGGAACAGTGCATGGCTGATTATGCCGGTGTGAAGTGCTATGTCCGTTCTCTAGGCACGCATGAAGCCGATAGTTACGTGACTGAAGGCGCCTACGATAACTGGCTATTCGTGACTATGGATTATCTGACCTATGGCAAGGCGGAAGATAATATTCAAAAACCGGCGCAGACCCCTCCTCCAATCATTAACCCGCCGCCTAATGGCGAAATGTGGATTGAGAACGGGGTTTTGATTGAATATCGCGGACATGATAAAAAAATTGTTATACCGGCTGAGATAACCGCCATTGCCAACTGGGCCTTTTGGGGCTGCGAAAACCTGCAATCAATAACTATACCAGAAGGAGTAGTTTCAATCGGGGGTTACGCATTTTATGGTTGTAGCAACCTTAGTTCAGTGGATATTCTCGGTAGTTTAACCGCAATCAATAGCGGAACCTTTGCCAATTGTTCTAAACTTAAGAAAGCAATAATACCTGCCACTGTTACTTCAATAGGAGATAGAGCCTTTGTTGGTTGCTCTAGCCTCAGCACAATAGAAATTCCTGCCGCTGTTACCTCAATAGGCCGTAGTGCTTTTTGGGATTGCTCAGGCTTGGAATCAATAACCATCCCTGATAGCATGACCTCTATAAGATGGAGTATGTTTACGGGTTGTACTAACTTACAATACATTATTATTCCAGCCAGCGTAACCTCAATAGAAAGTGATAGCTTTCCATATCCTCCTGTAACTATATACTGCACGGAAGGATCAGCCGCGGAGCAATTTGCAAAAGAAAATGATATTCACTATGTTATAGAATAACGAGGAAGCGATCCCATTTGAAATTTCCAAACCCACTAATAAGTATGCGAAACTTGGCGGATGGGAAGAAAAAATAATCATGTCGGATGATTTTAATGAACCGATCAATAATATAATGCAAGGGAACGGAGGTGTCGGCAAATGAAACGCTGTATAGCCATTTTATTGCTTCTAACCCTGTTGTTTACGCTTATATCCTGTGCTGCCAAGCCTGTGATAACGGAAGTACCAGCGCCGGAAGAAATTCCGACACCTACGCCGGAGGAACAACTGGAGGAAATTTCGCTACCCGCCCCGGAACCTTTCCCCGGTAAGATAGCGATTATTACCAATGACGTTGTCGGCGCCGAGGAGGAATACCGTCCCGCAACGCATATGGTAGGTAAGTATGGCGCAGACAAAATCATCCATGATATTTGGCCGGTGAAATATCCCGATGAAGGGGAGAAAATGATAAGAATTGTGCAACAGATAGCAAAAGACCCGGAAGTAAAAGCGTTGATAATCAACCAGGCGTGTCAAGGCACCTTGGCCGCTGTGGATAAGCTTTTGGAAATCCGTGATGATATGTTCCTTGTGGCAATT
>Ga0123356_10003831_pt1 | contig 15662 bp, 15 predicted proteins | sample TergutEmb28metaG_2_FD_92546 | JGI IMG/M metagenome (GOLD analysis project Ga0123356, IMG submission 92546) | Embiratermes neotenicus P3 segment gut microbial communities from Petit-Saut dam, French Guiana - Emb289 P3 | ecosystem: Host-associated > Arthropoda: Insects > Digestive system > Gut ... | reverse complement strand
CGTTTACGAAATCAACAATCGTTTCGAGTACTTCTTTTGCAGCCTGAATGTACAAAGGTTGAGCGGGGTTTTTCTCCTCTAACTCAGCAATTAATTTGTTAAGATCCATAGATTTGATTTTTTTTTTAAAGGTTATATAAATGGGTTAAAAATGGTTGGCAAAAGTAGTATTTTTATGATTGGGAACGATGGAACCGAATTTATATTTTGTAAGTGGCAGAATGTTGGCTAATTCATTTTTTTTAGTGCAGGTAGTTAAGAAAATTAATGATGAGAAAAAAATAGTGACTACCATAAACTCTCACCCACTACCTCCGCCACATCCTTCACCCGAAACGCCCCACTATAATGAAACGCCTTCTTACACATCGGGCAAGCCGTAACAATAAGATCCGGATTCTTCTCCAAAAGATTTTGCAACGCGGCATCTCTGATTTTCTTTTGCTCCTCACTGTCAATAGCGAGGTTGCCCAAATTAAAACCGCAGCAGAAACTTTTCTCTTTCTGGTTGCGAAGGGGAATAAGACTTGCAACATTTTTCAGCACATTACGGGGCGCTTTATACACACTACATCCTCTGCCTAATTCGCAAGGGTCATGGTAAGCAACTTTTAAGTCTTGCTTTACAACAGAAATTTTCTTCTCTTTCATACACTTTTCAATATACTCGGTGTGATGAAGTACCGGAATGTTGAGTTTGTATTCTTTTTTAAACGACTGATAACATATTGGACATGAGGTTACTAAAAGCGTAGCATTCGACTCGCGGATTAAGGCGGTATTTTTCCGGCGCAATTCTTTGGCTTGCTGCTCAAACCCTTGTTGCAACAACGGGCGGCCGCAACAAATAGTCTTTCCGGCATCAATGTGCCAATATTTTTGTCCGGCGGCTTCAAAAATCTTTTTCATGGAATTGATGATACCCGGCGTTAAGTGTGACATACATCCGGAAAAAAACGCTACTCTTCCAATGGCGTTAAAAGGTTGAATGTCTTCCACATATTTGTAATTTCCTTGAGTGTCTAACTCGTTTTTGTAGCGCATTTGCCGGCGAATTTTGGTTAATTCTAATCCTACGGGGCAGTCCGTTACACATCTGTCGCACAACAAACAATTGTTTGCCGTCTCCTCTTTTAATCTTTTGTAACGCATGTCGCGAAGTAAATAAATAGATTGTACATCAGTAAGTTGTAAATCTTTTGTGAGCGGACAGTTGTCAATACAAATTCCGCAACGTGCGCAGGCACTCAATTCAAACTTGGTAAAACCGGTGGGTTTATCATCTTCGTGCAGTCCTAACTTCCTGAAATAGATTAAAAACGGCTCGGTTAGAATGTGCATGTAGCGGGAAAACGGCAGCGAAACAAAGAAAACGGCGAGCGCCAACGAGTAAAAGAGCCACCAGGTAGTTTCAAAATACCAAAAAGTATCGTTGCTTACCTTCGGAAAAATGTGATTGATGAGCGTTCCGAAGCTATTGGTAAGGAAACCGCCGTTGTGGTATCTGTTTGCGGTAACACTCTCGGCAACAAGCCGCAACGGAAAAATAAGCCAAAGTGAAACCATGGCAAACTTATCAAAAATAACATGTTTAGTTACTTTTCTCATGCCCACAATTCGTGAATAAAACCGTTTGAACATGGCTACCAAAATTCCCGACAATACAATACAAAGCAACAAATCCATAAGATTGTTAAAAATCATTTTTCCTTGAAAATGAGACAACTCTTTTCCAAAATATCTGAAAAATATCGGTACCCACAACGGATGTCTGCCTTCAATAGCAATAGTTGATTCAATAGCGCCCACCACAATCAAGAGGAACCAGCCCAGCGCAATGCAGGCGTGCATATATCCCAATAAAAAGTTGCGTTTGAACACTTTACAATGCAAAAGTACTTCGGTAAATATTTCCCATATTGCCGGAATGAATTTCCATGAAAAGATATTTTTAAACAGAATGGCGCGTTGCAAACGGTTGAAGTTTCTAATCCATTTGAACCATTTTATAAAGCAAATGGCAAATAAAAGAATTACGCCAATACAAAACGGAAGCACAAAAGGATTAAAATATTGAGGCATATCTATTAACGTTCGTTTTCTTTTAGAATTTTACGCATGTTAACCACTAAAGCACGCAGGTTTACGCCGCGTGGGCACACCAGCGTGCATTTTCCGCAAAGCATGCAGGGATTCAACGCTTCTGCCACTTCTTTATACATTCCGGTGCGAAATGTGGTGTGAATTTTGCGAATATTGAAATCTGTAAATTGGGCTGCCGAGCAGGTTGCCGAGCAAGCCCCGCAACGAATGCAGCGCCGGAATGATGCCACCACTTCTTCCAATTGTTTTAGAGGGGCGCGATCCATATCTAAATTAATGGTGCGACCTTGATTGATTTGGAAACCAAAATTTACCATGTATTATATTTTTTTTTCTTGCCCGAGAATCAATTCATTAAACCAATCGGAAAAAACTCTGGCTAAACCTCTTTTATATACTTTGCGAAATATGTATTTATCCGCTCTTTTGTTCCGCTCAATCACTTCCGGATGTTGAAGCGGCAATATCGGCGCCGTTTTTTTCATTAACTTTCTTATCCGTCTTCTTCTTTTTTTGAAGCCTACATTGGTTACCAAGTTCACATTCGGAGAAACACACAAACCATTATGCGCCCAAATATGGAAATTATATTGATATTCCCAATAATCTAAATTATGCTTGCGCAATGTGTTATAGATTCGATTGCAGTATAGTTTTTCGATAGGGTTGGTCGTGTATTTGTCAATGATTTTGTAAACTTCTTCCGGCGCCTTTTTCATCTCAAAACCAAATCCTTGCCAGGTTTTACGCCATGTAGCAAATCCCCAAATGAACGAATACGCCGTATAGTGGTAAGAATCTTTGAGATATTTCTTCTTTCTTTCCAAATAATTAGCACCAATGTGCATGATTTCAGGAACATCGCGGTATTTTTCTAACAATTCCTCGCAATAGTGGAAAAAATCAAGGTTGGGCATCGTGTCATCAAACAAGATAATACCCTCTTTTTCACGCTCAAACAACCACGAAATGGCTTGATAGGTGTTTTGCGATTTTCCGATATGCTCATCGTGAAACAGGAATTTCGTTTCACATTTCCACTCCGGCATGATTACCGATCGCGTTTTCAAGCACGTTTGATAATCAATAGGAATCGCCCTGTTGGCGCCATCAGCAGCCACATAAAGTTTTTCTGGCTTTATTTTTCGTATTATTTGAAACAAGTCATGGGTCTCTTCCACACGATTATACAACACAAGTAAAATAGGGGTTTTGAACATAATGCTATTTGATTTGAGGGGCGAAAATAGAAAAAAAATTACAATTCGGGCAAACAATATTTACCCTGCCTCATCGTTGTTTTGAAGCATTAAAAAATTGTTTTATGAACACTCAAATTGACATTCGAGAATTAAACGAACGCATTCAGCGTGAAAGTTCTTTTGTGGATCTCATTACGATGGAGATGAACAAAGTGATTGTTGGGCAAAAACACATGGTAGAACGATTGCTTATCGGGTTGCTGGCAAACGGGCACATTTTGCTGGAAGGCGTTCCCGGTTTGGCAAAAACCCTCGCCATTAAATCGCTCGCCCAAACGATTGATGCCAAATTCAGCCGCATTCAGTTTACCCCCGATTTACTTCCTGCCGACTTGCTGGGAACCATGATTTACAGTCAGAAAAGGGAAGAGTTTATGGTTAAAAAAGGTCCTCTTTTTGCAAATTTTATTTTGGCAGATGAGATCAACCGCGCGCCCGCAAAGGTGCAAAGCGCATTATTAGAAGCAATGCAGGAACGGCAAGTAACCATCGGCGAGCATACCTATAAATTGGATGAGCCTTTTTTAGTAATGGCAACCCAAAACCCTATAGAGCAGGAAGGTACGTATCCATTGCCTGAAGCGCAAACCGACCGTTTTTTAATGAAGGTGGTGATCCAATATCCAAGCAAAGAGGAAGAAAAATTGATTCTTCGCCAGCAAGTAGATGACAATATTCCAACCACCAGCACGGTATTAAAACCGCAAGATATTGTGAATGCCCGTAAAGTGGTGAGAGATGTTTACATAGATGAAAAAATTGAAAATTACATCACCGATATTGTGTTTGCTACACGTTATCCGGCAGAGTATAAGTTAGATAAGTTTAAAACGATGATCAATTACGGCGCGTCTCCCCGTGCTACCATTAATTTGGCGCTTACGGCGCAAGCGTTTGCGTTCATCAAACGTCGGGGGTACGTCATCCCTGAAGATATTAGAGCTGTGGCGCATGATGTACTGCGCCATCGGATCGGGTTAACCTACGAAGCTGAGGCGGAGAATATTACCTCTACGGATATTATTAATGATATTCTAAATACAATTGAGGTGCCGTAAACAAGTTTAAAGTTTAAAGTTTAAAGAATGAATAGTAAGTTGTCAACCTTAAACTTTAAACCTTGAACTTTAAGCCTTAAACCTTGAACCTTGAATTATGGATTCCACAGAACTACTAAAAAAAGTCAGAAAAATCGAAATCCGAACCCGAGCCTTATCCCAACAGATATTCTCGGGCCAATACCACAGCGCCTTCAAGGGCCGCGGCATGGCATTCAGCGAAGTGCGCGAATACCAATACGGCGACGACATCAGAAACATTGACTGGAACGTTACCGCGCGCTTCAACCACCCATACATCAAAATATTTGAAGAAGAACGCGAACTTACCGTAATGTTGCTCATTGATGTAAGCGGTTCCACCCAATTCGGCACCAAACAGCAATTCAAATCCGATTTAATTACCGAAATATCAGCAGTATTATCCTTCTCAGCCATTAACAATAATGATAAAGTGGGCGTCATTTTCTTCAGCAATCAAGTAGAGAAATTTATTCCGCCTAAAAAAGGACGTTCGCACATTTTAAGAATTATCAGAGAATTAGTAGATTACAAACCTCAACAAGTGCAAACAAACCTGTCGGAAGCGTTGCGCTATCTTACCAATGCCATCAAAAAAAGATGCACGGCATTTATTCTTTCCGATTTTGTGAACAGCGATTGCGAACAGGCATTGCGCATTGCAGCCAACAAGCATGATGTTGTGGCATTGCAAATTATGGACAAAGGCGATATGCTGCTTCCCAACATGGGATTAATACAAGTTTACGACCCGGAAACCGGTAAAAAAACTATCGCAGATACTTCCAATTTTAAAGTTCAGCAAGAATATGCTCGTTGGTGGCACACGCAACAAAAGAAAAATCTGGAAGTTTTCAAAAAATCAGGCGTGGATGTGGCGCAGCTTTATACGGATAAAGATTATGTGAAGGCGCTCTCGGAGTTGTTTCATCGCAGAGGGGCGTAAGAACAAGGCAAACGCATTAAAAGATATGCGATTTTACACGATAGTTTTTTATTCTGATTTTTTTGCATAATTTACCTTTTTTGCGAAAAATTATTCAAAAACCTACCAAATACAGCATGTAAAATATGTTAAAAATCCCTAATATTTTATATAAGTACTTGATAATCAAAAAAAAAAAAAAAAAATAGGCCTTTTATATTGTTTTTTTAATACCTTGCCAACAATTTTATTTCCATAACCCCCGACTCTATGAAAGCCGCCGGTATATCTAATAAAAGTATATGGTATCTAAAGGATTTAATGTAGGCGTTACCGGACAGGCGGAATTTGTACAAAAATGTTCTTTTGTTCACCTCACAGGCTCCGATCTGCCTCCAAGAGCAAGATGGACATACGAATGGGATATTGGTATAGAATTTTCTTACCATTTTGCCAAATATTTTGGTATATCGGTAGGATTCAATTACGGAACAATATTCTCGTATAAAAGAGAACTGTACTTCAGTACTATTCCAGATTTTGAGGGAGGATGGAAGGAGGTAAACAAGTATGAACAAAGCATGTTAGTTGTGTCTAATAGAGAAATGCTTTTTCCCATAAAGCTAGAGGCACATTTTCCTTTGCGTAAGGATTTGTTTTTTGTTGCAGAAGCAGGAGTTAAGATAAAAGGAATTTTTCAACGATTAGATTATGGTAAAGATGCTATAGGAAGCTATGGAACAAGTTATGGTTTTATCATTTTACCTCCATATACTTCCAACGATGAGGTTGAGTATGAAGGCATTTCTTATTACAACGATGTGGGATGGCGAAATCTATCAAAAATCCACTGCGATTTACTTTTAGGAATAGGTTTATACTACAAATTACCCTACGGAGATTTACTTCGTTTTACAACAGGCATAAACATGTCTTTTAATAATATTATTGAGGGTTACTATAAATATCATCTTACTGAAAGTTACGGTACCTTTGCCGTTAAAAATGATTTTATATACATGCAACTCTCTTATATCCACACGCTCAATTTTCAAAAGGCGAAGAAGTATTTGAAGAAGAATGAGTATTCCTTTTCTTCAAAGAAAGAGCGGAGGGAGAAGATATTTGAGTTGTTGAAGAATTGGTAAAAAAACCAAGTAATGTTTTGTCGCGCGAAGGCGCGAAGGCGCAAAGAGTTTTATTTGGCAGCTTCAAAATGATACGATATGGTTTGCCATGCTGTATTTCATCCCGTTAGGGATTATACTTCACTTTTGCAACGATTATATTAAAAAAATCTTGTTTCTTTGCCCAAATTTTTTAAATCTTTATTTTTTTAAATCTTTAAATTTCAAATATGCCCCATAAACCTCTCATCCTCATCACCAACGACGACGGCTTCGAAGCCCGCGGTTTAGCAGCCCTCGTAGAAGCCGCCAAAGATTTTGGCGAAGTCGTGGTAATTACCCCCGACGGGCCTCGCTCCGGAATGGGACACGCCATTACAATGCACGTGCCGTTGCGCGTAAACCTGTACAAAACCGAAGATGGAGTTGATTACTACAGAACTAACGGAACTTCAGTAGATTGCGTAAAATTAGGGCAGCGCGTTGTGCTCCGCGATAGAAAGATTGATTTGGTGCTTTCGGGAATTAACCACGGCTCAAATTCTTCGGTAAGTATCATCTACTCAGGCACTATGGCGGCAGCTATTGAAGCCAGCTTTGAAGGTGTACCCGCCATTGGTTTTTCTTTGTTGGATTATTCTTCCAAGGCCGATTTCTCCACAGCAATTGTATATGCAAAGCAACTCATTGAAAAAGTGCTTCAAAACGGATTACCGAAACATATCTGCTTGAATGTTAATATTCCCAGATTGCCGCTTGCTGAAATAAAAGGCATCAAAATTACACGGCAAACCTTAGGATATTGGCATGAAGATTTAGAAGAAAACATTGATTCTTTCGGTGGAAAGTACTATTGGTTAGCCGGTTATTTGGTAAATCTGGAAAAAGATGTCCCCGGTACCTGCGAGTGGGCATTGCACAACGGCTATGTGTCGGTAATGCCGGTGCATTTCGATATGACTTCACATCAAACTATTGAAAAATTAAAACTTTGGGAACATGATCAATAAACTTCGTAAAGATTCATTTTGGATGGGCTTGCTGCTCGGGTTCCTAATTCCGGCGCTTATTTTCGGCCTGTTAGAGCTCATTATCTATTTTTTGCCGCATCAAATTAAAGATGCCAATGTCTTTACTTTACAGCGGCTTATCCTCATCAGCATCATTCCAAACGTGTTATTAATGCGTTATTATTTGTTAAAATTGAAATACGATTTAACCGGAAGAGGAATTTTAGCAATTACTTTTGTCATAGGCATTCTTTTTATCATTATTGAGTTTTTATAATGTATTTGAAACACCTGCACGTTTCTAATTTTAAAAATTACGAAGAAAATGAATTTGATTTTCACGAGAAAGTGAATTGCTTCGTAGGCAAAAACGGCAGCGGAAAAACAAATTTGTTGGACGCCATTCATTATTTATCGTTTTGTAAAAGTTATTTTTCTTCGCAAGACACTTATTCAGTTAAATTTAACTGTGATTTTTTTGCTATTTACGGTTTGTTCGAAAACTTTGAAAATCAAACTAATACTAAGATAGGCTGCGTGTTTAAAAACGGTCGTAAAACAATAAAAGCCAATCAAAAGGAGTATCAAAGATTGAGCGATCATATTGGACTTTTCCCTTTAATTATGGTTTCTCCTTATGATAATGATATGATTAATGAAGGCAGTGAAACACGCCGCAAATTCTTCGACATCAGTATCTCACAGTTCGATAAAGAGTATTTGCAACGATGGATCTCCTATCAGAAAATTATTCAACAACGAAACCAGTTACTAAAACAATATTCTTCAGGAGAAAAGGTTGATTTATCTCTGTTGCAAATTTATAGCGACCAACTGATTCCGTTGGGAAGCTATATTTTTGAAAAAAGAAAGCAATTCGTTTTAGATATTTTAACAGATTTTCAACATTATTATCAAACACTTTCCCATGGTAATGAAACAGTTTCCATTATTTACCAATCTCAACTTTTTGAGAGTAATTTTGAAAAAGGGTTGCAGGAAAATGAGAGCCAAGATTTTCGTTCAGCATACACCAACTTCGGCATACACAAAGATGATTTTTTGTTTTTGATTAATGAAATGCCTTTAAAACGATTCGGTTCGCAAGGACAACAGAAGTCATTTTCATTAGCCTTAAAATTAGCCCAATACGATTACATCGCCGCACGAAAAAGAATAAAACCGATTTTATTGTTAGATGATATTTTCGACAAATTGGACAATTTGCGTATTACACAACTGCTCAACATGGTAGGTCAGCATCACTTTGGACAGGTTTTCATTACCGATACCGATGAAGTGAGGTTAAATACAATTTTAGAGAAACATAATGTTTCAAGTAAAATTATAAAAATATCTGATTTACAACTAATTACATCACGAGTTTGAACCCAATACCATGCACGTTAATGATCTGAATGTTAGGATCTGAAGCAAACAGTTTGCGTAATTTTGTAATATAAACATCCATACTGCGCGCATTGTAATAGCTATCGTCGCCCCAAATTTTCTTGAGCGCATAACCCCGCTCTAACAAGTCGTTTTTCTTATTCACCAACATTAACAATAGTTCTGTTTCTCTAGTGGTTAATTTTTTCTCCTCGCCGTTAATCCACAATCTTTGGTGATCTACTTCAAAAGAGAAGTTTCCAATTTTAATGGTTTGGTGGGTTTCAGCGTCTTCCGGCATAGTTCTACGCAAAAGCGCCTGCAAGCGCGCCAGCAATACTTCCATAGAAAATGGCTTCGTAATGTAGTCATCTCCAACAGATAATCCCTCTAAAACATCTTCTTCCATGTTTTTTGCAGTGATGAATACAATGGGCACTTTTTTGTCTAATTTGCGTATTTCTCTGGCTAATGTAAATCCGTCTTTTAACGGCATCATCACATCAATAAGGCAAATATCAATATCAGAAGTGCAAAAAAGCTCGTAGGCGCTTTCTCCGTTTCCTGCTTGATAAACAGTATAACCTACAGCTTCTAAACTCAGGGTCAATACTTTTCCTAAATTAACATCATCTTCTGCTAATAAAATTTTTACATGTGTGTTCATAATTTATATTTTTAATTTGTTATTTTTTTAAATTCCTAATTCTTAATTCTATTTCAAGGGTAAAGTAATGCAAAAAGTAGTCCCTTTCTCTAATTCACTGATTACAGAGATGGAACCACCGTGCAAAGCAACAATTTTTTTAACATATACCAACCCTAATCCTTGTCCTTTTTGATTATGTATATTTCCAGTGGATACTCTATAAAACTCGTTAAAAATCCGCTTCATACTTTTCTTACTCATCCCAATTCCATTATCAGAAATGCTGATTAACATGTTTTTTTTGTCATTTTCTGTTCTAATTGCAATTTTTGGTTTTTCTTTTGAATATTTTATGCCATTTTCAATCAAATTGGTAATTACATTTTGAATGTGCATTTTATCTGCCTTTAACGTATAATGTTCCGCATATAAATATTCTCGGAGTTCACCACGGTAACTCTTTATCAGTAAGGAAAAACTATCGCAAATACGGGTGATCAATTCGTGCATATTGCAAGATTCAAATTGCATATTAAGTTGTCCTTTTTTGAGTTGCGCTAATTGCAGAATATTGTTTACCATCATCTTCAATCTCTCATTTTCGTCGGCAACAATGGAGACATAAGCATCTCTGTTTTTTTTATTTAAGTTCGGATTTTCGCCCGAAAGCGCTTCGCAAGCCAATGTAATGGTGGACAGCGGCGTTTTAAACTCATGCGTCATATTATTGATAAAATCGTTTTTTATATCGGCAATTTTCTTTTGACGATATAATGTAAAAAGCATGAATACAAAAATAAGCATAACAATACTGAGGAAAACGACAATCAGTGTGGTAATGAAGCTGTTACGTTGTAGTAAAATGAGGCGCTCTGTGGGGAAATATAGCATTAAAAGATGAGGCGTTGAAAATCTGTCAGAAGGCTTCAGCGTAAAAATAAACTCACTTTGCAGCAGCCTTTCTGCCATTGCCGGATTGGGCAGCGCTACAAACTCCGTAGTAAAAAAATTATATAATGCAAATTCAAAATCAGCATTGATATTTTTAGCCACTAACGCCTCTTTAATAATGCGGTATAAAAACTCTTTGTTAAGCAACCGTATCGTATTGCTATCCATTTCAATTAAATCAATATTAATCCCTTTTTTGCCTCTTTTTGCATTTTGACTTTCAATAAATGCAGCAATATCTGTTTCCCAGGGCATAGGGTAAGGGATGATCGTGTGGTAGCGGGTGGTGTCAAAATACACAGTGTCATTGATAGTGATCGCCACGTTGTCGTGCATATAATTGATCGTAGTGCGAATCATTCCGACAGGTTGCAATCGCGAGGCATCTAAAATAAATTTTTTAGCATGTTTTTGGAATAGAATATATTGCGTGGAATCAGCAAGCTCTTTTACAGGAACTGCCATAGGCAATGTGTCTCCTCTTAATACATAATCTATTTTGCTTACAATTTCAGTTCCGGCATCCGCAATCTCTATAGTAAAAATGCTTCTTTGCACAGTTTCAGCGTCTTTATAAAGTTGAAAAATGGAAACCATCAATAGTGAAGTGGCTACTATCAATATGGCTGCGACCGTGAAAACAACACGTTTTTTCATTTTTTTTATGTCATGCAAAATAACAAAATATCTTCATTATCCGGATAATCAAATAATGTTGGATGTTGCGTTGCTCCAAAAAAGATACGATTTTCAATCGCAACCTCCTTTGACACCACGCATTGTATCTCATGTTGAAGCAGTTGAATCATGTTCAAAACTTCGTTTATCGTTTCATATTCTTCATAATAAATAACCGCAATGGGAGAAGCTAACGATGTGTTTTGGAGCAACAAAAACGAATTTCCATCATAAACCGACAGCCGGTTTAAGGCAAAAATGGCACGATGATATTCGTAATTATTTACATAACCGTTATGTTTCAGTAATGATTTCGATTTTTCCTGAAACAATTCAATCAGTCTTGTAAAATCATAATTTTTCGGAACATAAATTTTTGAAACAGACCGGCATCCTAAGCCAAAATATTGAAAAACATCGCCGGCTAATTTTCTTAAATCCTCTTCGGTTTCCTGATTATTTAAAACGGCGATACTGTTTCTGTTTTTACGCAGCAACATTGGATAACCTCCAAAATAATATTCAAAGTAGCGCGCACTATTATTACTTCCGGTAGCAATAATCTTATCGAATTTTCGTAATTTTTCTACGAAAAAGATCTCCTTTTCTAGCTCCGGCGCTATCTTTACTAAGATTTTCGACAGAAAAGGCAACAAAAGTGCATCTTGCGATGATAATTTTCCAATAAATTGATTTCCGCTGACCAAAATGCAGAAAAAATCGTGAAAAGCCGCACAAGGAATATTTCCAGCAGAAATAACGGCAATTCTTTGAGGATTTTGAGTTTTTTGGAATAGATATTGATATTTTTGAAAGAATGCTTCGCAAGATTTTTCATCTAACATCTTTGCTAATGCTTGTAAAGCGAAGTAACAGTTTTCTTTGGTAAACCAGTTGTTTTCTATAGATTGTTGCTTGACGACGGCGTTACAACCGCCGTTGGCAAGTAAATCGGCAATTTGGGCACCTAACTTTTGAAAAACTTGTAGTCGTGTTTGAAAGGAGTGTTCCAAGGTGTGTTTATTATTCATCGCCGCGAAAATAGCAAAGTTTGTTCAACAATGTTTTTGTTAAATGTGTGATAATCATTAATACGCAACAACTGTTGCAACTCCAATGCATCTAACTTCCAAAAAACAGCAAAATAATGCCATAATTCTTTGAAAGATGATAATGCTTTTCTTTCACCTAATAAGGAAATCAAAATTTGGGAATATTCATTATAAAAATTGATGAACCGGTGTTCTCGCAAATGTACGGGGTTATCATCCAAAATCTCTTCCCCTAAAAACGGATTTTGCAATATTCCGCGCCCCAGCATCCAATTTTCAATTTTTGGAAAACGTTTTTGCAACTGCACAAAAAAATCCACATCATTAATATCTCCGCTATAAATAATTTTATGATGGGTGGTTTGATAGAAGATTTCAAAAGCATCTAAATCTACCTTACCTTCATATTTTTGCACACCTAATCTTGGATGAATGCAAAGAAAATCAATAGGATAGCCGCTCAGCCTCTGCAAAACTTCTAATCCTTCTTCTGCGGAGTGCAAGCCCAAGCGCATTTTCAATGAAAAACGGGCGGAGGTTTTTCCACAAACTTCATTCACAATATCTTCAATTAAACCGGCATCCGGCATCACGCCGCAGCCGCGCTTTTTGCGCACTATAGGGTTCATGGGGCAGCCAATGTTCCAGTTAAATTGCTCGTATCCAAAAGTTTCGATTAAAACAGTAATCGTATCTCTAATCGCCTCAGGCGTGTTGCCCATGATTTGCGGGATGATAGACAATGTTGCATTGTTCTCTAAGAAAAGATCTGTGAGTTTTTTCGAATTGAGTTTATCTTTCGTTTGCGCAGCCATAAACGGAGCAATAGCGCCATTGATTCCATGAAAATACCGAATAAAACAATTTCTGAAATTGTAATACGTAATCCCGTGAAGAGGAGCAAGCCAAAGTTTCAATGTTCAATATTTATTCAATATTCCATAATATAAAACCCTCCTATCCCTTTTTCTCAATGTATCCCCTCCTTGCAACACCACCTCTTTCAACCAGTTCCCTTTCGCATCATGCTGAGCATACATTCTATCTTCCCGCATGTTGTGCAAGCGGTCTTCAAAGATTACTTTTTGCAACAAACCATCGCTACTGTATTGTGTATAAGTATATTCTATAATTTCATGGGCGTTTTTGTAGGCACGGCGGTTCACCTCATCTCCATAATTATCATACTCTAAAGTGAAAAATTTATAAAGTTTATTGTAAGGGTCGTACTCCTCGATGCGCGCTACCAATCCATATTCATTATAATAGATTTTGTTGGTGAGATGGTAATTGGGTAGCAACCGCTTCATTTCTATAATACTGCCAATGCCATCGGTTTTATATTGAATTTTATACAACAACGAATCATTTTCCCAAACTTGTTCTTCTTTTTTAAAACCGCTGATGTCGTATAAAAAAGTATCTTTTGCAATGCTGTGATTTTTGTAATTATATTCTACCCAATGCTTTTCTTGCGCACTTGGCAAATAATAGACTGTTTTTTTTGAAACGGTGTCATTATTTCTGTCTAATACAACAACTTGAGTTAAATAACCATCGGAACTATAAAATTGCATGGTTTTATTTAAGAAAATGAAAAGCGAATCTTTGCTTGAATAGTAATAAGTATCGGTTTCAAGGGTATGGATATTTCCGAAGAGGCGGGCGCGTTGCAAATGATTTTTCAGCGCATCGGGAATGATCTCTATTTCCTTTGTTTTTCTTTTGCAGGAATAAAAAAAGGAGACAATAATGAGTAAGAACAGGATAAAAAAAATAAGAAATAGCGGTTTATTTCTTTGCATGTCTTTTTCTTCGGGCTAAGTTTGTAGGTTCAATAGCCAATTTTTCGCCGGCTAGCAGAGACATAACGCCTTCGGTATGCGTTTTATTTTTGCACAGTTCACAATCGCAGTTTGGGTTGTAGTTATCAGGCTCTGTGTAAGTGGTAATTACGCCTTCGTAATTACGCAACACTACGCGGTTGTTTCCTTGGGTAAGCAGGTAATTGGGCATTACCGGAATTTTGCCGCCGCCGGCAGGAGCGTCCACCACAAAAGTAGGCACAGCATATCCTGAAGTGTGTCCGCGTAAGCCTTCAATAATTTCAATTCCTTTTGCCACAGTTGTTCTAAAATGCTCAATTCCAGTGGATAAATCGCATTGATAGATGTAGTAAGGGCGCACGCGGTTTTTTACCAAATCGTGCACTAAATTCTTCATCACCGGTATGCAATCGTTTACGCCTCTCAGCAAAACGCTTTGATTCCCTAAAGGGATTCCCGCATTTGCCAATTTTGCCAGGGCTGATTTCGCCTCCTCTGTAATTTCGTTAGAATGATTGAAATGGGTGTTTACCCAAATTGGATGGTATTTTTTTAGCATGTTAACTAAATCGTCGGTAATGCGTTGCGGACAAACCACCGGGGTGCGGGTTCCAATACGAATAATCTCTACATGCGGAATATCGCGCAAACGTTGAATGACAGATTCCAGCATTTCGTCGCTTACCATCAGGGCGTCTCCTCCGGAGAGCACCACATCGCGAACTTGCGGGTTTGCGGCGATGTAATCAATTCCTTTTTGGATGTGCCCTTTTGAGGATTCGCAGTCGTGTTGTCCGGCAAATCGCCTGCGCGTGCAGTGCCGGCAATACATGGCGCACTTGTCGGTAATAAGGAAAAGCACTCTGTCGGGATAGCGGTGTGTGAGCCCCGGCACCGGCGAGTCTTCGTCTTCGTGCAGCGGGTCTAACAAATCGGCTGCTGCTTTATGTGTTTCAAATTTGGTGGGAATCGCCTGTTTCCGAACAGGGCAGTTGGGGTCGTTGGGATTAATCAAACTTAAATAATAAGGCGTAATCGCCATTCTCAATGTTTTGAGCGATTCTTTCACGCCGTTTTCCTCTTCAGGTGTGAGTTGAATATGGTTTTTAAGTTCTTCTAACGTTTCAATGCGGCTTCTGAGCTGCCACCTCCAATCGTTCCAGTGCTCGTCGGTAACTTTGGGAAAAAATTTCTTGCGGTTTATGGTCATAAATGCTTTTTAAAAAATTGAGTTGCAAAAATAGTATAATTTTTCACACAATATATTTGAGATTAGAAGGAATTACCCGCAGTTTTTACTCAAGGATTAACAGTATCGGAGTTAAAGGAAAATATCGCTGATGTTGTTGATATGTATTTTGAAGATATGCGAAACCGCCTTTATTGGTTTTTAGGGGTGTTTCAACGCAAAGGGAATGAATAAAATTTTATTTTTGCCGTCTAATATGAAACGCAATAAAAATAACGCCATGACTTATATAACATTCCAAGCAACCGACACCACGCAAGTAGATTATTTGCTTGCGTTAGCAAAAAAGAAAAATCTAAGTTATGAAATTTCAGATTATACAGATAATTCCGCAATGTATAAGAAAGAAAGGGAAAAACTTG
>Ga0123356_10003830_pt1 | contig 15662 bp, 10 predicted proteins | sample TergutEmb28metaG_2_FD_92546 | JGI IMG/M metagenome (GOLD analysis project Ga0123356, IMG submission 92546) | Embiratermes neotenicus P3 segment gut microbial communities from Petit-Saut dam, French Guiana - Emb289 P3 | ecosystem: Host-associated > Arthropoda: Insects > Digestive system > Gut ... | reverse complement strand
TTGAACTGGAAAGAAGCGCTGCATTTTTCAACACAAATCACTAAGGCTCTTTGCCATGCACATTCTCGCGGAATCATTCATCGGGACATAAAGCCACATAATATAATGATCCTAAAGGATGGAAGTGTTAAGGTAGCTGATTTCGGAATAGCCAGACTATTATCGGTGCAAAACACATTAACTCAGGAAGCGCTTGGATCTGTACATTACATTTCTCCAGAGCAGGCCAAAGGCGGGCAAATAGATGCGCGTTCTGACATTTATTCGGTTGGTGTTGTAATGTACGAAATGCTCACAAGCCGTTTACCGTTTGTTGGTGATTCGGCAGTTTCTGTTGCAATACAACATATAAGCGCTATACCTCTTCTACCTCGAGATATAAATCCCGATATTCCGATCGGGTTGGAAGAAATAACTATGCATGCTATGGAACCGGATATTAACACAAGATTCACGACAGCAGAGGAAATGCTGAATGATCTTGATGAGTTTCGTAAGCATCCGGGCATCATGTTTAATTATGCTATATCAAATCAAGCTGACAGGCAACCTGTTGAGTTGAGTACCCCTTATGAAACAAGGTTTATACCAAAAGAGTCAATGGACAGAGCTGACATGAGAAACGATAGGCAGCCATATGGAGGTCCGCGTCAGAAACCGGAAATGACAAGCAATGAGTATCGTGACGCGAAAAGAAGATCCAGTAGTACTGCGACTCTTGTAGGTGTCTTTGCGGTAGTTGTTTTCATTGTCGCCCTGGTCATTTGGGGTATCTTCAGTATGACAAAAGATGTATTTGAACCTCCGGGTGAACAAATACCTATTCCTGATTTCGTAGCTGATGGCAGAAGATATCAAGCAATCACTAACGATGAGGACTATCTTGAGTTATTCAGATTCGAAGTTAGTTTTGAATCCAGTGACGAAGTTGCCGAAGACAATGTTATTTCTCAAAGGCCATTGGCAGGAACAACAAGACCTCCTCCGCTAAATAACGATAAAATAACAATAACTCTTGTGGTATCCTCCGGAGATATACCTCCTGTTGACATGCTGGATGTAATAGGATTACACCATGCAGAAGCACGAGATCGACTGAGAAGACTTAACCTTGATCTTGATATTACCACTGAAGAAGTACCCGGCGATGAAGAAAGGGGTATCGTTGTTGAAACAATCCCGAGCGCCAGAGGTACAATCTCTAGAGGAGATAGCGTCGTTCTGAGGTACAGTACGGGTCCGGTGGATTTGATGGTCTCTATTCCGGATATGGTTGGCAGCACAGAAACTGCAGTAAGGGCTGCATTCAGAGATCTTGATGTTATTGCAACATTTGAATCTGATTATAATGAGAATTACCCTGCAGGAACTGTTTACCATATTTCTAATGCGGGCAGAAGTGTACCTGCCGGCTCACCCATATCGATATTTATATCTAATGGTCCCAGACCGACACCACCACCTGATCCAACACCAACACCACCACCTGATCCAACACCGCCACCTCCAACACCAACGCCAACGCCACCTCCGGTAGAAGAAAATCCACCACCACCATAAGGTAACAAAGGAATGAGTGAGGGTATTATTTATAAAGCAATCAGCGGGTTTTACTACGTGAAATCCGCTGCAGGAACGGCCGAATGCAGAGCACGAGGCCGTTTCCGTATTGAGAAGAGTACACCGCTTGTTGGGGACAGAGTTACTTACAAGAGCACGGAAGAAGGTAAGGGAATCCTTACAGATATACTACCCAGAAGAAACTCTTTTACACGACCACCACTTGCAAACATCGACAAACTTATCATTATTTCATCCGGAGCTATTCCAATCACAGACACATTCCTGATCGACAAAATGACAGCGATAGCAGCAAAAAGTGATTGTGAACCGATTATTTGCATAAACAAGAGTGATTTAAGTCCGGCTAAAGAGCTTTTTAATATTTATAGTAATACCGGCTTTAAGGTTGTACGTACTAGCGCAGTAACAGGGCGGGGGATAGACGATCTTGTTGAAATGATAAAGGAATCAACATGTGCTTTTACAGGAAACTCCGGGGTAGGGAAGTCAAGTATTCTAAATGCGATTGATCCAAACTTTAAAATCTCAATTGGAGATATCAGTAAAAAGCTTGGCAGAGGGCGACACACTACACGTCATGTTGAGCTGTACAAGCTGAGTTGTGGTGCACTGATAGCAGATACTCCGGGATTTTCGGCTTTTGAAACTGGTCATCTTGCTGAAAAAGAGGATATTCAGCATCTTTTTATTGAGTATGAGCCGTATTTCGGAAAATGCCGCTATACAGATTGTGCACATATCAATGAGCCGGAATGCACTGTTCTTGAAGCGATTAAAGTTGGTAAGCTACAAAAATCGCGCCATGATAGTTATGTACGCCTTTATGAGCAAGCTCAAGAGTATAAGGAATGGGAACATAAAGATGAAGGCATCTAGCAATTTCCGCCGTGAATAAACAACAGAAATGGACACTAACATGATTATCAAACGAAAGCATTTAATAATAATAATCGTCATCATTATTTGCATAACAAAAGTACCCGGTTTAATTGTCGGAGCGACAACTAATTCAGAAGAGGAAGATTCTGAAGAAGAAGTTCAGGATACCGCTGCGACAGTGAGCGTTGGTGAAGAGTTTGTAAGTTCTGAGGCTGCTATAGTAATGGATTTTGACACAGGGCTTATTATCTATGAGTATAACGCCGACATCCTTAGAGTTCCTGCAAGTATGGCAAAAATGGCAGCAGTATACGTTATATTTGATGCAATAAGAGATGGGCTTGTCAGTTATGAAACACGCGTAGAAATTAGTGAGAGTTTAAGTTTATTTTCATATAACAGAGGGTTTTCTAATGTACCAATGCCGGAGGAGTCGTCTTATACGGTTCGAGAGTTGCTGGATGTTGTTATAGTTAGATCTGCCAGTGCAGCAACAGTTGCCCTTGCAGAAGCGATATTTGGCAGCGAAGAGGTTTTGGTAGCAAAAATGAATGAGAAAGCGGTTCAACTTGACATTGAAGCAACATTTTTTGACAGTTGGGGCAGATCACCACACAACAGGATATCGGCACATGGAATGGCTGAGTTAACCAGAGCTCTAATTAAGGAATACCCTGAAGTGCTTGATATAACATCAAAAAGGGAAGTATATTTCGATGAAAGATCTTATAGGAGTACAAACCTTCTGTTAGGTGAATATGATGGCATAAACGGATTTAAAACCGGATTTACTAATCCGGCAGGTTGGTGTTTTACAGGTACAGCACAACAGGATGGTCGCAGGATAATATCAGTAACAATGGGTTCTGTATACGGGTATAGATTTCCTGACAGCACGATTTTGTTGAATTATGGTTTTGAGAACTATAGCACTGTAATTGCCAGTCATTTTAGAAATGAAATCCATAAGGAAAACTTTCCGCAGTTTAATAATACTACATTAGTGCCAATATCTATGTATAATATTTATGCGACTCGATATCTTGAAATGCGTAATCTTGCTATTGCACTAAATGAGGGATAGAAAAAGACTGAGGTTTCTCAGTCTTTTTTTGCTTTCTTTTTATATCCTGACAGGGGAGAGCGTCTTGCAGCATCACGAAGGCTGCTGTTTTCAATATGTGTGTATATTTGAGTAGTGTTCAAATGTTCATGCCCCAACAACTCCTGAAGTGTTCTCACATCAACGCCGCTTTTAAGCATAAGTGTTGCCGCGGTATGACGCAGTTTATGAGAAGAATATCTCGTACTGTCGAGTCCTGCAGAAAGAAGATGCTTTTTCACGAGACTATGGACAGTAGAGCGACTTATCCTTGTACGTCTGCTTGAAAGAAACAACGCACGTTCATTTGAGACTCCGATCTCTTTTCGAAATTGCAAATAATCATTGATCGCTTCGGCAGTTGCATCGTTTATGAAGACGATGCGCTCTTTATTTCCTTTACCGATTACACGAATCGAATCCTCACGTAAATCAGTTAAGTTTAAACCTACCAGTTCAGATATTCGTAAACCGCAGTTTAAAAAAATCGTTAATATACAAAAGTCACGCTCCCGATAGATACCATCTACATTATCAAGAAGCTTGCTGCTTTCATCAAGGCTTAGATAACGGGGGAGTGATTTTCTTATTTTTGGTGCATCGAGATCGGCAACAGGGTTGTCACTTAACCGATTGTTGGTAGACTTCAATGTCAGGTATTTATAGAAGGACCGAATTGTGGCAGTTTTTCTTGCACGTGCAGCTGTGCCCAGACCATAACTGGTATTTCTGCTGTTATGATGTGTTGGTCTGTCTCGGGAAAGGAAAGCGAGATAATCATATACATCAGATATAGTTACTGACTTAACAAGTGCAAAATCAACATCCATTATTGAGATTTCATCAAATTCACTGTCACGAGGTACAATATTTCTGTTAAGCTTTAAAAAACGAAAGAAGGTGCGCAAATCAAGAAAGTATTCGTCGACAGTTTTTTTTGAATGACTTTTTACTGTTTCATGATAAGAAAGAAACTCTTTTATTATCTCAGGTGAGTCTGTCCTGTAGTCCATTTTCGTTACTCCAAAATGTTTTCACTTTTATTAAGAATACCAACTGCTATACAAAGCAGAGCGAAGGGTATTATTAAAAGAATTATAACATATAATGACAGGGGATGTCCATTTACGGACAAACAGACAATTGAACAAAATAAAGATTTTGTTCAATGTAGGGGAGGCTTTTTTAGATTATTGCTAAATACATTAAAAAAGAGCCGTTCTTTAATAAGTCCGGCTCTACTACAATTATTTACCCTGTATCATTCCTGCATGCATTATTCCATAGTACACTTTGAGAAATTCAGTTTCTACATCAATATGCTTACGATCTTCTAACGATGGTTTGCTTTTTAACTCAGGAGTTACATCAAAGACTTTTCTCTTTTTCATTAAAGAATCAAACTCTATGACCAGCATCTCGTTATCTATTTGATTCATCAGATCAAACTCGTCTTCCGTTAGAGTATCACCTAAAAATCTGGTGTAGATGACATCCTGTAAACGCTTTTCTATTTTTTTATATTCGGTTAGGTACAATTTTACAGGTCTTGTGATATCAGATATATAAGCTTCACTTGCGTCATGTATCAGACAAATAAGCTGAATACGTGCAGAAAACCCACGTGCCTTTGCTTCATTTGCACAGTTGATAGAATGTTGAGCAATAGAATAAAAATAATCGATATGTCCATTTGCCCGGCACATAAGCGATAATGAATGAGCAATGTCTTCTATATGTATTTGGTTTATATCCGGATCAAGTGGAGTAAATTGTTCGCCTTTAAAAGTAACTATATGTTCCATTGATAAAAACCTTCACTAATTCAGTAACAATTGAATGTAAGTCGTAATAAAAAACAACTACTTTATAATCAAGTTTACAAGTTTATTTTTTACTACTATTGTTCTTATGATTTCCTTACCATCAATATATCTTGCAACTTTTTCATCTTCTATGGCTCTATCTATAACTGTCCGGTCATCTGAATCGAGTGGAACTATTATTGTGCTTCTCAGCTTTCCTAAGACCTGAACTGCCATTTCAACGTTAGAGTCGATTGTTTTGCTTTCATCGTACTTAGGCCATGGTTGCTCTGATGCATACCCTTCGAACCCTTGATGCTCCCAAAGTTCTTCGGCTATATGCGGAGCAAATGGAGAAAGTAATGCTAAAAGAACCTTTATTTCAGCTCTGTTCGGCGGAGTATTATAGTAATCATTTACCAATGCCATAAGAGTAGCAATTGCTGTATTGAACTTTAAGTTTTCAATATCGAGACCTACTTTTTTTATGGCACGATGTACTGCTGACTCGTGAGCAACTGAATAACTTGTTTCTGAGCTGTGCTCTTCCTCTTTAGCCCCTTCCGCAAGAGACCATATTCTATCAAGGAATCTCTTACATCCTTTGACAGCTTTTTTTGACCAAGGTGCTGTCTTTTCAAAGTCGCCTATGAACATTATATATAAGCGCAGAGTATCAGCACCATACTCAGAAATATATTCATCGGGATTTACAACATTACCACGAGATTTGCTCATCTTTACATTATCTTCGCCAAGAATGAAACCATGACTGGTACGTTTAGAGTACGGCTCAGATGTTGGAACAACACCGATATCAAAAAGGAATTTATGCCAGAATCTGGAATAGAGCAAGTGTAGTGTTGTGTGCTCCATTCCTCCGTTATACCAATCGACAGGAGTCCAATAATCTAATGCATCCTTCGAAGCAAGCGCATTATCATTATCCGGGTCGGCGTAACGAAGAAAGTACCAACTGGAACCGGCCCATTGTGGCATTGTATCAGTCTCTCGCGTTGCAGGACCTCCACACTTCGGACATTTAGTTGTGATCCAGTCTGTCATAGCTGCAAGAGGACTCTCCCCTGTCTCAGTAGTTTCATAGTTTTCAACTTCCGGCAGTAACAAAGGAAGCTCGCTTTCGGGCAGAGCTACAAAACCGCATTTATTGCATTCAACTATTGGAATCGGCTCACCCCAATATCTTTGACGCGAAAAAACCCAGTCACGAAGCTTAAAGTTGACTTTTTCTTCCCCCAAGCCTTGTTCAATCAGCCATTTTGTGATTTTTGTTTTTGCGTCTTCAACACTTAAACCGTCGATCAGCGGGGAGTTTACCATGATTCCTGTATCACAGTCCTCATACGCTTCATTTTCAACATCTCCACCTGCAACGACTTCTATAATAGGTAGTCCGAACTTTTTTGCAAACTCCCAGTCTCGAGCGTCATGGCCGGGGACAGCCATGATTGCACCGGTACCATAAGAAGCAAGTACATAATCAGAAATGTATATCGGTATTTCTTTGCCTGTTACAGGATTTATCGCACGTATTCCTTTGATCTCAACTCCGGTTTTCTCTTTCTGGAGTTCGGTACGTTCAAAATCTGTTTTCTTTGCTGCAGCTTCCTGATATTTTTCTATCTCATCTGTGTTATCCGGATTCCATTTATTTAAAAATGAGTGTTCCGGTGAAATAACCATATAGGTTGCACCATACAGGGTGTCCTGTCGAGTTGTGAACACTCTGATTGTGTCGCCTGTTGATACTTTAAAATCAACTTCAGCACCAACCGAGCGACCTATCCAGTTACGCTGCTGTACTTTAACACGTTCAACATAGTCAACATCATCTAAATCATCTGTAAGTCTCTGTGCATATTTTGTGATACGTAACATCCATTGACTTTTTTCGCGTCTTACGACCTCAGCTCCGCATCGTTCGCAACCTCCGTCGACGACTTCCTCGTTTGCCAGAACACATTTACATGAAGTGCACCAGTTGACAGGAATCAAGGCTTTGTAAGCCAAGTCATTTTCAAATAACTTCAGAAATATCCATTGAGTCCACTTATAATAGTTGGGATCGGTAGTATCTACACACCTGTCCCAGTCGAAGCTATAACCCAGTCTTTTCAGTTGCTCTGTAAAGCGTTTGATATTATCTTTTGTCACAACGGACGGATGTATCTTATTTTGAATTGCATAGTTCTCTGTAGGCAAACCAAAAGCGTCAAACCCTATTGGATATAAGACATTATATCCAAGCATACGCTTCTTTCTTGCAACTATATCCATTGCAGTGAAAGGGCGTGGATGTCCCATATGTAAACCACTGCCTGAGGGATATGGAAACTCAATGAGTATATAGTTTTTTGGCTTAGAACTCTCATTTAATGCGGCGAAAGGCTTCTCAGCCTCCCACCTTCCCTGCCATTTTTCCTCGATTCGGGTAAAATCGTATTTCATAGTAGTATAAGTTCCTTTCAGCATGACATTCATGCTGGATTTGTTATCATATTGCTGATATCCACATCCTCTGCGTCACCCCAGAGGCGCTCAAGTGTATAAAAATCGCGCTCCTCTTGTAAAAACAAATGCACTACAACACAACCAAAATCGATTAGTACCCAACCTCCCGATCGATGCCCTTCACGTCTTAAAGGTGCTTCACCATTTTCTTTAAGAACTTTTTCAACCTCATCTGATAGAGTCTTTAGTTGAGTAGTCGAACCGGCTGTGCAAATAACAAAGTAATCAGCAAGTATTGTTATCTCGCTCGTTCTTAAAAGCTTGATATCTTTTGCCTTTTTACTGTCTAAAGAATTTACGATAAATCCTGCTACTTCACTCGGAGTCAGCATTTACTGCGTTCAGTCCTTTCCAGATGCGAAGTTTCATAGTTACTACTTAAATTATGGATCTTGGTTTCCTGTTGTTGTTTGCGGATTTCGTGATCCTGTGCCGCTGCCACCCCATGTGGGACTGCCCTGATACTCACCGTCGGTAACGTAGAGAAGTCTGTCGGGACCTCGTGTCAGGATACTGACATCTTGCTCAGTTATTTCATGATTAACCGGGCTAAAATGTTCATTTAACAGCTTGAGCCATGGTTCCAACTGAATCGATATGTAGAAATTACCGCGTAATGATTCAAACTCTCCCGGCATCATATGGAAGTTTATATTACTTGAATCCATCTTTAAAAATGCCTTACCAAGATAAACCAGGTTATTAAGTGGAATGTTTGTATTGGTATGTTGTAAAAAGATAGCAGCCATATCATCAACTTTTATAGCACTTCTTCTTGCTAGGAACTGGCTCATAATAGTATTCAAAAACTTTTGTTGAGTATTCGCTCTGCCTATATCACCGTTTGGTGCATTATTTCTGTCACGCATGACTGCCAAAGCTTGCTGACCGTTTAGTTTTTGTCGCCCTCTTGGAACATGTACACCATCTACGTTTACATTATGCGGAACATCAAACTCAACAGGGCCGATAGCATTTACGATCCTTGGGAATGCGCCGTAGCTTATAGAGACAACATAGTCGATATTATAGCCAAGCATTCTGTTAAAATGAGAGAGTGTCTCTGCTACCACTTCATCACTGGCAATATCCTTACCTCTGTACATATTTCTTGCATGCCCGTGAATCGAGTTTGCTTTTTTTAGACTCCATGGGACGTTTACAATAGTGTCGCGTGGTATACTTACAACATTTATTGTTGATTTGCTGGCATCTACGGTATCTTCGTCGAATGTAGCAATCATTATTACGTCAGTATTACCGTGTAGATCTATACCAAGTATCAGGAACGTATACACATCATCTTTTCTGTCTGCAAGCGGTGCTGCTTCTACTTCATCTTCCTCGGAAATATGTGCAGGCTCTGTTTCGATTGGAACTTCACCGGGATCTTCCGTACCTTCTTCAAAAATAACAGGATCTCTATTTGCCGGTGAAGGTTGCTGTGCTAAAGCATCCATACCGGGTTTAAAGAAATGATCATATAACGGTTGTATTTCCCAGTATACTACAGCAAAAGTGGTTCCACCAAGGATTAATACTAAACCTAAAATACTTGCTGCTACAACGATTACCTTTTTCCTTGTTGACAATCCACCTGAGCTTTTCTTTTTCATCGGTGCTTGTGTTTTACCGCTAAGTGGTTTAGGTTTTGCTGTATCAACAGTCGTGTTATTACTTTTGGCTTCTTCTTTAACAACACGCCTTCCTTTACTTTTGCTACTAAATAGTTTCATCTCTGTGTCATCCCTTTCAATCTGCCACTTCTACAAGTGATGTCTAAGTTCTCAAATCGTTTAATGCATTAAATGTCGCTTCATTCGGCATTATGCCTCGCGATTTCAAATCGCTGACGGTCATATTCAGACCTATGACCATAGCTTCATCTATATTCTCATAGGCGATCATTCTAAGATCTTCAACACCCGGAAAATCCCTTGTTGATTCAATATAATCAGCCGTGTAAATGATTTTCTCAAGTAACGACATACCGCCTCTGCCGGTAGTATGCCATTTTATTGCTTCCGATACTTTGTCGGACACGCCAAATTCAGATTGGGCAAGTAATGCTCCGGTGATAGAATGAAGTAACTTCTCTTCCTTGTTACCAAGTTTTTCGATAGTCACACCATGCTCTGCAATTATACACATATTTTGAGAAAAATCAAGTTTCTTTGTTATGTCATGCAAAATCGCGGCCTCACGTGCATCATCGGGATCAACTCCCCAATGTTCCGCAAGACGTACAGCTTCGACCTCACAAGCATCTACATGCGGTATACGTAAAGGATCAAGCATAGAATGTGCCTGTTCTCTTAACCAGTCCCAATCAGGTTTTGCGTTATATAATCTGTGTTTGATAATATGAGCATAGTTCGTATCATTAACATACTTTCTTCCCTTTCGTTCCGGTAACAGGTCACGTAATTCAGAAGAGGAAATGTTTATTACATCTCTAGGTAATAATACAGGTGTGACTTTCGTAAGTAACAGCTCGCTATCTTTCCACTCGCCGAGAGTTTCATACATATCGGTTCCAACCAGCATAAAAATCTCCGCTCCCGGATAATCATTTATAATTGAGTTTACAGTATCGATCGTATAGTTTCTTTTATTGCTGTACAATTCCATACTCGAAACGATCGTATTCGATAAATCATTAAATGCATTGATTGTCATTTGAAGACGTTTGTCCGAATCAGGTGTACCGGCCGGTAAAACCTTATGCGGAGGTATTCCTGTGGGAATAACAATCAATTTATCGAGTTTTTCTTGTTGGATTGATGTTTTAGCTGACTGCACATGTCCTATATGAGGTGGGTTAAATGCGCCCCCAAACATACCGATTCTCATTGTTTTATACCCGCTTTTTTAATTTTAGCAACTTGTAGAAATTACGTAATGCTTTACCTCTGTGAGATATCGAGTTTTTCCTGTTAGATGTAAGTTCAGCCATTGTTTTGATTTCATCGTCAGGCAGAAAAACAGGATCATAACCAAACCCTTTTAAACCGCGCAACTGAGTAGTGATTTTACCCGAACATTCTCCGGTTGAGGTGATTTTGCTGCCATCCGGATAAGAGCACACTATTGTACAGACGAATTTTGCGTCTCTTTGTTCCATATTTTCCATTTTGCTTAAGAGATATTTACAACGTTCTTCTGCTGTCAATTCTTCTCCGCCATACGAACTCGAATAAACGCCGGGTTCACCGCCCAGCGCATTTACGATAAGACCTGAATCATCAGCGATTGCAGGCAAGTCTGTGATAGCGCAGATTGCATCAGCTTTGAGAATAGCGTTTTCCAAAAAAGTCGTTCCGGTTTCTTTAACGTCGATATCAATACCAAGTTCGTCCCGAGTTACTATATCAATATCTAACTCAGCCAGGATTTTCCGCATTTCCACGACTTTGCCCGGATTTGATGTTGCCAAAACATATTTCATATCACAAAAGACCATTTCTTTGGTTAAATAAAATTGATGTATATAATTTTAACTCAATATCGCAGTAGAGAACTCTTTACTATCGAAATCGATCAAGTCATTCTGTTTTTCTCCAACACCAATCAACTTGACAGGTACATTCAACTCATCAACAATCGCAAATACGATTCCGCCTTTTGCAGTTCCATCGAGTTTTGTCAGTATAATACCGGTTATATCCGCTGCTTCTTTGAATTGCCTTGCTTGCATCAGACCATTCTGTCCTGTTGTAGCATCAAGAACAAGCAGCGTCTCTCTATTTGAGTCCGGCAGTTCTCTTTCAATTACCCGGTGGATCTTACCAAGCTCATTCATTAGATTTGATTTGTTATGTAAGCGTCCGGCGGTGTCGCATATTATAATATCAACACCACGTGCTTTGGCAGCGCTTATACCATCAAAAATGACTGAAGCCGGATCAGCACCCTCATCACGCCGGATAATATCCGCTCCTGCTCTTTCCGCCCATATTGAAAGTTGCTCACCTGCAGCAGCACGGAATGTATCACCTGCACACAGAAGGACTTTTTTTCCTTGCTCTACAAAACGGGTTGCCAATTTTCCTATTGATGTCGTTTTGCCTACGCCGTTTACGCCTATAATGAGAATCACCGACGGTTTTGTGTTTAACTCCAACTTTGAGTCTGCTGCAGACAGACGCTCCATTAGTATTTTTGCGAGTTCAGCCTTAATCTCGTCTGCTCCTCTTAATCCTTCTTTCTTTACCCTCTCGCGTAATAGATCAACAGTAGACATAGATGCTTCAGCACCTATGTCAGAGAGTATCAATGTCTCTTCAAGACCATCATAAAAATCATCGTCCGCACCAGTGAATGATGCGAACAATGCGCTAATTTGTCTTGATGTCCTTGTCAGGCCTTCCTGAAGTTTACTTATGATTTTCATCAGGTATTTTTAACCATTCTTTTATACTTTGACTTTGCTTTTCATATGTTTCTCTGCTTCGTCGAGATCAATACAAAGTAAGCTAGAAACACCGAGTTCCTGCATTGTTATTCCATATAGTACGTCAGCTTCTTCCATTGTGCCTCTTTTATGGGATATTACAATCATTTGCGTCCTGTCTGACATGCGTCGCATATGATCCGCAAACCTTAATGCATTTGCATCGTCCAAAGCTGCATCTATCTCATCCATAACAACGAAGGGTGGAGGACGTACTGACAGTATAGCAAAATATATAGCTATTGCAACAAATGCTTTCTCTCCGCCTGAAAGTAATGTTATCGTTTTAAGTGATTTTCCGGGAGGTTGCACCTGAATGTCAATGCCACAGTTAAGTACATCATCCGTGTCTTCGAGTACTAGTGACGCTCTGCCGCCTCCGAATAAATCTTTGAATGTTCGCTCAAAGCTTTCATTTATAGTTGCAAACTCACGCTTGAATATCTCACGCATTTGTGCGGTAATATCGTCAATGATACTTGTTAACTCAGTTTTTGCTTTCTCTACATCATCACGTTGTGATGTTAAGAAATCATATCTTGTACTGACACGCTCAAACTCATCGATTGCCCCGATATTTGGATTTCCCAGTTCTGTTACTTCACTTTTTATTGAACTAATGCGTTTTTGTGCCGCTCTGACGCTTTCAATCGGAGTGCCGGCGGTAACTGCAGCTGATCTGGAGAGTTCATAATGATCCCAAAGCTTATCGATTATTTGCTTCTCCTCCATCTCGATACTTTGTTTTCTCTGCTCAAGACGAGAACACTCATTCTGTAATCTTAAAAGCTCTTCATTTTTCTCTCTTGTTGCCTTATTAAGATTATTTCGTTTTTCTTCAATCTCAAGTTTCTTTTTGTTTAGCTTCGCTAAACGCTTCTTGTGTGATTCAATGTCACCAAGAATGGTTGCAGCTGCACGTTCCTTTTCCAGAATTTCAGTACATATTTGTTCGTTTTTGATTTTAAGTCCATCAATTGTTTCAAGTTGACGGTCACGACTTCCAAACATCTCGTCACGAAGAGCACAAAGCTCAGAAACTGCTTTAGCAAGAGAGTCTCTTTCAGCATCCAATGCAGCTATCTCTGCACGAAGTTCAGCCAGTGCTGCATTTACACGATCACGTTCACGGGTCAATAGTTCGTGACCGCGGATAGCTTCTTCTATGCTGGTCTTTAGAGCTTCTGCTTCTGTTTCTAACTCAAGTATCAACACCTTTAGAGCTTCTGTTTCATCTGAGTTTAATTTTGCTCTTTTTGTTAGCGAGTTCAGTTCCTGTTCAAATGACTTAATGTTGGTCTCAATAGCTTGTAGCATTTGCTCGCGATGTGTTACTTCAAGCTGCTGTCTTATCACATCTTCCTCTGCAGTGCGCAGCTCTCCTTGTGCAGTACTCAACTCATATTCAGCAGCATTTTTCTCGCGAACACATTCAGAATGCTCACGCTCGGCTTTTACCAGGCTATCATTGCATGTTTTGATTCGTCCATCTAGTTGCGCCAGTTCGTTGGCACGTGAAAGGACACCTGCAGTATTAGCTGATGAACCACCGGTCATCGAACCACCGGCATTCATAACCTGACCGTCAAGTGTTACGATTTTGAATTTATGATTGTGCTTTTTTGCGATTTTAACAGCGCTGTTAAGATTATCAGCAACTACAACTCGTCCAAGAAGACTTGCATACACTCCGGCATATTTCTGGTCAAACTTGACGAGATTTAATGCCAAGCCTTCAAATCCGTCATCATTTCTGAAAGTATCTTCATTTATAAAATTACCTTTAACCGTTGATATAGGTAGAAAAGTAGCTCTGCCTCCATCACGACGCTTAAGATAGTTTATTGCAGCTTTGCCATCATCCTCTGTGGAGACTATGATATTTTGCATTGCATAACCAAGAGCTGTTTCAATGGCTACAGTGTAAGTATCATCAGTTTTTATAAGACCGCCAACTGTACCGTGTATGTTTTTCAATGTGCCGCGGGAGTGCTCCTGCATTACAAGTTTAACTGACTTTGAATACCCCTGATAGTCTTTCTCCATTTCTGTCAGCAGGTTTTTTCTTGACTCCAGTGTCTTTAGTTCAAATGAAAGACGGTCGACGTTTTCTCCAACTTTATCAGCTTTTTTTGCACGATTCTCAGCTTTTATAGAAAGTCCGTTTATTACGTTCTTAAGTGATTCTGCTTCCTCTTGTGTTTTCTTTAGCTCGTTAACGTTTTCCTCATGCTGCTTTCGTTGCTCTTTAAGCTCATCCTTTGCGGCAGAGAGCTCCTGGTTGACAGAATTATCCATGTCGAATAATTCTTGTGCTTGCGAAGCAAGAGCTGAAAGTTCAGCTTTTTTATCACTGTGTTTTAATTGGATGTCATTTTCTTTTTTTAGGAGCTCGCTGTGCATCTCAGAGGACTCTCCCGATGAGTTCGTGATCTCTTGAAGTTCTGAAGCGAGCTGAGCCATACTATTATCTTTATCGGCTTTTTCTGTTACAATTACATGGAGCCTGTTTTCCCTATCGTTTATCTGTACACTTACTCCGTCTTGACGATCTTCTTGACTTTGAAGTTCATGAGAAAGGTTTTCTATCTGACTTGCATTGCTTTCTAGTTTAGACTTCAATACTGCGATAGTACTGTCGACATCGCTGTGACGGCTTTCTGATGCTGATATTAAATCGTGGATAGAATCGGATTCTATATTACTGTCGCGAGTCATTTCGGATAATAACTCAGACTCCTTGTAGCTATCATCAAGCTCAAGATTTGCTGCATCTAAAGTAAACGATGCTGTAGTAAAATCGGCATCGGTTTTTTCCGCGCGAGTGCTTAATGCTTCCAGCTCACGTAACCATACTGATATCTCTAATCCACGCAACTCATCTCTAAGTAAAAGGTATTTCTTTGCTACCTCTGCCTGCTCGCGTAACGGGTCGATTTGGAGTTCGAGTTCGGATATCTTGTCTCCTATCCGGAGAAGATTCTCTTCTGTCTGCTGGAGTTTACGTTCTGACTCATCTTTTCTATGTCTGTAACGCGAAATACCTGCCGCTTCTTCAAATATCTCACGCCTGTCTTTGCTTTTTGTAGAGAGTATATCTGCAATTCTTCCTTGCCCTATGATACAGTAACCCTCACGACCGAGTCCTGTATCCATGAGCAGTTCTGTCATATCTTTAAGGCGGACAAGAGATTGATTAATATAGTATTCGCTCTCACCTGACCTGTAGTACCTTCTTGTAAGCATGACTTCTGATGTTTCGAGTCCAAGGCTTCCATCGGAATTATCCAGTATCAAAGACACTTCA
>Ga0123356_10003829_pt1 | contig 15668 bp, 15 predicted proteins | sample TergutEmb28metaG_2_FD_92546 | JGI IMG/M metagenome (GOLD analysis project Ga0123356, IMG submission 92546) | Embiratermes neotenicus P3 segment gut microbial communities from Petit-Saut dam, French Guiana - Emb289 P3 | ecosystem: Host-associated > Arthropoda: Insects > Digestive system > Gut ... | reverse complement strand
GACATCCGCCGACCGTGCAGGCCAGCCCATTCCGATGTCCCGAGACACGCCGCCCGTCACCACCAGCGGGCAGTATTCCTATGTCTTGACAGACCCCATTCGCATGTCCTGAGGCTGGACACCCTCAGCTCCACCCGAGTTTTCCCAGTTCAGTGCCCGCTTTTTCTCCTACGGCCTGGCCTCCCTGCGTCGTGGTGTCCGATTTTGGGAGCGAGATGGGAGCCGATCTTGGAATCGGCCTCCCGTCGAGCCCGCAGCAGCACATCCAGCACGCGCACGATCGAGCGCTCGGAAAGACTGGCGCGCTCGGCAAGAGCGGAGAGCCACAGTTTAGTTAGTAGCGCGGTGAGTACCGTTCGCATGGCCGGCGTTACGTGACCGTAGACACCCCGCATTCCGGGTATCTCGTGGCCCATTCGCTCTGACCGCAGCAGATCGGAGATCCCTGCCTCCTCCATCCAGGTCTGGTGGCCGTGCCTCAGACCGTGTGGAGTCAGGCCGGGAAGGACCGGCAGCCAGCTGGCGAGGGTGGTGTCCTCGGCGGGCGGCTGGCCGCTGCCATAGCACCGGCGCCCGCTTGTGCAGTGTGAGATCAGAGCGCCGTCCAGGCGGAGGCGGAAAGCGCGGCCGCACTGCGCGCATCGTCCGGTCTCCGCATCGCTGGTGAGCCGCGTGACGCCGCGCCCAGTTGGGATCGTATACGTCTGGCCGACTACGGCGGCTGGCCATGGCGGGACGGGCCGGCCTGGGAACGCGCAGCTCATGTCCGCCAGCACAGGAGCGGCGTTCCGGCTGCCCCGGGCCGGGTGCCATCCGTCGGCTGCCGGCCGGAAGAATCGCTCGCTGTAGCCGGATCGCCGGAAGTGGCCATGAGCCGGCCCAAGGAATACGTACCGGTCACCGGAGCACCATGGCGGCTCCGGGTTCATACATCTACATGCGTGCGCATGGCTAGCAATATGGCTCGCCAGCAGCTCGACAAGGAATGGCGGAAGGTCAGCCGGCCGGATCGAGCCGTCCTTCGGGCGGCCGAGGTAGAACCTGCCGTGCAGCTCGTACAGCTTCCACTCGATGTTCAGCTGCCGAGCTCCGAGAGAGGGGGGCCGCAAGCCAACAGCCTCGCTCCAGCGCATCCCGGTGTAGGCAATGGTGGTGACCATCACGAAGTCGGTATCGCATCCCGACAGCGCAGCGCACCGCTCGGCGACCAGCAACGCCTGCAGTGGCGTCGGCCACGCTTTTTCTGTCCGTTCGTGGAGCGCAATCCGCCGCAGTCCCTTGCGACCCTTACCTCTCTTGCGCTGCGCCGGATTGGCCGACATGTGCTGCGGTACCGCGTCGCCGAGAACCGTGACGAGTGTGGACCTGGCGTCGCGCGCCGTCCGTGGCGAGTAGCCTCTCTTGGCAATGCCCTGTTCCCAGGTGCTGATCTCCGCCGGCGTCAGCGATGTCAGAAGCCGGTCGCCGAAGGCGGGCAGGATGTGGACCTCGATCAGGTACCGGTAGTTGGCGAGCGTGGTGGGCTCGAGGTCCAGAGCCGGGAACCACGTGTTGACCCACTCGGTCACGGTGATCCGGCTCGCGCGCGGGTTGATGTAGGTGTTCGAGCGGATCGCTGCTTCCTGGTCTCTGCCATAGTTCTCGGCGTCCTTGCGAGATCCGAATCCCGGCTTGGATTCCAGAGTCCCGCCGGGAGCCCGCCAGCGGGCTCGCCACAGGTTGCCGCGCTTCTCGGCGTAGGCCACTGTTACCTCCCGGTCGGCATCTCGACGTGCGGCGTCGAGTCGCGCACGTCACTCATCAGTACTGGCGGACCGTCCGCGGCCTGGGACGGAGTCGCTCAAATCCGTCGGCGGCCTGAATGGCGTCGCGGCGACCGCGGTCGCGGGCTGGCGACTGCCGCTGCGCGCGGTCAGCCGGCTGCGCCGGCGTCACTTCATTGATCCGGACGATCTCCGCCAGGTGCTCGTCGGTGAACCGGTAGCTGCCACCTAGCATCGCGAAGGGGACCTTGCGCGCGGCAGCCTGCCGCTCAAGCCAGCTCTGCTTGACTTTCAGCAGCCGCGCGGCTTCCTCAGCGGTATGAAGTGCCGGAGGCTCATTCGGCCGGCTTGCGCTGCCGCCCAGCAAGTGACTGGCTCCCGCGGTCATTGCCGCGCTCCTGCCGGCCGGGCGTTCGCGGTGACGGTCGGCTCAGGGGTGAGTGGTCTTTTAAGCCCGTTGGCGAGGGAGCGTGTGACGATGCGGCGGGCCTGGCCGGCTGGCATGCCGGTGGCGGTTCCAGCGGTGGTGAGCCGTTCGATGACTTCGTCCTCGCTGTGCCCGGACCAGGCGAGCAGTCCGCCCGTCTGGTAGGCGAGGGCGGCGAGGGCTCGCTTGCGGCCGTCGTCGAGGAGCGCCAGGCGGTCAGCACCGCGGTTGATGACCGTGTCCAGGTAACGGCGTGCTGCGGGGCCGGGCCGACCGGCGACCGCAGGCGCGGGCGGCGGGGCTGCCCGGGGTGCGGCGACGCGGATGATTTCGCGGGCGAGCCAGCCGGGCATGCGTCCGGGCTGGCCCGGGTCTCCGCCGGCGATCTGGTAGGTGCCCGCGGCGGTGACCGTGCCGGGGGCGATGCCGTAGGACCAGCCGGCCTTGATGTCGACCTGCCAGGCCAGGCCGTAGCGGCCCCGCGTGTCCGACAGGGCCTGGCGGAGGCCATCGGCGGGTGCCTGGTACCACAGGTGCCGGCCGGCGGAGGGCGTGGTGACTGCGACTGGCTGGCGGGCGGGATCGGCGGGCCAGGTTTCGGGGCCGCCGCGCAGCTCGGCGAGAAGCCGCAGAGTGTCGCGGCCGTCGCGGAAGCGGCGCGGGTCGTCCCACCTGCAGCGCGGGACGTTCTCGGCTGCCAGGTCGATGCCGGGCAGCAGCCCGGTCGCCAGGACCGGTGGCAGTTCGTCGGCGTGGGCGTCGATGTCGACCAGGACCAGGCCGGAAGGGCCCGCGGCAACTGCGGGTACCGCGGCAGGCTCGGCGGCCCACCAGGAAGTGAGGCGGGCCGGGTCGGTGGTGGCGGCGCGGACGCCGTGGCACCAGCGCCCGGCGGGCAGGCACGGGCATGCTTCGAGCGGATGCGGCTGCAGGCCGGCGGGAGTGTCGCGGCAGCCGGTGCAGTTGCCGAGCGGTCGTTTGGTGGCTGGGGCTAACGGCAGGATGTACTGTCCGGCCGCGGCCAGTTTCAGCGCGATCCGCAGGTTGCCGGTTTCGACGTCGGGCAACTCGGCATGCCGGGCACCGGCTGGGCGGGGTATCCATCCGGTGACGCCCGGCGAGCACCGTGGGTGCTCGCACTGGCCCGGGTACACCGGGTCGAGCGGGCGCCGGCAGCGGGCGCAGCACAGTTTTCGTGTCACGAGGTTCTCCGGTGGGCTGGATTGGTCAGGACGGCCATCGGGCCAGGGCTGTTCCGGGCAGGGATGTCGGCACGCCCGGCCGGGCAGAGCGAGCGGCACACGGCGCTCGCTAACGCGGACGACGGGCGCCGACTGTGCGCACGGACGGGCGCGGCTGGACGGGGCGGCGGGCGCCGAGCGCGCGAAGCGCCTGGGAGGTATCCCTGCCCCCTGGCCGGGGTCGCTGCCAGCCCTCCGCATGGCCGGGTCAGTATTGGCAGATCAGGGCATTTGGGGTGACGGAGGGTACGGAGGGTGTGGCCGGTTTCGGGGGTGCGTAATAGGGGGGGATACTTTTAACACTCCGAACCCTCCGTCCCCACTCTGACCTGCGGCGACGCCGGAGGGTTTCGAGCTGCCCGGCGCGGTGACGGAGGGTCTGGAGGGTGTAAAGGTTGGCATTCCGCGGGCGCGCGGGCGCGCGGGATAGTACTCCGTACCCTCCGGACCCTCCGTCCGACTGTGCTGCCGGCTGGTCAGGGGTAGCTGGCGAGGCCGATGCCTTTCCATCGCATCCGGCCGGAGTGGTCTTTGGTCTTGTCGTAGCCCTTGTTCTGCAGGGCGGCGGCGAGCGCGGTCTGGCTGCCGGGGTCCTCGCCCTCGTTGGCGCACCATTTGGACCAGGCCGTGTACAGGTCGGTGGACCCGGCGGTGAACTGCGGGCTGAGCACGCAGGCATCGGCGATGAACCGGCCGAGCGCGTCGCTGCGGCCCCGGTAGGCCGCGGTCGCCCGGGCGACCTGGTCCGGCTCGCCGAGCCCGCCGCTGGCCCAGTCCCGGTATCCGGCGGCCAGCCAGGCCAGGATGGCGGGCAGCTCGCCGGCGAGTTTTGCGGGGAGCTGCTCGTCCCGGTCGCCGGGCGGGATGACGACGTCCCAGGGGATGAGCCGGATGCGCCGCCAGATTCCCTCGTCGGTGCCGGTGATGATCGGCTGGTGGTTGGTGAGCATGACGAAGGTGTGGGTGGGGGTGAACGACCAGAAGTCCTCCCGCATCCGGCGGGCCTTGAGCCGGTCCCCGCCGGTAAGTCGTTTGACGGTGCCCTCGGCCAGGTGCCGGCCGGCGTCGGTCTCGTGCAGGACCGCCAGGCGCAGGCCGCACAGGTCGGCGACGCCGGTCGGGTGGGCGTCGAAGGTCCGGGCGGTCAGCAGGCCGGGGTCGGCGGCGTCGGCGTAGTCGCCGAGCGCCGCCATGACGGCACCTGTCAGGGTGCTCTTGCCGTTCTGGCCCTCGCCGTGAAAGATCGGCAGGACGTGGCTGGTGACGGTGCCGTCGAGGGCGTGCCCGAGCAGCCGGGCGAGGAACTGCCGCATCTGCTCGTCGGGCTGCACCCGCTGAAGGAACGCAGTGAACTCCGGCCCGTCCGCGGCGGGGTGGTAGTCCGCGCCGGCCAGCCGGGTGATGAGCAGGCCGGGGTCGTGCGGGCCAAGCTGGCCGGTGCGCAGGTCCAGGACGCCGTTGCGGCAGTTGAGCAGGTACGGGTCGGCGTCGAGCTCATCGGGGGTGAGCACGATGCCGGGCTCGGTGGAGGCCAGGGTCAGCGCCCCGGCCACCCCGGCCGACGACTCGCCGCGCCGGGCGGTCTTCATCGCCTCGGCGCGTTCCCGGTCTGATTCCAGGGCCATGGCGTCGCTGGTGAGCCGCCGGGCGATCGCCTTCATCCACCGGGCAGCCTGCCCCGTGGAGTCGCGGGCCCAGCGGCGGCCGTCCCAGACCAGCCAGCACCGCCACGCCGGCACGTACCGCAGCCGGTCCCCGTACACGCCGGTCAGCCGCCGGGCGTACCCCAGCTCGGTGACCGGCTCGCCCGGCACCGGATCCGCCATCCCGGCGAACCCCGTCCCGGAGTAGAGAGTGTCATCGTCGAGCTCGGATGTGTCCACGTGCCAGCCCTCCAGGTTTGAGCGAAGCCGCGATTGAAGACGAAGCCACGGGGTTGCCGGACCGGGTCATCTATGTGCGGTGCCGGGTGGTCAGAACGGCGGCTCGCCCCGAGGCGATGCGTGGTGATCTGGCCCGTATGCCGGGTAGTCGCCCGGGCGGCTGTCACCACCGCGGCTGTCACCACCGCGGCCGTACGGACGTGATGGCCCCTACGGACCGGGATGGCCCGTACGGTCAGCCGGCTGGTACGGGTTATCCGGATGGCCGGCTCGTACGGGTCAGCCGGCGGGCGGGGTGGTGCCGGTGACCCACCGGCCTTGATAGGGGAGGACGCCGCCGCGGCGGATGAGCTGGTAGACGGCCTGGTAGGTGTCGCCGAGGTCGGCGGGCACGGCCTGCAGCCGGGTGCGGGCGTGGGCGAGCCGCCGCTGCAGGCCCGGGAGGGCGTTGGTGATGTCCTCGCAGATTGCCGTGCGGGTCTGCCCGTCGCGTACGGCCCCGGCGGCTTCGTGTACGGCGGTCTGGGCGGCGGTGATCGCGGCGGCTTTCGCGGCGTGGCAGCCGTCGCACGGGTCGCCGACGGGCATGCCGTACGCGGCGGCCAGGGCGCGGCGGGCGTCGGCGAGCTGCCCGGTCGCGGCGGCGAGGTCGCTGCGGGCGGTCTCCAGCGCGGCGGTGGCCTGCCAGCCGAGCCGTCCGGCTGCGGCGGCGTGCTCGTCCAGGTCGTCGCCGATGGCAGCGAGGTGGGCGAGGAACTGCCGCTCGTCCGGATGGGTGCCGGTCCAGCCGGACCCTGCGGACCATGCGGTGGTGCTGGTGGCGCCGAGGGCGAGGGCTGCGCCGGTGAGCCCGGCGAGGGCTTCGGGGTCCAGGCCGGCGTGCCGGGCGGCGCCCAGGCATGCCAGCACCTCCTCCCGCAGGTCGCTGAGGTCGGCCAGGTCGCGGGCGCGGGCGAGGAGCAGCCGCTCGCAGTCTGCGCTCATGTGCGGTGCCCCCTCACAGACACAGCCGGTGACGGGCCGGCCCGGGTTTTGACGCCGCGCGCGAGCAGCTGATCGTCTCGTGAACGTCTCACTGCCCTTCTTGTGCTGGGGTTTGAGACGTTCAGCGAGACATTCACGAGACGTTCGGTGAGACGTTCACGCTGCCGGCTGCGGTTACTGTCCGTGCCCGGCCACCGTGCCTCCGGCGTCGCCGCTGCCGACGGCCGGGGGGACGACGGTGAGCACGGCCCGTGGCTCGCCTGGGTTGGCGAGGCGGAACCGGGCGGTATGGCCGGAGCCGTCGAGCCGGGCGATGCCGGCGGCCCTCAGCGCGGACAGGTACCGGTGGGCGGCGGGCCGGGACCTGCCGATCGCGGCGGCGGCGCGGCTGGAGGTGGTGCCGCCGGGCGCGGCGAGCAGGGGCAGCAGCGCGGCAGCGATCTGATCGGGGACGGTGATATCGCCGTAGTTGATGGCGAGGGCCTGAGCCTGCCGCTCGGCGAGCAGCCGGGCAGCGTGCTGCTCCATTTCCGGCGGCAACTGCGGCACCACTGCAAGCTCGGCGGCCAGCGCGCGGGCGTGGCTGGTCCTGGCCCTGATCTGCCCGCTGCCCTGGATCACGGAGCCGCCAGCCAGGCCGGTCATGACCACCACGCCGGCCATACCGCCGTGGTCGGCGTGGTCGGCGTGGTGGCCGGCGCTGGTGGTGATGGCGTGCCAGTCGCCGGCGAGGGCGGCGAGGGCGGGCTCGAGAACATAACCGGGCCGGGTGGCGGCGCGGGTGGTGACGATCTGGTCGATGGCGGCGGGCTCGTCGAGGTTGAAGACCCGGCCCCGCTGCCAGGCGCCGCCGCCGCCGAGCTCGGTGACCAGGAACACGCCGGGGTGCCCTTCGCCGTACTCGCCCATGTCGGGCAGCTCGGTGTCGTCGCCGGTGGCCTTGCGGGCTTCGCCGCGGCGGGCGAACCGGCCCAGGACCGCGATGTCGACGTTGGCGCGCAGGTCCGCGCCGCCGACCCAGGCGGCGGTGGCGCGCTGCCCGGCGGCGATCAGGGTGATCGCCTCGTTGCGGCACTTGGACGCGATCCGCGCCAGCAGTTCCCGGCAGACGGGGTCGGCGGCGACCATGTCGATCTCGTCGATCACCAGCACGATCAAAGGCTGACCGGGTCCGGGGGTGATGAGCCGGTCGTCGCCGCCGGCCTCGGAGCGGGTGAACGCGGCGCTGGCGGTGAACTGCAGGATGCGGCGGGCCTGGCCGGCCTGGTCGCGGCCGAGGGCGTTCGCCGCTGCCAGGGGTGCCCAGCGGCGGTCGTGGCGGACCATGGACAGGTTGACCTGCAGCAGGATCGCATCGGTGCAGGCGGTGACCCTTTCGCGGATGCACGACATCAGGACGGTCTTGCCGGAGCCCTTCTTCGCGGTGATCATGATGACCTTGCCGCCCTCGTGCGGGTCCCACAGGGTGAGCGGCAGCGGCCGGCCGGTTTCGGGATCGGCGCCGATGACCACCGGGACGTGACAGGTGGCGGGCACCGGTACCCGGCCGGCGTACGGGGATGCCGGGTCGATGGCGGGGTGGGCGAGCGGCTTAGCCCACGGGTCTTTCCGGCGGACCGACACGCGGAGCCGCCCCGGTATCGCGTCGGGGGTGACGTCGATGCGGCCGGCGGGGATCATCTCGATCTCGCCGAGCCGCTCGGCGACATCACGGCCGGAGATCTGGGATGCCCTTCTCCCGGTGCCGCGGGTGTCGATCAGCATCGCATCGCCGAGCAGGGTGTCCTCATAGGCGAGCAGGTGGGAGCCGTGCAGGCCGAGCCCGGGAGCGAGGGAATGCCAGGCGGTCTTGCGGGCCTGCCACGCCGCGGCCTGATCCCTTCTTGCCCGCGCCGCGCGGACCGCGGGGTGGCGGCGCAGCCACGCATACCCGCCGACGGTGCCGGCTGCGTAGGTGAGGGTCAGCAGGTGCCACGGGCCGGCCAGCGGCCCGAAGGCCACCGCAGCGGTCACCCACACCCCGGTGATGGCGGTGATGGCGGCGACCTCGCCGCCGGTCAGCCGCTCTCCGCGCGTGCCGGCTGACCGGTGCCGGCCGATACCGAACCCGGCCAGCGTGGCGACGGCGGTGGCGGCGGCGGGCCACCAGCCCGGCATCCCCGCCGCGTGCGCGACCCCGGCCGCCGTCCAGATAGCAGGAACCGCGAGGAGCGGCATCCGCTCGGCCGGGGCGTGGCGCGCCCACCTGGCCAGGCGGCGCACCGCGGAGTCGCCCGTCAGCCCGGCCGTGCGGGCCGGGGGCGCGGGGGTTTCGGGGTGGGGCGGGAACGCGCACCGGCGCTGACGATCGAGGGTCATCACACTCGCCTCCTCAGGCCCGTGCGGGTGGGTGGTGGGTCAGGTGTCGCCGTCGCCGGTGATCCACCGGCCGTTGAACGGCAGCAGCCCGCCGGCGGCGGCGAACTCGCGGACCTCGGCGTAGTGGGCGGCGAACTTCTGCCGCGCATAGGCCATCGCGGTGGCAGCATCAGCCGCGGCATCTGCGGTGTCGTGGACGGCGTTCATCGCCGCGGGGTCGACGCCGAGGGAGTTGACGCACGTCTCGTACACATCGGCGAGCGCCTCGGCGTAGGCGGCCATCCCGGTCACCTGGGCGGCCATCCACTCCAGCATGTCGGCGTCATCATCGGGCTCGAAATCAGCGGTCGCCGCCGCCAGCGCCGCCCACGGCCCGGGCAGGCTGCCGCGAGCCGCCCGTCCCGGAGCCGGCTGCCGGGCGGGGCCGGACCGCCCGGCGGCGGCGGGCATCGTCATCCCGGCCGTGGTCGTGATCGGCGAGGTCATGTGGCGGTCTACTTCAGTAAGCCGGGTGACGGCAGCGCGCGCAGCCGCGAGCCCGTGAGCAGATGCCGGGCCGGCCGCAGCCTCCCCGACGCGGGGTGCGGCATCGCCGCCGGACGGGACGCTGCCGCCCGGCGTGCCCCCGGTGACGCCGGCGCCGCTGGTCCCGGGGCGGGACAGCAGCAGCGGCTGATAGGCCCGGGCCTGCCACCGCGGGCCTGCTTTCGCGGCCAGCCATGTAGTGGCGGCCCGGCCTGCCGTGCCGGCACCGCGGGCAGCGGCCAGGCTCGCTTTGCCGGCGCCGCGGGCGGCGTGGCGGGCCAGAGCCTTGCGGTGGCGGGCCAGCAGCCCGGCCGCGAGGGATGTGGCGGTGACGAGCGTCAGCCACGCGGCGAGGTACCCGGCGGCCAGGCCCGCCAGCGGCGGCAGCCCGCCGATCCGGGGCCGCCAGCCGTCCAGGCAGAAGGTAACCAGCAGCGCCGTGCCGGCGGTCAGCCCGGCCGCGAGCACCCCGGCCGGGAAGCCGCCCGCCCGCGGCGCGGGGGCGGTCACCAGTACTCCCCGTACCCGCCGCCGCGGGAGACGTTGCCGTACCGCCGTGCGCGCCGGCGGGCCGCGGCCGTCGCCACGGCGAACACGGCCAGGCCGACTATCACGGTCGTCGCGGTGAACACGGTGCCCAGGTACCGGGTGACGGACTCGTGGCCGCCGCGGGCGATTGTCCTGGCCGCGGCGGCCAGCGCGGCATGCCCGCGGGTGGCCTCCAGTAACGTCACGGCCACGCCGGTCAGCGCGCCGGCGAGCATGGACCTCTCCAGGCGATTCCAGGCAGTCATCAGGGTTTCCTCCAGGCGGTGTTGGGTGTTGGTCAGCAGCGGTTGCCGCTGACGGGCATGCGGCCGGCTGGGCGGGGTGATCAGTACCAGCCGTCGGCGAGCTCGTGGCCCCAGGCGGCGCACGGGGTGGCGTACCGGGCGGCGATGTAGGAAAGGCCCCAGGTGATCTGCGCGGCCGGGTCGGAGACGGGCGGGTTCGCCGGCCCGGCCGGGTACTGGTTCGTGGGGCCGTGGCCGAGCGCCTGGGCGATCCCGTACGCACCGGAGCGGGGATTGCGGGCGGTGGCCAGCCAGCCGGACTCACGGGTCCACAGCTGGTCGAGGCACTGCCACTGCGGCCCGGTCCCCCAGCCGCGGGCCGCGGCCAGCCGCGCACCCAGCACGACGTTCGCCGGGCCGGCGGCGACGGGATCCGGGGCAGCGGCGGCAGGCGGCGGGCCGGCCGGACCCGCCGGGTGCCCGGCGTGCCCGGCGATCGCGAGGATCAGCCCGGCTGCCACCGCCGTGCCCGCGCCGCGCGGGGACAGCCGTCCGGTGCGGCGTACGGGTCCGTACGGGGCCCTCATGGTGTCCCCGTACGGCCGGCTGCGGTGTGACTGCCGGCGGCGAGGTGACGGGCGGCGCGTACGGCTTTCTCGCACCACGACCGGCCGAACCCCGTACGGGTCATCAGCTCCGCATAGTCCGGATGCCACTGCCGTCCCGCCGCTGCCGCCGCCGCGATCTCACCGGCAAGCTCGCTCACCAGCGCCGCACGGCCGGCAGTCCCCGATGGCAGCGCCCGCGTCCCGCCGCCGGGTGCGGGCCGTCCGGGCAGCGCTGTACGGGCCGGGTCCGTGTCCGGCAGCCCGGCCGGACGGGCACCAGGATGCGCAGACGTCCCGTACGGGACCGGGCCGCCCGTACCGCCGCCCGTACGGGCAATGTCTGTACGGGCAGTGTCTGTGCGGGGGCCGCCGTGGCGGACCAGGTGGGTCAGCGCGGTGCCGAACCCCAGTGTCACGACCGGCATGCAGGACACCAGCACGGTCACCGGCCAGGGTGCGCGGTCCGCGTGTCCGGCGGCGAGCAGGTGGTAGGCGACCTGCCCGGCCATCCCCAGGGCCAGCGCGCCGATCGCCGACCGGCGGGCGAACACTCTGGCCCGGCCGGGGGTGTGCGGGTGCACCCACGCGGCCAGGGCGTACGCGCCGTAGGCCTCGACCCCGACCGGCAGGGTGATCGCCGTGTTCAGCCGGAAGGTGCCGGCGATGCCGGGCAGCGGGTGGATGACCCCGAACCCGCACAGTCCCCCGAGGCCGACCCAGCCCGACCAGACCGCGACCGCGGCCGGGGAGGCGATCAGCGCCAGCGGCCACCGCCGCGGCGGACGCTCGCCGGGCCCGGTCATGGCCGCCGCCGGCACAGCGTCCCGGCCTGCGGCTGCGGGCAGCCCACCGGGCTAGTCATCGTCGCTCCCGGCGCTGTCGCGCACGCTCAGGCCGGCGATGGCGGCCTGAAAGTCCTGCAGCGCCTGGGTGAGAGCGGCGGCGTGCCCGGCGGCCTGCTCGAGGTGGTCCGCTGCCAGCTGGCACTGGCTGGCGATGTCACGGCCGGCCGCCTCGTACATGGAGCCGCCGGCCTCCTGCCTGGCCAGGAACGCCTGCATCTGAGCGCACATTTGCGGGATCCGCCCGGCCGCGCAGTACAGACTGGCGGCCAGCGCGTACACATCGGCCGGGTAGCGCAGGCCGGCGCCGCCCATGGTTGCGTAGACCAGGAATCGGGAGGCGTCGTCGAGCCGGGCGCCCGCCGCGGCGGTGTGCTCAGGTGAGTGGGGCCCGCCGGGGTTCAGGCCCGGGCCGGTCATGCCGCCGCCATGCGCTGGCGAGCGAGCACGCGCCGTTCCCGCTCGCTCAGGCCGCCCCACACGCCGAACCGCTCGCCGCGGTCCAGGGCGTAGGCCAGGCACGGCGCCTTCACCGGGCAGCGGCAGCAGATCGCCTTGGCGATCCGGGTGCTCTGACCCTTCTCGGGAAACCAATCCTCAGGGTCAGCCTGAGCGCACAGCGCCCCGTCCGTCCACGCCGGATGCCGCTCGGCAGCAAGCGTCAGGCGGCCGGGCCGGGCCCGGCCCCTGGCAGGGTTGTTCATGACCTGGTCCTCCTTCACAGATTCCGGGAACTCGCACTGATCGCGGCGGCCGGATAGTCCTTGGCATGCGAAAGCCCCCGCGGCCGGCGGCCGCGAGGGCACGGGAACAAGAAGGTCAGCAGGCGGCCGTCAGGCCGCCGATCCTCCCTGCCGCTGCGCGGCGCGAGCGCGCCGGATTTCCTCCATAGTGGAGCGCTGCAGGCTCGTGAGCCTGCGCACCGAGCGCCGAGCTGTGTCCAGTCGGGCAGCCCACTGTCCTGGTGTCAGGTCGATCACCACGCGCTGTCCGGATCCCGGGCAGCGCGTGGTCCCGTCGTGGGCGCGGTGCGGCCACAGCATGTGACGCTTGACCCGGCGCCAGCGTCCGCAGAACGGGCACGCTATCGCCACGGCCTCCCCCGGCCGCAGGCTGACCTGGTCCGGCGCCAGTGCGCTTAATGCCATTGCCGGGCGGGAATTGCTGCGCATTGCCGATCTCCCTCTGTTGTGTTCCTGCGTTCTCCAGCGCCCGTCGCAGAATTCGGACGAGTGCTGGGCAGCGCAGGGCTGCCAGTGCTTGAACTGCGGGAACACGTCCGGCTCGGGGACCACATACGGAGTCACTGGGCAGGAGCCCAGGACCAAGAAGGGACCCGTCACCCGAGCGCACCAGGGGCCGCGTTCATCAGTTCCTATGGAATTGACAAGAAGCAGGCCGACAGTCGAGCAGAAGAACTTCAGCCGATTTGCCCAGCCCGCCTAGGCTAGCTAGGCAAGTTAAGTGTTTTCATGGCGTGGCTAGCCATGTCAACGGTCAGAGCGCACTTGCCTAGAAAAGCTGGACAGCTTTCCCTTACCCTCGGGTTATGGCACTGGACCCGGACGACCCGCGGCCGCCGTACCAGCAGGTGGCGAACGCGCTGCGGGCCGCCATCCTGACCAGGAAGCTCGCCGCCGGCGAGAAGCTTCCGTCAGGCACCGAACTCGCCCGGCACTATGGCGTGGCGCGGATGACCATCCAGCAGGCCATCCGGCTGCTGCGGGACGAGGGTCTGGTCGTGTCCCGGCAGGGCAGCGGCGTGTTCGTTCGCGAGCGGACGGCCCGGGCCATCGCGCTGCGTCCCAACATCGAGCGCGCGTTCGCCCAGCCTAAGGTCTCCGTCGACTTCGCCGGGTTCTCCGGCGAGACCCTGCACGGCGTCATGCAGGAGCCGCTGGACAAGATCCGCGCCGGGCAGCTCGTGCCCGACAGCATCGACATCCGCATCCTCATCCCCGACACCTCCAGGTCGTGGGCCATCCCGTGCCGCACTGAGGACCTCGCCGACGAGCCAGCGTTCCGGCAGCGGGCCGAGGGGATCACCCGGCGGCACACCGACGCGATCATCGAGTCGGTCGCCGAGCTCGCCGACCTAGGCCTCGTCCGCTCCGCAGCCGCCCGCGTCCGGGTACACGGCTCCTCGCCGATGTTCAAGCTCTACATCCTCAACCGGGCCGAGGCATTCTTCGGCTTCTACCCGATCACCGAGCACGCCGTCACCCTGCACGGCCAGACCGTGGCCATGTACGACCTCATGGGCAAGGACGCCACCATGTTCCACCACGAGACCGGTGACGACCCGGACACGGTCAGCGGCCAGTTCCTCGCCCAGGCCCAGGGCTGGTTCGACAGCATGTGGGCAACCGTCAGCCGCGAGCGGCAGTGACCGAGCCGGCCATCAGGCAGATCATCAGCACTGCCCGCCACCTGCTGCTCGACTTCGACGGACCGGTCTGCTCGATCTTCGCCGGAACCGGCGCGCAGGCCGTCGCCGCGCAGCTACGCGACACCCTCCTCACCGCAGGCTTCGCCCTGCCCGCCTTGGCCATGAACTCCGGCGACCCGCTCGAAGTGTTCCGGCTCGCCGCCACCGTCAGCACCGACGCCGCTCTGGCGGCCCAGCAACTCCTGACCGCGTTCGAGATCCGCGCAGTGCCGACCGCCACCCCAACGCGAGGATCAGCCGATCTCATAGTCACAGCGGCCCGATCCGGGCGGACCGTGACGATCGTGTCTAACAACTCCGGCGCTGCCATCGCCGCCTACCTCGCCGACCACCACCTCACCCGCCACATACACGCCATCGTCGCCCGCGACGACCAGCACCCCGAGCGGATGAAACCCGAGCCATACCGGGTCCGCGAAGCCCTCGGCATCCTGGACGCTGACAACACCCAGTGCGCAATGATCGGCGACAGCACCAGCGACGTCTTCGCCGGGCAGCTCGCCGGCGTCCCGGTCATCGGCTACGCCAGTAAGCCAGGCAAGGCGCAGGCCCTCGCTGACGCCCTAGCCGCCGCCGTCACAACCGACCTAGCCGAGATCACCGTTGTCCTCCGGGCGGTCTCCTCCTCGGGTCGGGGCGATCGGCGGCCACCTTGTGGTGCCGGCGCTGGTACTGATTCCTGAGGGCGTCGCGACGTGCGTGGCGGGCTCGGTGTGCGGTGACGGCTCAGCGGAGTCAATGCCATCTGCTGGCAGCGAACGCGCAAGCGCGTCGCAACGCCCGGCACTGTCCGCCAGCGGCTTACCTAGGCGCTCTAGTGGCGGTAGCCGGCAATTAGCCGAGGTCACGGCCGCTTTTGTTTCACGGACACTCGGGTCTGCCCAGCCCGACCGCGACCTTTCCCTACGAGCCAGTTGCCCGAAGAGTGACCTAGCCCAATTCGAGTTGTCCGTTGATCCGGCGTGGAATGCCCCAAGGATTGGCTTCCTGGAGGGGTGGCGGCAGGACCACGGCGGGGGCGGCCTGATAGCAGATTGGCCTTACCCAACGTCTGATTGCGCCAGCACCAACGGAGGTGTGGGCTGCGGCCGTGTAGCAGGCCAGGGTCCTCCGTGGTGCATCGACCAGGTCACCGCAACACCGGTCGGCCAGCCGTCGAAGATGACTCGCCCGACGCGCTTGGTGAGTTCGGAGACTAGGGGCGCATTTAGGTCGCCGTCGGAGTGGATGGAGGCGGTCAACGCGCCGTCGAGCGCCGCGATCGCGCGAAGAAGCTCATCGTCATCGGCGTAGGCGGCGATCAGGCCGACTGGACCGAAGTGCGCGTCGATACTGGCGAGACGTCAGGCCAGATCTCCTGCCATAAGGGCCGAAATCCGGAGCCTGGCTCCCTGACAGGACCGTGTCCATCGCCCAGCGGGCATCTTCGGCCAGATTCTTACGGGCAGCCCGGCCTCGAAGTTCGTCAGGACTAGGGCCCGGCCTCGCCGCCGCCGTTGCCATCGGACGCTCCCCTTGTGTGCCAGCGAACGCATGCGTACCAGGCCCGACGCCAGACGTCACTCGGTTGAGACCCGGCACCACCCGGTGCCAGCAAGGTCTTGCCGCTGTCGCGGCGATGGGAACTCCCGGCCTGTCAGCGCGTGCGCCGGCGTCAGGTTGCTCACTCCGGGCGTGGTGCCAGGATGATCCAGTGACGGCAGCGGGCTGGCCGGCAATCGCCGAACGGGTGCTGGCGGTCGGTGGTCACTGGAGATCCGGCCGGGGCGGTCCAGGTTCGGGCCGGCCTTCGGGCGTGCGCTGGCCGATCGCCGG
>Ga0123356_10003828_pt1 | contig 15671 bp, 12 predicted proteins | sample TergutEmb28metaG_2_FD_92546 | JGI IMG/M metagenome (GOLD analysis project Ga0123356, IMG submission 92546) | Embiratermes neotenicus P3 segment gut microbial communities from Petit-Saut dam, French Guiana - Emb289 P3 | ecosystem: Host-associated > Arthropoda: Insects > Digestive system > Gut ... | reverse complement strand
GCCGGCCACTTTGGCAACGTGGTGCTCCCGGCGGCAATCGCTACTGCCGAGGCGGTGGGCGCTTCGGGCGCGGAACTGGTTGCCGCGATAGTGGCAGGATACGAGGTAGCGTTGCGCATCGGTCGCGACCACGCAGTGGAACTCAGTCGGCGCGGATTTCGCACAACACCGGCCTATGGCGTTTTCGGCGCCGCAGCAGCCACTGGGCGGCTGCTGCAACTGGCTCCGGCGGGCATGGCGCAGGCTTTGGCGCTGGCCGCCAGCATGGCGTGCGGCTTGCGGGAGTTCGTCCAGGCCGGCTCGGACGAGTTTGCTTACCAACCCGGCATCGCAGCGCGCAACGGCATGCTGGCCGCAAGGCTGGCAGCGGCCGGCGCCACCGGGTCCGCATCGGCCTTGACCGGCAGCGCCGGGTTCTTCGCAGCGTTTGGCAGTCCTGGCCGTGCCTACGCCGACCGCCTGCTCGACGGGCTCGGCAGCGTGTTCGAAATGCAGGCGGTGGCGTTCAAGCCCTGGCCGGTCTGCCAGTTCCATCGCGCGGTGATCGCTGGCCTGCTCGAATTGCGCGCGCATTCGAATGACGGCGTGGTGGCAGAGATGGCCATTCGCATGCATCCCGCGGAAGCGGATTTTTGGGGGGTGCGCTTCACCGGTCCGTTCCACCGGTTCCCTCAGACCTTCATGAGCGCGCCCTTCTGCGCCGCCCTCGCCTGGACGAAGGGCGCTGTCACCTTCGCCGGCCTGCATGAGTTCGCCGATTCAGTCGTGCTCGACTTGGTGCCGCGCGTCCAGGTGATTGCGGATGCCAGCTGCGGCCGCTCCGCGCCAAAGCTGCGCGTGATATTTGCCGATGGAAGTGTGGCTGAGTGGAATTCGGACGGCGGCAACTCCGATTTCCGGCTGGACTGGGCGGCGGCACTGCGGCTTGCCGCGGTGCTGGGCGCCGAGGCCGGTGTGCCCAAGCAGGCGACCGCCGCTCTGGCATCATCCGCTGCCACGATCGATGTGTCAGCCGATGTCCGACCGCTGATCTCAGCGATCTGTGCGGCAGCGTCTGCGGCAGCACCGTCGCAGCGGTAATCGTACCAACAGGAGGCAACGGTCATGGCATCGCCGAACCGCTCGGCACTTGCGGCGCTGATCAGCCTGCCGCTGAGCCTGACGGGTACTCCGGGAGGTGCGGCGGAAACATTCCCATCTCATCCGATCCAGCTGATCGTGCCAGCGCCGCCGGGCGGTGCCGCCGACATCAACAGCCGGCTGTTGGCATCAATCGCAGAAAAGGAGCTGGGCCAGAAGATCCTGGTTGTGAACAGACCCGGTGCGGACGGCGCGATAGGCATGCAGGCGATGCTGAACGCGAAGCCCGATGGCTACACCATCGCCGGCGTGTGGAACTCGCCAATGACGGTAACACCGCAGACGTTCAAGGTCTCCTACGGCGAGAACAGCTACGTGCCGATCGTGCTGTCCGACATCTCGCCCCTGGTGTACTGCGTCATGCAGGACTTCCCTGCCAATGACGGTAAGGCGTTCCTGCAGAACCTGAAGGACAATCCCAACAAGTACACCTATGGCACCGACGGGGTCAGCGGCATGGTACATCTGGGCGCCGAACGTATCTTCAGGTCGACCGGGGTCAAGGAGCGAGCAATTCCCTATAACGGTGCCAGCGAGACGCTTGAATCTTTCCTGGGCGGACATGTCGATATCTACGGCGGTTCGATTCCGCCGATTTTGCCCTTTGTGCACAAAGGTTCGGTAAAATGCTTGATGAGCACATCGGCCAATAGCATCAAGATGCTGCCGCAGGCGGCCAGCGTGTCCGAATTGGGCATTCCGCAGGATGCGACACTGTTATGGCACGCAATCGTAGCACCGGCGCAGATTCCGCCGACCCGGCTCTCAGTGTTGGAAGCGGCATTCCAGGCCGCGGTTCGCAGCGAACAATACCGTAACTTTGCTGCGCGCCAGGGCGAGGCTGCGGTAGCCTGGGGCTCCAAGCAATCAACCGAGGCAATCCGCAAAGAATATTTGGCATTCGGTGTGGTACTCGCTGAACTTGGCCTGGATCGGAAGGATGCTAGGCCGTGATCGCTGCAGGACGTCATGCATCAAAGCTAACCGAGGTGTCGCCAATGCAGTCGAAACCGGCATCCCGAGCTAGGGTGCGACTTCTGCCTGAACGAGGGCCGGCGCATGTCTGCGTGGCGCAGACGTTCGCGCGAAAGGCGGGTTGATTGTCTGCGCAGACCTCGATTTCCCCGGTATCGCGGAAACGCCCGGGCGGATCCACTGGCACGAGCGGCCACGGTTGCTTCATCTTGCCGGCAGTCGGTCATAACAAGAGGAAATGTCACCATGAAACTGCACTTCTGTCTGGTACTCGCGGCTGCGGCAACGCTGCCCGGCCTCGTCAGTATTCCGGGCCAAGCTGCGGAGACGTTTCCTTCGCGCCCGATCACAATGATCATTCCGACGCCACCCGGCGGCGGCACTGACATCAACAGCCGGCTGCTGGCCTCAATTGCTGAGAAGGAACTCGGACAGAAAATCCTGGTGGTGAACAAGCCCGGCGCCGGCGGCGCGATTGGCGTGGAGGCAATGCTACAAGCGAAGCATGACGGCTACACCATTGCCGGTGTCTGGAATTCGCCGATGACGATCACGCCGCAGATGTTCAACGTGTCGTACAACCTAGACAGTTATGTGCCGATCCTACTGACCGATACATCGCCGATTACCTTCTGCGTGATGAAGGACTTTCCGGCTGATGACGGCAAAGCGTTCATTGCCAACCTGAAGGCGAACCCGAACAAGTACACGTACGGTACTGATGGCGTCAGCGGCATGGTCCATCTCGGCGGAGAGCTGGTATTCGGGTCGCTAGGAATCAAGCAGCGGGCGATCCCATTTGGCGGCGCCGGTGAGACGCTGGAGGCGTTTCTGGGCCGGCATGTCGACATCTACGGTGGCTCAATTCCGCCGATCCAGCCATTTGTGAAAAATGGCTCGGTCAAGTGCCTTCTGCTGACTACCGCCAAGCGCAACAAGATGCAGCCTGATGCCCTTTCCTTGGACGATCTGGGCATCCCGCAGGATCAGGCGGCGCTATGGCACGCCATTATCAGTCCCGCCGGTACACCGGCCGACCGGCTAAAAATTCTCGAGCACGCTTTTCAGGACGCAGCGCGGAGCGAGAAATATCAATCCTTCGCGGCGCGCGAGGGCGAGGATGCTGTCGCTTGGGGATCTGCCAAGTCACGGGAGGTGGTGAGCGCGGAATACAATGCCTTCGGTAAGGTGATTGCAAATCTGGGCCTGGCGCGCAAAGAAGCGAAGCAATAGGACAGCAAGCGCAGGGGCACCGTCTCGCAGCGTGGTTACAGTGCCCCTGATCGCGGCGTGGGCGTTGCACCTGAGGAGAGGTCCCGGCGCGGCGCAGGGCCGGCCGAGGATTCGTAGGACGGATGTAGCGCGCCGGGCGCGATCAGACGCCGCCCAGGAGGGCGGGCGCATCGGAAAACGCTCCCTCCTCTCGCGACGATGTGGCTGCCGCCCGGTGTGGGTTGCCCCGCCACGATCGGCACCTGCGCAATCCTGGGTGACGATCCAGCCAGCGCCGGTCGCGAAAGCTGACCGGTCTAACTGGCGAGCCTCACCCGCGCTTTCAGCACCTCGTCCCGCACTGCCTCACGCTCGACATCCTCGAGCCTCTTGCGGTGCGTCTTCGGGTCGAATGCAAGTCTCAATGCGAAAAGAGCCAACAGCAGAGCCAGCGTGATGCCACATCGTCCACGGCAATCGTCGGGTGTTATGTCCGACCTGATTGCGCCGCCGCCGAGCGTCTCGCCACTCAGGCCGGTTCCGGCGATCAAGCGCAGAATCACGACCAGAGTGAGGGAGGGGAGTGCGGCGGCGGCCACGTCTGAGCGGCATCGTCTCAATGGTTGCCGCCGCGATCGATACCATTAACTTCCCGTTATGCTCGGACGGCTCAGCCGCGCCGGTCCACCCGTGCGACCAGATCGCGCTCGTAGGCGTCTGCCTGCGCCAGACCGATCAGTTGCTGTCGTTCGTCGAAGCTGAGCATTCGGTCGAGCAGACTCTCGGTTGTGCCTTTTTCGCGCAACACCTTGAGGCCATGGCGGATCGCATAAGCACCAAGGTAAAGCGCCGCGTTTGCGTACAGAATGATCTGGAAGCCCATGTCGAGCAGGTCACGTTCCGGCAGCAACGGTGTGCGGCTGCGCTCCACCATGTTGGCGACAAGCACCCGACCGCGGAACGCAGCACCGACCTGCCGCAACTCGTCCACGCTGCGCGGTTGCTCGAAGAATACCGCGTCGGCGCCCAGTTCGAGGTAGCCGCGGGCGCGCTCAAGCGCCGCTTCGAACCCTTCAACCGCACGCGCATCTGTGCGGGCGATGATCAGAAAGTCCGGGTCAGTGCGGGCGTCGAGCGCCGCCTGCAAGCGGTAGTGCATTTCGCGAGCCGAAACGACGGACTTGCCATCGAAATGTCCGCAGCGCTTGGGGAACAGCTGGTCCTCGATGTGTAAACCGGCCACGCCGGCACGTTCGTACGCGCGAATCGTGCGTTTCACATTTGCCACACCTCCAAATCCCGTGTCGCAATCGGCGATCACCGGCACACTCACCGCGTCCGAAATGCGCTCGACCTGGCTTGCGAGTTCGTTGAGCGTAACCAGACCGATGTCCGGTTCCCCGAGGTAAGTGTTGGCGGTACCGCCACCGGTCACATAAACTACCGGAAAGCCTGCCGCCTCGATCAGTTTTGCCGTGAAGCAGTCGGTCGCGCCCGGCACAATGCCGGGCCCGCCGTCGCGCAGCAGCGCACGAAGGGTTGTGGTGGATCGTGCCATCGCGTCGTGTCTCCTTTTGGCTCGTGGTTCGTCGTTATATCTCTCAAACCGGACCGGTGCCGCGGACCTGCACCCCGTGCATCAGGCCGCGGTGGCCAGGGTAGTTGTCGAGCGCCAAGTGCAGGCAGCAGCCGTTGTCCTAGTGAGAGAAAATAGCATGCAGGTTGTGCTTCCGTGGGCGACAATCTTGCCGCCACAGTGCGGTGGTCGACAAGCTCCTCTTGTGCTGCCCGCATGCGAAGACAGTCGGCAGCGATCGTGCCAGCAACTCCGGGACCGACAGGTAGGCACCGTGTTCCGCGAGCAGCCACGCCGCGACCTGGCATAGTAAGACCACACCGGGCCGGTGGTGATCCGCTGACTTGGGTCGGCTGGTTCACTCCAGGCCGCTACATCAGATTGCTCATCGTCGCCTCGAGGCCAGAAGCAAGGGCGGCGCTGGTGGGCCACGTCGGATTGATCGCGCCACGGCTCCGTTGTATTTGATCGCGATCTGGCCGCCGCCGCGGCATCTGTTACGGAGGCAGCCCTATGTCGCTTAATTATTCGTCCGCGCAAGGCCGATGGTGACGGTTGCGGACACCTCGCTCGCCCTACGCGGCGTGACGAAGCAGTTCAATGGCTTTACCGCGGTTTATCCTCTCGATCTTGACCTTGACGGTGGCGAGATGGTCGCCCTGCTTGGCCCGTCGGGCTGCGGCAAAACGACGACGCTGCGCATGATCGCGGGGTTCGAAACACCAGATACTGGTCGAGTGCTAATCGCCGGACGGGATGTCACTTATCTTCGTCCCAGGCAGCGGCGGCTCGGTATGGTGTTCCAGAATTACAGCCTATTCCCCCACATGACAGTGGCCGAGAACGTCGCATTCGGTCTGCGCATGCAGCGCGTCGGCAGGGCCGATCGGGATACCCTCGTGCGCGAGATGCTCGATCTGGTCCAGCTCTCGCCGCTGGCTGATCGCTATCCGCGGCACATCTCCGGCGGCCAGCAGCAGCGCGTCGCCCTCGCACGCTCGCTCGTCGTTCGCCCGCAACTTCTGCTGCTCGACGAACCGCTCGGCGCACTCGACAAGAACCTACGCGAGAGTATGCAGTTCGAATTACGTGACCTGCAGCGACGTCTCCGTATCACTAGCCTTCTGGTCACGCATGATCAGGAAGAGGCGCTTTCCATGAGCGACCGCGTCGCTGTCATGCGTGCCGGACGGATCGCTCAAATTGGCGCACCGAACACTATCTATCATCGGCCGCGGACGCACTTTGTGGCGACCTTTCTAGGGACGTCTAATATCATTTCCGGGCGGGCGTCTGGTGACCGCACGATGCTGGCCGGACCGGACGAGGTCACACCCGTCGCGCTGCCGGGGGCAACCGGTTCCGCACAGGTAAGTCTGTCTCTTCGCCCAGAGCGGGTGGTGCTTGGGGAGGCCGCGGCCACCCTGCCTAACCACTTCTCAGCATCGGTGCGCACCGTCGCGTTCCGCGGTGCCTACGCGGCATACGAGCTCGTCGTGCCAGCGTTGGGGCGTGACAATTTCTATGTGTACCACCATGTCGCGGCCGCAAGCCACCACGCGCTTTACCCGCCTGGAAGCGCCGTCGAAATCGGGTGGCAGCCAGATGATGGGGTGATTGTCGAGGAGGACGCGTGACGGCTGCTTCGCGACTCGCCCGCATCGGCATCGATGTAGGCGGCACTTTCACTGATTTCGTGCTGTTTCATCCGGCCCGGCCTAGCCTCGTCCACCACAAGCAGCCAAGCACACCTGATGACCCGTCACGCGCGGTAGCCGAAGGTCTGGATGCACTGCTCCAAGCCGCGGGGCTCGATGCGCGCTCCATTGCGCTGCTCATGCACGGCACCACCATTGGACTCAACGCGGTCATCCAGCGCCGCGGCGCACGGGTTGCGCTGCTGGTGACGGAAGGCTTCCGCGATGTGCTGGAGATCGGGCGCAGCCGGATGCCGTTCTCCTTCGATTTCCACGCGGACAAAGAGACACCGCTCGTGCCGCGCGATCGCGTGGTGGAACTGCCGGCGCGCTTCGCCGCATCCGGGCAACAGACACGCGTGCCGGATCAAGTGGCGCTTGCTACGGCCGCTGCGGCGCTGCGCGCGCTGGCACCCGACGCGGTCGCATTGATGCTGATTAACGGCTACGCCAATCCCGCGGCAGAGAGCGCGCTTGCTGATCGAATCGCGGCATTGCTGCCCGGCATCCCGGTCTCCTCCGCTGCGCGGCTCTGGCCGGAGATCCGCGAATACGAACGCACGCTGGTTGCTTGCCTTAACGCAGGCATCCAACCGTTGATGCAGAATTATTTCCAGCGCTTGGGCGAACGGTTGACGGCATCCGGCGTGACAGCGCCGGTGTTCATCACCGCATCCAACGGCGGTTCGCTCAGCCTCGCGACGGCGCGCGCACGACCCGTTGAGACCCTGCTGTCCGGCCCTGCATCCGGCGTGATGGCTGCAAGCCGGCTTGCCAGTGCGAGTGGTATTCAACGGATCATCACGTTTGACATGGGGGGCACGAGCAGTGACATCGCAGTCTCCTCCGATGGCGAACCTCAGTTTGCCACACGCACGGAAATCGGCGGACTGCCGCTCGTGCTTCCCGTGGTGGCGGTCAGTGCGATCGGTGCAGGCGGCGGGTCGATCCTGCGCGTTGACGCTGAGGGCGTGCTCAAAGTCGGGCCGGAGAGTGCTGGGGCCGACCCTGGCCCGATCGCCTATGGACGCGGCGGTACTGAACCGACCATCACGGATTGTTATCTCGTTGCTGGATTGATCGATCCGGCTCGTTTCCTTGGCGGCCGCGTGCGCCTGGACTGCGCGGCCTCGGTGGCAGCGCTGGCGACGGTCGCTGGCCGGCTGGGACTGCACGGACCGGATGCGCCGGCACAGGCGGCATGGGGCGCGTTGCGCGTCGCCACTGCGGGCATGGTGACGGAGCTTTTCAAGACCATGGCCAGAGACGGGCTGGATCCATCCGAATTCTCTTTGGTGCCGTACGGCGGCGCTGGGCCGACGCATGCGAACCTGGTGGCGGAAGATGCCGAGATTCCGCGCATCGTGGTGCCGGTTGCAGCGGCGACATTCTGCGCCCTTGGCGCAGTGGCCGCCGATCTGCGTCGCGATTTCGCGCAGAGCCTGCGGCGCACCCTTGATCCGGCAGGGGCAGCGGCGCTTGGTGGACTCTTCGCGGAGATGGCCGACGCGGCCCGGCGTTGGCTCGAAGGCGAAGGAGAGCTCGCGCAGCAGAGGGAATTCCGCCACGCGGTCGATATGCGCTATGGCGGCCAAGCCTATGAACTGACCGTCCCGTTGGACAGGGCGACCGACGACATAGCGGTGCTCATCGAGGCATTCCATCGGGAACATGAGAGGCTGTACGGGTTCCGCGATAGTGAGGCGCCGATCGAATTAGGAACGGCGCGGCTTGCCGTGATCGGTCGTGTTGCACCGGTCGTGCTGCCCGAACTCGCGAGCAGCGACGAACCTCCCATGCCGCGCGGACGAAGGCGAATTTATCTCGCAACTGGTTGGACCGAAACGTTGATCTTCGAGCGGAGTGATCTACGCGCCGGCCAACATCTCGCCGGCCCCGCCATCGTCGAACAGGCGGACACCACAGTACTTGTGCTGCCAGGCTGGCACCTGCGCGTCGATACATTCGGCAATCTGCATCTTGCGCGGGGAACCGCATGATCCTCGATCCCGTAACGCTCGAGATTCTCGGCAACAAGCTGGGAGCCGCGACCGAAGAGATGTGCGTCACGTTGCAGCGCATCGGACGCACACTCTACGTGAAAGAGACCGCGGATTTCTGTTGCGCCCTGGCGGGGATCGATGGCCGGTTCTTCGCCTATCCGCGCCGTATCGGCGTGTCAGGGTTCGTGGGGCTCGACTGCCGCCCGGCAATCGATGCGGTGGGGCCGCTCGAGCCAGGCGATGTCATTTTGACCAACGATCCATATCGCTCGCATGGTCTGGCGACCCATTTGCCCGATCTGCACGTCATCGCGCCCTATTTCAATGACGCAAGGATCATCGGGTACGGCTGGGCCTTCGTGCATTGTTCCGATGTCGGCGGCCGTGTGCCCAGCAGCATCTCGCCGAGCAATTCGGAGATCTTCCAGGAAGGTCTGCAGATCCCACCGATCAAGCTGGTGCGCGCCAGGGTGATGAATGCCGATGTTGAACTGCTGTTCCGAGCGAATTCACGCACGCCGGAGGCCAACATGGGCGACATTCGCGCCATGCTTGCCGCCTTACGCGTGGGCGAACAGCGAATGGCGCGGATCATTGCTCGGCACGGAGTGGACGCCGTTATGGCGGCCGAGCAGGATCTCGTCGATTACGCGGAGCGCCGCGCACGCGCGGTGCTGACACGCCTGCCGCGTGGGTGCTGGCGTTTCTCGGATTATCTCGATAGCGATGTGGTTTCCGATCTCCCGGTGCGTCTCGCCGTGACGGTGACGCTCGAAGATAATGGCATCCATATCGACTTCACCGGCACCGATCCACAGCTGCAGGCGGCGATGAACATCCCGAGCGACGGGCGGGTGCACCCGTGGCTGACGCTGCGCGTCATGGCAATGGTGGCGACGCTCGATCCCGGTGTGCCGCTCAACGCGGGGCTGCAGCGGCCGATTCGGATTACCGCGCCCGAGGGGACCGTGGTCAATCCGCGCCGGCCGGCCGCAGTTGGCGTGCGCCATGCTGCCTCGGTCCGAGTGAATGATCTTTTGAACGGCGCGCTTGGCCAGGCCGCGCCGCTGGTCATGACCGCGGCGAATAGCGGCATGATCGTTCCGGTCGTGGTTGCCGAAACCGACGGGCAGGGCGGCCGGGTCGTGCAAGTTGTTGAGCCGATGACCGGAGGCACGGGCGCTCGCCACGGCCACGACGGCACAGACGGGCGCGACCCGAGCATTTCCAATCTCGCTAATAATCCGGTGGAAACGGTTGAGGCTGAACTCAGCATTGAAATCGAGCGTTATGCGCTACGTGCTGGCTCGGCTGGAGCGGGTGAATGGCGCGGCGGATGCGGACTTGAACTGGCCTTTCGTATCGGCCGGGATGACACGCTTGTGCTAGCGCGTGGCATGGAACGAGCCTTGTTTCGTCCCTGGGGCATGGCAGGCGGTCTTCCTGGCGCACCGGCACGCCTTACCGTACAGCACGAGGACGGTGCCAGCGAAAGTTTGGGCCGCGTTGACGTGCTGACGCTGAAGAAAGGCGATCTAGTAACGCTACTGACGGCCGGTGCCGGCGGCCATGGCGACCCGTTTCGCCGCGATCCGGAACGAGTCTCTGTTGATGTGCGCCGTGGCCTCCTTAACACTACCACCGCGTGTCGCGATTATGGCGTGGCGATTGTTGATGGTGTGGTTGATACCGAAGCGACGGGTCTGCTGCGCGCGCGACGGCGCGCGGCAGCGGATGGCGTGGGAACGGAGCGCGCCGCGTGGGACGCTGTGTTCACCCCGCACCTGTTGGACCAACTCACCAAATGGCTCGCAGAACTGCCCATCGCGCGCCGTCAGTCGGCGCGGCGTGCGCTCTACGCCAAGGTGCTGGCGCAATTGCCCGATGGTTTTCCCGCCGTACCCGGGGACGTTGCCGCACGCGATGTCGCGCGCCGAACATTCGAGTTAGTAATCGCAGAAACAGGAGACAGACGATGAACTTGTTAACCCGGCGCAAAGCGCTGGCGGCGGGCGGTGCGCTTGCCGCAACACTCGGCGCGGCGCCGCGGAACCGCGCGACGGCCGCCTCCACCACGATCACGGTCACCGCACTTGGCGGCATTTGGGAAGAGGCGGTGCGTGGCTGCTTCGTGGCACCTTATGAGAAGGCGACCGGCAATACCGCGCACGTACTGATTGGCAGCCCGCCGCAATGGTTGAGCCAAATCGAGGCAAATCCTACCAAACCGCCGATCGACGTGCTGGTCACTATCCCCGATCTTGCCATCGCGGCAGGCCGCAAGGGGCTGATGGCACCCTTCTCCCATGCACAGCTCAGTAATCTCAAGGACATCCCTCAGCCGTTCATTGATGGCGTCGAGGGATTTGGCGCGGTGTTCGATTACGGCGTGGCCGGTCTGACCTGGCATCGCGACCGAGTGAAGAACCCGCCGAAGTCATTTGCTGAATTCGTCGACCGTACCGCCAAAGGCGAATGGCAGGCGATGCTGCCGGGCGTCGGCTATGCGGTCACGCCGATCATGGCGATCTGGGCGCTGTCGAAAGCGTTTGGCGGCGGCGTTGACAATGTCGATCCGTTCTTCGCTGCGGTGAAGAAGATGGGCAGGAATGTGAGTTTCTGGAACAGTCCGAATGATTTTGAGAACGCGCTGTCCACCGGCGATGCTGACATTGGGATATATTTCGATGGAAGGACATGGTCCTGGTATGACAGCGGCGCGAAGTTTGTTGACTTCCTCAATCCGAGCGAAGGCGGCTCAATCAATGCCATCGCGGTACAGAAGCCGAAGAATGCGAATGACGCGGCGTGGGCTTATATTGACGTCATGCTGAGCCCGGAAGCCGGTCTGTGTTTTGCGAAGAAGCTCAATTACGGCGTAACCAACAAGCGGGTGGTGTACCCACCCGCGCTCGCCGCCCGCATCACACCCTGGCAGAAGGCGGCGTTTCCGCCGTACGCGGCCATCGCTGAAAAGCGCAACGCCTGGGTGGATCGCTGGAACCGCGAGATTGGCAGCTAGGCGGCATGCGGCGCGCGCTCGCCCTGCTTCCGGCGGGGCTGTTCCTTGCTGTGTTTTTTGTGATGCCGTTGCTGGATACGATCCGGCGCAGCATTACGGAGCAGGACGGCGGCTTTACGTTAGCGCGCTATGTGAGGCTGTTGTCCGATCCGTTCTACCTGGGCGTGATCGGGCAAACACTCGCGCTGTCGGCCGGTGTGACTGCCATCTGCATCATAGTTGGCTATCCGGTCGCGTATTACCTGGTCCGTTACGGTGGTCGGTGGAGCGGTGTCATCATCTTCGCGCTGGTCGGTCCGCTGCTTACCTCCATCATCATGCGGACCTTCGGCTGGCAGGTCCTGTTCGCACGCAGCGGCGTGGTCAATCTCATCCTTGTGCATTGGCTCGGGTTGATCGCCCGGCCGCTCCGGTTGACCGATAGTTTGGCCCTGACGATCGCGGCGTTGGTCCAGGTGTTGGTACCGTTCATGGCGCTGTCGATCGCTCCTGTGATGCAAGGGATTGATCGTCGCCTGGAGGAGTCAGCAGAACTGCTTGGTGCGGGACGATGGCGGACGTTCCGCGAGATCACACTGCCATTGTCACTCGACGGCATTGGCACGGGCAGCATCCTTGTTTTCATGGTGGCAAATGGCAGCTTCGTCACGCTGCTGTTGCTGGGTGGCGGGCTGCAGACCCTGCCGTTATTGATCTACCAGCAGTTCAGCACCACGCGGGATTTTGGGCTCGCAAGCGCCATGAGCACCGTGCTGCTGGTGATCGCGCTCTTGTGTCTGTGGCTGCAGTTGATGCTCCTCCGGCGGCACGCGAGGGCTGCGTAATGCGGTGTGCCGATGCCGCGTTGTGGTCGCTACGCGTCGTCGTCGCGCTGTTTGTATTGTTCATGGTCGCGCCGATTCTGGTGGTGGTGGTTATCTCATTTACCTCCGCCGGTTACGTAGGGTTCCCCATGCCGGGCCTGTCATTGCGCTGGTTCGCGCAGGTGGCGAACTATCCGCCCTTCCTAAGCGGTATCCGTGTCAGCATCGAAGTTGCAGTTGGAGCTACAATCCTTTCTTGCCTGCTCGGCATCCCGGCCGCCCTCGCGCTGGCGCGCAGCGAAAGGCATGCGGCGCAGATCATGATGGCCTATCTGCTCTCGCCACTGTCGATCCCGATGATCGTGCTCGGCTTCGCCGCTCTGTTCTACCTCTCGCGCCTCGGCCTCGGGCTTTCGCTTACAGCGCTGCTGGTCGTTCATGCCAGCGTCTGCCTGCCCTATATCGTGCGCATTGTCTCCTCAGTGTACCGCACCCTGCCGCAGAACCTCGAAGAGGCAGCCGAAGTGCTCGGCGCGCCGCGTTGGCGCGTGCTTGCGCATGTGGTGTTGCCGCTGCTGCGCCCAGCGATTGTAGCCGGCTCGCTATTCTCCTTCCTAGTGTCCTTCGACAACTTGCCGCTGTCCTATTTCTTCGGTAGTGCCACAACCAATACGTTGCCCGTGATCATGCTCGCTTACGTCGAGCAGCAGTTCGACCCGTCGATAGCCGCTCTGAGCACGCTGCAGCTCGTGGTGGCAGTGGTGCTTCTGGTCGTGGTGGACCGGATGTACGGACTTGAGAAGTTAACGATCTCGACATGAACTATTGGCCCGGCGATCCGCCATCGCCATTATTTGCCATGCTCTCGCGTGAGCAGTTCTCGGCGCCGCAGCTCGCCGGCGACTGCGGCACTGATGTTGTCGTGATCGGTGGCGGCATTGGCGGGCTCGCCGCGGCACTCGCGCTGCGCCAGGCGGGAATTTCGACGACGGTCTTGGAGGCTGTAACGATTGGCGCCGGCGCATCGGGTCGCAACAATGGACAAGTGATCCCAACACTGACGCGGCATGATCCTGCGGCCGTACTCAAGTTGATGGGCGTGGAACGTGCCGAACGGTTCCTCCGTATGCTGGAGGGCTCGGCTGATCTGTTGTTTGAGACGATTGCGCGGTACCGTATCGACTGCGATGCGGTACGGGCCGGCTGGATTCAGCCGGCGCATTCCCCGGGCCGTGCACGCCTCGCCGCGAAGCGGGCCGAGCAGTGGCAAGCCCGCGGTGCGCCGGCGGAATTTCTGGACGCGACGTCGCTCGCCCAGCGTTTGGGCAGCGCCGCGTACCATGGCGGTTGGCGACATGGCGGCGGGGGACACATCAACCCGCTTGCCTTCACACGCGGTCTTGCTCGCGCGGTGGTGCAGGAAGGCGTCGTCGTCCACGAGCACTCCCCTGCACGCCACCTCGTGCGAGAAGGGGATGGTTGGCGGGTCCTGACAGCAGGCGGGACGGTGCGCTGCCGCAAGGTGGTGATCGTGACAGCTGCCTACAGTGGCGGACTTTGGCCCGGGCTGGCACAGACGATTGTTCCCGTCACCAGCTACCAACTGGCTACTGCGCCGCTCACGTCGGCTCTCGCCGCAGGTATTCTCCCGTTCAATGAAGCCGCATCAGACACGCGCAATGATCTGCGCTACTTCCACAAGGACCGTGACGGGCGCCTGGTCACCGGTGGGGCACTTGCCGTTCAGACTTTCGCCTATCCGCGTCTGTCCCGGCTCGTGCATGCCAAACTCTCAAGCACGTTCCCGTCACTCGCGACGATGAACTTCGACTTCTTCTGGGGTGGAAGGATCGCGATGACGACCGACCGCCTGCCACGCCTGCATCGCACCCCGGACGGGCTTGTCAGCTGGATTGGCTGCAACGGCCGGGGTCTGGCGCTTGCGATGGGCATGGGCGGGGTGGTCCGTGATGCGGTGTCCGGCGCATTGGATGCGGAGCTAGCGCTGCCACCGTGCCCCCTCGCGCGCGTTCCGATGCAGTGGTTCCTCAAACGCACCGCCCGCCTGGCGCTTTTGCATCACCGCCGGCGCGACCATCGGGAGATCGCCGTATAGCGCTGCCGGCCGGCTGACGCGCGTTGGCAGAGGACCCGACTAGGTGGTCATCCGTGTCTGGATTCGACAGTATGGTCCGGGAGACGATCGCCGAAGTGGAGGTGCATTGTCGCGCGCGTCCCAGCGATCAACAAACTGTCAGCTGCGAGTCGCTCGTCAGACTTTCTACGTGAGATACGCTGTCCCACGAGCAATCGCCGGCGAAGCAAAACCGTGTAGCCGGTCCACCATGGTCTACCCAAAGAGTGACTTTTGCGCCTGGTCAGTCAGACCACGACAATTGGTTGAGACTCCCCAGCGTGGCACAACCGCGCATAATCACGCACGACCACGGCCGGACCAGAAGGGGCGATTGCGAGGGGATCATTTCGTTTTCGTTAATCATTCTCCGGCGCCAGGCTCGGTGTCACATTGGCCGGAAGGAGATTGACGCGTGGCTCGAAATGGGGGTCTTTCCGAAGCGTAGCGAGATCCACCAGAAATGCGTCGATTGGGAGCTGGTCGAGAAAGCGGCGAACAGAGAGAGGGTCGTGAACACAGCAGCACAGATTGTCATCGAGCAGGTCGGCCATGTCTATCGGCCGCCGCGCGGCCGTTCGGTCATGGCTCTCGAAAATGTCTCGCTCGATGTGGGCGACCGCGAATTTGTCGCGCTATTGGGACCCAGCGGCTGTGGCAAAAGCACCCTTCTTTACCTCGTCGGCGGATTCCTACCAGTCGAGCAAGGCACCATCCGCGTCGACGGAAAACCGATTGCAGGCCCCGGCCCCGACCGCGGCATTGTCTTTCAGCATTTTGCGCTGTTTCCGTGGAAAACGGTATTGCAGAACGTGCTCTACGGCCTCGAAAAGCAAGGGATCGCGCGCGAAGGGCGAATGCGCCGGGCGCGGCTCTTCATCGACCTTGTCGGCCTCACCGGGTTCGAGGACAGCTACCCCGCGCAACTCTCAGGGGGCATGAAGCAGCGTGCCGCAATCGCCCGGACATTGGCGATCGATCCGCAAATCCTGCTGATGGACGAGCCGTTTGGCGCGCTCGATGCGCAGACCCGCCTGCTGATGCAGGCAGAGCTGCTCAACATCTGGCAGCGTTCCCGCAAGACCGTTATCTTCGTGACCCATGACGTG